>CACRXB010000053.1_pt1 | contig 144254 bp, 138 predicted proteins | sample 5377071 | NCBI WGS metagenome assembly CACRXB01 (sample SAMEA6061848, study PRJEB28556) | metagenome | reverse complement strand
GGAAGGATGCCCCTCGATGTTTTTTAAGTCAAGCTTGCGGCCGGCCCACCCGGCCTATAGGCCGGGTGGCTGTCTCAAATCTTTCTGAACCTGCACAGGCCGGCCGTGGCCGGAAGCTTCCCAACTGAGCTATCATTGAGCCGTGAGGTCCCCAGGCGGCCGCTACAGGTGGTCCAGCCGAAGGCGTGGGGGCGTCCCGTGGCTTCGGGTCCTCCTGACGGCCGGGGTTCTAATGTCCGGCCTCGGGGTTTTGTTCTGGCTCCGCACGGCTCTCCCGGGACCGACCGAACCCCCGCCGGCAGCTGTTGCCGGCGACGCTTCGCCCAGCCCCGGGCCGGCCGTCGCCCCCCAGCCGACCACAACGGGTGTTCCGGCCCAGTCCCCCTCCCCCACCTCCGCCCCGCCGTCCGGGGATGAAAGCCTGCTTATCTGGGTCAACCAGGAGCGGGCGCTCCCGCCCGACTTTGAACCGTCCGACCTGGTGCCCATAACCGGCGTCCCGGTTGTTAACCAGGGGATGCTCCTGCGCCGGGTGGCCCTGGAGGCCCTGCGCCGGCTGGTGGCGGCGGCCCAGGCCGGGGGCCTCCAGCTGTTCGTAAGCTCGGCCTACCGGTCGTATCAGACCCAGGTCGCCGTGCACAATTACTGGGTTCAGGTCCTCGGGCCGGCCCGGGCGGCCAGGGTGAGCGCCAAACCCGGCCACAGCGAGCACCAGCTCGGCACCACCGTCGACCTGACAACTCCCCGGGTTGGCTACCAGCTCACCGAGGCCTTTGGGGAGACCCCCGAGGGCCGGTGGCTCCAGGCTAACGCCCACCGGTTCGGGTTTGTGATGAGCTACCCGGCCGGCAAGGAGGATATAACCGGGTATGAATACGAGCCCTGGCACTTCCGGTACGTCGGCGTCGACGTTGCCACGTATATCCATGAGGCCGGTATCTCCCTCGAAGAGTATTTCCGGAGGCTGAACCGGCCGTGAGCCGCCGCCCCGGGTTGCCTCCAGTTCGACGGGCGGCCCTGATACTGGCCCTCGGCCTCGTAGCCGGGACCGCCGCCGGCCTTCCCTTCTGGGCTTCCGCCCCGGCTCGGCCTGAAGGCCTCGGGTTAGCCCCCGGCCGGGCGGCCTCGCCCCGCCCGAAGGCGTTCCGTCCGGCCGGGACCCGTCTGCAGACTCTGGTCGAAGAGTTTGTCCGGAGTCTTCCGGCCGACTTCGGAACCATCGGCGTTGCGGTCAAAAACCTCCGGACCGGGGAGACGGCGGAATATAATGCGGACCACGTCTTCGAGGCGGCCAGCCTTTACAAACTGGGGGTGATGCTCGGGGTTTTCGAGGCCGTCGAGTCCGGGGAGCTCGACCTGGATGACCCCATCGTCATACCGGATTGGGCCGTGAGTTCGAGCGACTGGAGCGTTTACTACGCCGGGGATGTGGTCACCGGTTGGGAAGCCCTTGAGGCGATGATTACCCTGAGCGACAACCCCACCGCCCTGGTCTTTATGGAGGTGCTCGGCGTCGACCGGATAAACCGGGTGCTCGGAAGGTACGGGCTTGATTCGACCCATGTCGACTGGTGGGAGCCGACCACAACCCCGGCCGACGTGCTGAAAATCTTCGAGCTCATCGATGCCGGGCGGGCGGTGAGCCCGCAGGCAAGCGAGCAGATGCGCCAGATTCTTCTGCGGCAGCGGGACAACCGGCGGATCCCGGCCGGACTGCCCCCCAACGTGCCGGTGGCCCACAAGACCGGCAGTCTGCCCGGCATCGCCCACGACGCCGGCATCATCTACCTGCCGGCCGGCCCGGTGATTCTGGTGGCAATGACGGCAGACCTTTCTGATTATGCGGCCGGGGAAGAGGCGATTGCCGGGCTGGCCAGCCTGGTGGCCGACTATTTTGCCGGCCGCAGTTGACTTAAAATCTGAGTAGAAAGCCAGGAAAGGCGAGGTGAGGTGTGATGGCCGAGGCGCTGTTCATCGTTGACCCGCAGCTCGATTTCATGCCGGGAGGCGCCCTGCCGGTGCCGGAGGGCGACAGGATCGTGCCCGTTGTAAACCGGTACGTCGAGCACTTCCGGAAGGCCGGAAAGCCCATTTTTGTCTCCCGGGACTGGCACCCGGAGGTCACGAAGCATTTCCAGCAGTACGGGGGCATCTGGCCGCCCCACTGCATCCAGGGCACCCGCGGCGCCGAGTTCCACCCGGAGCTCGACCTCAAGGATGCGGTGGTGATTTCCAAGGGGATGGACCCCGAGCGGGACAGCTACTCGGCCTTTGACGGGTTAGAGCCGGATGGGACCCCGCTTGAGGAGGGACTCCGGCGGCGGGGGATCGAGCGCCTCTACGTGGCCGGCCTGGCCACCGACTACTGCGTCCGGTGGACGGTGCTTGAGGCCCTCAAGCGGGGCTTTAAGGTAACCGTCCTGCTGGACGCCATCCGGGGCGTAAACCTCAAGCCCCACGACTCTGAGGAGGCCATCGAGGAGATGGTCCGCCAGGGGGCCGACGTGGCCACCCTGGAGCGGCTTCCGGCGCCGGCCCCGGCCTGAAGCCCACCGCTGGCGGCCTACCGCAGGTCAGACGGCCAGGCCCAGCCGCTGGCCGTCCAGGCAGATGCTCTCGTAAAAGGCGAACCAGTGGTCTTCAAGCCAGCGGCTGTAGTCGGCGAGCTTGTCCCCAAGGCCCCGGCGGCGGAGCTCCCGCTCCACGATGCCGCCCCGGTGGGGGTAGCGGTATTTCCGGGGCAGGGGCGAGCCGAAGCCGTGGGCGTAGTGGACGAGCTCATGGGCAATGGTGACCTCGACAATGACGGGCGGGACGGCCGGGAGCCGCAGCAGCCCGTTGACGCCGATGAGGGTGTGGCGCTGGCACTCGGAGAGCTTGATGACCCCAAGGCGCGTCTTCCAGTTGCCCATGAAGCGGATGATGACCTCATTAACCCGGGGCACATCCGCGAAATAACCCTGCCATATTCTGTCAAGTTCTTTGGCGAGCCACAGGTCTGAGCGCAACGGTCCGCTTTTCCTCCCTCCGATTTTCAGGTTCAGGACGCAGGGATTATCAATCAGGTGTTTTGCAAAAGTCAAGGGTGGTAGGGCTTGTCTTACAAAATCAGATTAGAGGGGCCAGGTTCGGCTCGAATCGGTCGGGCTGGCAGCAGAGCACAGGATGCGCAAGTCGTAGCAGATGGCCTCGAGCAGCACCCGCTTGAGGGCAACCTTCGGCAGCGGTGGGGCTTAGCCCCACCGCACCGGGCCATTAAGCCGGGTCTTTATCCCGCCAAAGACACCCTCTCCCACGCCCCGAAACCGGTAAAGAAACGGCAGCTTTCTTAGTTCGGATTTGACCTCGCCGCCTGCATTTGACATAAGCGCTTCAGCGCTTATGTCAAATGCTCGGGGGATGGTAGCCCCGCTCAAAGGCCTCCTTCCAGATTTCGACCGAATTAAATCCGGCATCCGCCAGCAGAGGCCCTACCTTCGTACCCTGCCTTAATGCTCGCCTGCCCAAAACCATATCGGCGGTGGGGCATCGCCCCACCGCGCCGGCCCGGCCGCAACCCCGTCAATGACTAAAAGCTTTAGCCCGGTGTAGTATCGGACCAGGAGTCCAAGCCGGCTGTGACCCCGAACCCGCCGGACCTCAGCCCCACGCTGTCAGGCCCCGGTGGGCTATTCCCGTCGTGGGATGGCATCACCCGGAAGCAGCCGCTCAAGTTGACAGCCCTTCGAGGTCTTCGGGTTTTAAGTTGCGGCTCAGGTAACGCTGGAGACGGGCTTTCCGGGTAAAGGTCCTTAAACAGGGCCACCGTATCCCGGTAGGTCAGCCCAAAATAGGCTCTGAAAACCAGCAAGGCCGCATAAAGGGAGTGGGGATAGACCCAGGGATGGCCCTGTTTGGGCGGGGCCTTGTCCAGCCCGGCAAACCGGGCCCGGCTAAGCTTAAGGGCAAGCTCAAAAACCGCCGGCCGCTTCATCTCGCCATAATCTTAACCCCTCACCCCTTTATGGGACAAGCCCAGGGTAGTATCCGGGAGTTTTGGCCGTTCCGCAAAACATAGTCATTTATTCCACCGACCATGTTCTGCTTCCTGCTTCAGCGACCCGTGACTCGTAGACCGGGGCGGTCCGGGACCGTCCCGTTCCGCCGCCAGAGGGGTCTCCACAGGCGTAACTTCCCGCAGAACTTGCGGTAGGGCCGCTGAGGACGGCCAGCCCGTAAAGTCGCAGGTTCAGCGCGGCGTTAAAATCCCGGTCGGCCTCAAACCCGCAGGCAGAGCACCGGAACACCCGCTGGGAAAGGGAAAGCTTTGGGCCGGGCACACCACAGCGCGAGCAGTATCGGGTGGAGGGAAAACCCCGAGGCGCCGCGATGAGCCGTGAGCCGTACCAGCTGGTCTTGTACTCGAGCATCCGCCGGAAGGTTCCCCAGCCCACATCGGCCACCGACCGGGACTGCCATCCGGCCATAAGCCCCCGCACGGAAAGGTCCTCGACCACGATAGCCGGCTTGGTCTTCGCCAGCCAGGTGGTGATTTTATGCAGGAAGTCCCGGCGGATGTTTCGGATGCGCCGGTGAAGTCTCGCAAGCCTGAGGGCAGCCTTAGCGTGGTTCTTTGACCCCTTCTGCTTGCGGGAAAGCTGCCTTGAACGGCGCCTTAAAAGCTTAAGGGCCCTCTTTAAGGGCCTGGGAGCCTCAATGCGCGTCCCGTCGGAAAGGACGGCAAAGCAGTCAAGGCCCAAATCCACACCCACCGGCTCCCCCTCCTTGAGCGCCGGCGAAGCCGGCTGTCGCTCCACCTCGCAGGTAAGGCTTGCAAACCAGCGGTCGGCTTCCCGGGAAACCGTGGCGGAGAGTATCCTGGCCTTGCCGGTCTCCAGCAGGACAAGCAGCTTCGCTGTGGGTTCCTTGGTCCGGACCTTCCCGATGCGAGGTAGCTGCACGTGCCTGGGAAACACCCGAATCGAACCCGTAAGGCGGGCCTTGTTGTCCTCGAAGTTTTTCTTGCGCTTGAACCGGGGCCTTCTCGCCCGCCTTTCCCACCAGTTCTTGAAAGCACGCTCCAGGTCCCGAAAGGCCTCCTGAGGGGCGCACTTGGAGACCTCAACCCACCAGGGCGCATTTGCCCGCTTCCAGACGTTCCACTGCCGGTGAAGGTCGACGGCCGAGGGGAGTCGCTCGCCCCGTTCTAAGGCCTCAAGAGCGCGGGAAAGCCCCCAGTTGTAGGCGAACCGCGCCGCTCCCACGTGTTTGGCTAAGGAGACCCGCTGGGACCTATTAGGGTCCAGCTCAAACCGAAAGGCCTGGGTTACCCGCATTCAATCGTACATCCGTTCGTCTGAATAGACCATAATAAAATTGGCAGCTGCTGTCAACCCCCGAGTGCTGACCCCGCTGTCCCAGAGACGGTGGGAGGAATTTAATGTCCTGGGTGGTCCCTGTTGAACTCAGGCTTTCAAGGCCGTCAGCCGAGCCTGGCGCAGCGCCGAAGGCGCTCGAGCGCCGATTCGACCCCGGCAAAGGTCTTAAAACCGCGGACCGTCCGGGCACGCATCTTGAGCTTGCCAATGGCCTGCTCGGTCCGATTGTTGGTCGAGGAAACCCCGGGTTCAACCAACCAGAGCCGGTAACTTAAGTTCCTGAGCATTAAGTTTTAAACTCGGCTCCTTCAAGTAGCCGCACGACGGCTGCGCCCAGGGCGCAGCGCTGCTTTGAGCTCGGCAACCGTCGGGTAAAACCTTCTCGGCATCAAGAACCCTTTTATCCTGCGCCAGATACCCTCCATCGGGTTCAGATGCGGACTGTACCGGGGTAAGTATCTTAAGAGCAGGCCCATCCGTTCCCACTCAGCTGTCCGGGCTCTAAGCCTGCCGGACCGGTGAAACGGCGCATTGTCCAGGAACAATATCACCGGCTTGCCGCCCCACTCAGCTTGCTGAGCCAGACCTTCAAGATAGTCCAGCACCTGCTCGGTCCGACATGGTCCTTCAAAGACGCAAAACCTGACCCGGTGGTTGCCCTCAGGCTCCCATTCCACATGCCCAAACCGGACTTGCCCCAGGCCCTGGGCACACACCTTACACTGGATTTTCCCCTGGCTGTCCAGCTGTAAGCCGGCGGCAGGGAAAGCCCAAAGCCGCTCTCATCCAGGTAGATTACCCTGTTCAAGCCTTCAGCCGCCCCCTTTTTACCCGAATCTCTTCGGTCTGGAACGCTTCAACTTCCTTCGGGTCAGGCTTGCCGATGGGAACGTATCTGGTCCGTTTGTAAACGTAACCGAGCTGCTTTATATGCCGGGCAATTGTCGAACGGTCAACCCTGACGCCAAGCTTTCCGAAAACAGCTTCACCAAGTTGCTGGGCAGTCCAGGTCCGGTCCTGGGCCAGAAGTTCGTTTCTGACATAACGTGCTGTGCACGTTATGTCAGAAACCCTTCGACCTCGGGGGTGATTTTTGGGGCTGCCCCCGGGGCCTTGCCGTCGGCCAGACCCTCGAACTTGCGCTCAAGCCAGCGCCTTAAATCGAGCAGGACCGTAGTCCGGTCCCTGCCGACGAAGTCGGCAATTTTCGGGGCAGTCCAGCCCTGGGCGGATAATCTGATCTCGAGGGCTCTGAGGCGGACTTTCGGGTGAACCAGGGGGCTTTTCTCCAATTCCAGCAGTCTGGCATCCTCTTCAGGGGTCAGTCGGATAAATATCGGCGCACTCATGTCGAGAGTATAGCACACAAGAACTTAGCAACCTCTTTCCCCCATCCTGGGGAAGTTCATCGATTATCTGTCTGACCTCATCCAGGATCGGCCTTACCTGCTCACCAAGTTCGGATTCAAAAGTCGTCGCCTTCGGCGACGCCTACCCGCCGTTTGAGGTGAAATCGACAGTGGGCCTGCGCGGCCAAAGGCCGCTGCCCGGGCAACCAGGTTGTATGTGGGAAGTTCGTCGGTCACGATAACCTCAACCCCAAGAGCTTTCACCAGGGGCTCAAGCCGGCCGGCCAGAGGCCGGCGCGGGCAAAGCCCGCCGGCTTTAACGTCATGCTCGGATATCCTGGCAATTCCCACTGGCTGGCCGCTTCCAGGGTCCAGGGCGATGATAATCCCGTGCTCCTGCCCCCTGATTTTGACCAGGGTTCCATCCAGCCCAAGGACCCTGACCTTGCGCTGCTGTTCCGAGACGGTCCGGACATCCCTTAAGGCCGTTGATTTGCCAATCCCGGCCCCGAACTTGTCAAAGATCCACTGAATCGACCTGGTACTTAAACCCAATGCCCAGGCAACAGCGGCCAGGACGATGAGCCGCTGGCTCTGGTCAGCCCGGGTTACACCGCTGTCCGGTTGCACCGGGCACACTTGTAGCGGACGGTGACCACAGCCGGCTTCGCCGGCAGTAGCCGTGCCGGTGTCGCCGAAGGCGACTGAGCGGCAGTGCGGGCACTTCTCAGGCCGGCCCTCGGGCTCGGTCTTTACCTGAGGCGGTCGGATCGTCAAAACTTTCATGGGCAGGCCCTCCCTGGAGGGTTGAGCTTAAGGGGAGCGCCTGCCCCTCTTCTACTTGCTCATCCCACCATCTATGGGACAGACCCCTCCTGATACAGGCTCTGGGGCTGTTCGAAAAATCAAGAGAAAGGTCAGCCAGCGATAGGTCTTCGGGGGGAGGGAGAAGAGACACAAAAAAGCCACCAGGCGATCCAGGTTATACAGGACTGCTACCGCCAGAGCTCGGCGCAGTGCCAGGTCCTCCCGCACCAGGGGGAAGACCGCCCCCATCTTGAGCTTCATCATCCCAAAGAAGCCTTCCACCCGATACCGGCGCTTCCCCCGGCGTCGCCATCCCTCCTGCGAGGCCCGCCGAAGCGGATGCCTCAGGGCATACCGCCGGAGAGCCGGCTCGGCTCCCAGCTGTTGAAGACGCTCCAGCACATCCACCGCGTCATACCCCCGATCCCCCACCACCGGACAGGGGGGAAGGGCACCGAAGGGTGCCAGAACCTCCCGGAGCAGACCGATCTCGGAAGCATACGGAGGGCCCACCGCAGCGCCTAACAAAATCCCCTGTCCTCGCTGGTCCACCAGCGCCAGCAACACCAGACGCACGTGAGCCCGCACCTGGCGCAACGTCTCCCCCCGGCGCCACGAGAGGGCATACCGGTCCGGTGCCATCGACCAGGAGCATTTGCCAGGCATCCGGATCCCTTTGCCTCAAAACCTCTCCCACCCGCTGGAGGAGGGCCTGGAAAAGGGACAACGGCAGGCGCCTTACCCGATAATGATAAGTCCCCAGGGCTGGGGTGGGAAACCCTTCCCGAGTTTCCCGGTAGGAGGTCCTCCACAGGGTCTGATACAACCACAGAGTCAGAATCAGGGCATCGGGGTAGGCTTTGGGACGCCCCCGCGGCAGGGGCCGAGCCAACGGAGGGTCCTTCAGGTAGGCCTGGACCAGGGGATATAGAGTGGAGAGGGGGAGCCGAGACCGACGCATCGCCTCTCCCTCCTCCTGGGTCGGGGCGGGATATGAATTCCCCTGACCCTATCCATGTTATCCCCCACCCGCGAAATCAGAAACCCGTTTTTCGAACAGCCCCATACCGCCGCCAGGAGTTTACCCATAACTTTGGCGTCAAGTAGGTGGCTGGCGGGACTCCAGCAGTTCCCGGGCGACCTCGTAGTTTAGCAGCCTTAGAAAACCCCGCATCAGCAGGTAGGGCCCATCCCGCTCACTCGATATCCCAAGCTTGCCCCCAAGCCAGAGCAAAAGGTCTTTGAAGGGGCTCTCCTCACGTTTTACTTCCCACAAAAAGAGCGCAAGCCCCAACAACACCGCAATAAGCTTCCTGATGGCCCACAGCCTACTTACCTGGAACTTCTCAACCCCAAGGCCAGCCTTGAGCAGCCGGAAGAACTCCTCAACCTGCCAGCGCTTGCGATAAGCTTCGACGACCCCCCAGGCATCTTCAACGGTCTTAACTTCCAGGTTCGTAAGCAGCAGCCAGTTACCCCGGTTACCCAGCGCCGGAATCCGGCTAACTACCAGCGTAAAATCCTGACCCAGAAGCTTTATCGGCTCAAACCCGAAGTGGATATCAACAGGCAGGTACTTTCCCTGGACCTTGAGCCAGGCCTTCCCACGGAAAGGCAGGTCCATACCCTCAGCCACCGCCTTGAGCTTGCGGCCAGCGGCCTCTGGCCGCTGTGCCCGGTCGTGATAGATCCTGGCAATGAAGGCCTGGTTTAAGTCCTTAATCTGCAAAAAGACCTTGCGGTCATCAAAGCCCCGGTCAAACACAAAGATGAGCTTGCGACCTTCAGCCCCGAGATTCTGGTTGGCAGCCGCCAGAGCCTTTGAAACCTCCTGGGGCAAAGTCGTCAGGCCTCGCTCCCGGTAGGCCAGGAGGCGGGCATAGCCCAGGCCCAGATGCCCAACCCTATCGACTCCAAGACAGGTTAAAAGCTCATAACCGGGAACCTTCTGCGAACTGACCGGACTTAAACCCTCGAAGTCCTCAGCGTAAGGCGATCCACCAGGACGAGGAGCTCTTCACCCTGAAGGGTTTCGAGGCCAAGCCGATGGCTTCGGCGCTTACACGCCGGTTATCAGCCGCCGAAGGCGGCTGCGCCTTGGCCTGGTAAAACCTGCGCTGGGTCTCCGGCGGCAGGGCGGCAACGACCTGACTGATTTTGGGCGAGCCGAGCCGCCAGAGGCGGCTAGCCCCTGATTGAGCTGTTCAAACCTTCTAAAAAGCCGCCTATCGGGGGAAAAGGCGCCTGAACCGGGCCGTGTAGCCCATAAGCCGTTCGGCCGGAACCTGTCTGACCATCGGTCCACCCTCCAGCTCAGTCTGCCAGGGTCTAGTTTACACCCAACTTATGGGTAAACTCCTGTACAGGCTCTTGACATTCGGCCGGGATCGGGCGATACTAAAGTTGGGTTGGGCTGCTGGGCGGTTAGCTCAGACTGGTTAGAGCGCGTCGTTCACACCGACGAGGTCGGAGGTTCAAGTCCTCCACCGCCCACCGCGCGCCAGTAGCTCAGCTGGATAGAGCGCAGCCCTGCGGAGGCTGAGGTCGTGGGTTCGAGCCCCGCCTGGCGCGCCCCGTCGGTCGGGTGGCCGGCCAGCCCCCGGCCCTTTTTCGCATCCGGGCGGTTAGCTCAGCCGGTTAGAGCGCCACTCTTACAAAGTGGAGGCCGGAGGTTCAAGTCCTCCACCGCCCACTCTCCTGTAACCCGCGGCAATCCAGCTGGTACGCCTCGCGGCCCACAGCGGCGCCCCCGGGTTTTCCGTTGACCCCCTGTTGCTGACGGTGCGGCGCATCTCGCCCGAAGTTTTCCCTTTCACCGGGCAGGTTCCGGCGCCCGGCCTCCCGGTTTTAACGCCGCGCTGAATCTGCGGTTTTAGGGGCCGGCGGCGCCCCGACCTGGGGTCCCCCGGGGCGGTGTCTACGGGCACCCGGCCGCTTTCCGAAACGGCTACCCCTGGGCAGTGCATCTGGCAGGCGGGGCCGGACCCGGGCAGGCCCGCCGGCCGATGGTCCCTGCCGGGACCGGTCACCCGGTACCGGCCTGGCCCGGCTGCGAAGGGAGCCACACACCCAGGTATTATCTGCGCAAAAGGTCCATGAAGCGGTCGACGGCAAGGTCCGGGAAGGCCTCGTCCTCCCACAAAAGCCGTTCCAGCCGCTCGGCTCGCCCCTCCGGGAAGACCTTCCGCAGAGCTTTCCGGGACTTCTCCCGCAGCAGGGGCAGGGCCTCCGGGCGCCTTCGCGGGTGGCCAAGGGGGTATTCAACCACGACCCGACCGGTGGAGCTGCCGTCCTTGAACCGGATGGTGAGGGCGTTGGGGATAGCCCGGCGTTCCGGGTCGAAGTAGGCCTCCGTGAACTCCGGGGCCTCCACCACCTCCATCCGGCCGATGAGGGCATCTATCCTGGGGTCCTGGGCGATGGGCTCCAGGTAGTGGTCGTAGGTGAGCTCCCCGTAGACCAGGGCCGCCGCCACCATGTACTGAAGGGAGTGGTCCCGGTCGGCAGGGTTTCTGAAGGGCCCGGGCTTGTCAATGATCCGCCTGGCCGGTTCCTGGGTTTCGACCAGGACCCGTTCCACCTCCGCCAGCCGGTCCCGCACCTGCGGGTGAAGCTTGAGGGCCGCCTCCACCGCGGTCTGGCCGTGGAACTCGGCCGGGAAGGCGACCTTAAAGAGCACATTCTCCATGACGTAGCTTCCCAGCGGCCGGGCAAGAACCAGGGGTTTTCCCCCCAGTATTACGGCCTCGAATCCCCAGGGAGAGGCGGAGAGAACCTGGGGGTAGCCGGCCTGGCCCAGCAGGGCCAGCCGCGCCAGCCAGACTCCCCGGCTGGTGGCATCGGCCGCGGCCCAGGATTTGCGGGGGCCGGTGTTGGGGTGGTGGCGGTAGACGCGCAGGGGACCGGCGTCGGCGAAGGCGTTGGAGAGGGCGCTTAAAACCTCGTCCCTTCCGCCGCCCAGAAGCCTGACGGCTACCCCGGCCGAGGCCACCTTGACGAAGAGGACGTGGTCAAAGCCTGCCTGGTTCAGGCTGTTTCCCAGGGCCAGGATCCCCTGGACCTCGTAGGCCTGGATTGCGGCGGCCAGAACATCCCGGATCCGGTAGGGGGCCTCACCCAGGCGCCGGCGCTGCCGGCTCATGTGGTCGGCCGCGGCCAGGATGGCCCCGAAGTTATCCGAGGGGTGCCCCCACTCCCGGGCCAGCCAGGTGTCATTGTAATCCAGCCAGCGGATGAGCACCCCGATACTGAACGCCGCGCTTACCGGGTCGAGGACGTGGGAGGTGCCCGGGACCGGGGTTCCGTCGGGCACCTGAGTCCCGGCCACCACTGGCCCCAGCAGGCTCACCGGCTCGGGGTGGGCCAGGGCCTCAAAGGCGCACGAGAGACTGTCGGCCAGGGCCCAGCGGGCCGTCCGGTAGGCGGCCTCGCTCAGGGGCACGGACCCCACAATATAGTCGGCAATCTCTTCCAGAACCGGGTCATACCCCATGGCTTACCTCAGTCGACCGTGAGGCCGCGGGGGCCCCGGTAGAGGACCCGGGGCCGGAACAGCCGGTTGCGGGCCTGCTGCTCCCGGATGTGGGCCAGCAGCCCGGCGCTCCGGGCGGCGAAGAAGATAGGCGTATAAAGCCCGATGGGAATGCCCAGGACGTAATACACCGGGGCGGCGTAGTAGTCCAGGTTGGGGTAGAGACCCTTCTCCCGGCGCATCACCTCTTCTCCGCGCTCACACATCCGCAGCAGTTTCTCCCCCTCGGTATTCCCGGCCACCAGCCGGGTCAGGGTCTCCTTCACCAGCTGGGCCCGGGGGTCCATCCGGCCCTTGTAGACCCGGTGGCCAAAGCCCATGACCCGCTCCCCCCGGGCAAGCCGCTCCCGGATGAGCCGCTCCAGTCCGACCTCGTCCCCGCCCTCCAGGAGCATGTGCATCACCGCCTCGTTGGCGCCCCCGTGCAGCGGCCCCTTCAGGGAGGCCACCGCCCCCGCCAGGGCCCCGTGGGTATCGGCCAGGGTGGAGGCAATGACCCGGGCGGCGAAGGTGGAGTTGGGCAGCTCGTGCTCGCTGTAGGCGACCAGGGTCCGGTCGAAGGCCCGCACCCCGTCGGGGCTGTGGGCCCGGCCGGTGATCATTCCCAGGAAGGCCCCGGCAAAGTCCCCATCCCCCTCGGGCAGCCGGGGGGCCTCCCCCTCCCGGACCCGGATGAGGTTGGCCACCAGGGCGGCCACCTGACCGATGAGCCGGTAGGGATCTTCCGGCTCGCCCCAAAGCCCCAGGGCGGAGACCGTGGTCCTCAGGGCGTCCATGGGGTGCCCCTCCCGGGGCAGGCGGGCCAGGACCTCCCACACCGGCCCGGGGACGGCCCGGGCGCCCGCCAGCAGCTCTGCCTCGATTCGCGCCCGCTCCGATGGGCTCGGCAAACGGCCGTCCAGGAGCAGGCCGGCAACGTCCGGATAGCTCCGTTTCCGGGCCAGCTCCAGAAGGTCGTAGCCCCGGACGACGATCTGCTCGTGCTCCGTATCCAGGTAGGAGATCTCGGTCTCGGCCGCGACCACGCCTTCCAAACCCGGTCTGTACTCCATCCCAGCTTACCTCCTCGGAATACCAACCTGGTAGTTGATATTTCGGGCCTCGAAGAAGTTGACCAGCTCGGGCAGGTCCACCTCCACCGCCAGCCACCTGAGGGGGTTTTCGGCCTTGAAGTGGGCGCCCAGCCCCAGCTCCTCCAGCCGCCGGTCGGCAATGTAGCGGACGTAGCCGTTAAGCTCTTCGGCGCTCAGCCCCAGCAGCGGCCGGGACAGCACCGCCCGGTTGTATTCTTCCTCAAGGCTTACGCCTTCCAGGATTAGCTCCTTCACCCGGCGGCTGAAGGCGGCGGTGACCACCTCGGGCCACTCGTTAAGCAGCTCCAGGACCAGGTGGATGCCGAAGGAAAGGTGCAGGCTCTCGTCCCGCAAAACCCAGTCCACAATGGTGCACAGGCCCCGCAGAAGGTTGCGCCGGCGGAAGGCCAGGGCCAGGGCAAACCCCGAATAGAAAAAGATCCCCTCAAGCACCACGAAATACCCCACCAGGTTCAGAATAAAATCCTGCCGCTCGACTACCGGGTCCCGCCGGCCCGCAGACCCCGCCGCCCGCAAAAGGGCCTCCGTAAGCCGCCGCTGGAAGGCCTCCTTGGCGGCAACCGCCGGGTGCTCCCGGTGCAGGTTGAAGACCCGCTCCCGGTCCACCGGCAGGGTCCTTATCACGTACTCGAAGGCTAGCACGTGGTTCGCCTCCTCCCACGCCTGGCGGGCAAGGTAAAGCCGCACCTCCGGGGCAGTAAGCCTGGGATAGATGGCCATCACGATGTTGGTGGTCACCAGCGACTCCATCGGGTTGAAAAAGCCCAGCAGCATCTCCACCGCGCGCCTTTCCTCCGGGCTGAGCCGCTCGTTGAAGTCCCTGACATCGTCCAGCAGGGGCGCCTCCTCTGGAAACCAGGTGTTGCGCTTCGCCTGCTGGACGTGGGCGTAGGCCCAGGGGTAGCGCAGGGGAAAGAGCCGCACCGGCTCGACCGGGTCGCCGCCAAGCAGTCCGTGAAGTTCCATGCCGACTTGCCTCCTTACTGGCAGCTTTCACACTCCAGCGAGCAGGCCTCCGCCTCGGCCTCGACCACCCAGCGGGGCCGCCTTAACGCCTTGTTTACCCGGACGGTGGCCGGCTCGGCCCGCATCCGGGGGTTAATAAAACAGTAATAGGTCGCCTTAAGCCCCCGGCGCCAGGCCTCCAGGTAGACGTGGGCGATTTCCGAGGGCTGGCGGGCGTCGAAAAAGAGGCTGCGGCTTATGCCCAGGTCGACCCATTTCTGGGCCCGGGCCGCCACCTCCAGGTAGGCCTCCGGGCTTACCTGATACGCCGTCGGGTAGCGGCGCCGGATTTCGGCCGGAAGCCAGCCGATGGCCCGCACATCCCCCTGGCTTTCGACGAGGGCTTCCCGGGCCCGCGCCCAGAGGCCCAACCCTTTAAGCTCCTCAACCAGCACCGGGTGGAACTCCAGAAACTTGCCGGAAAGGGTCTGGCGGCTGAAGACGTTGCTGTAATAGGGGTCCAGGCTAGAAGAGGTCCCGGCAATCAGGCTTATCGTGGCCGTCGGCGCAACGGCCAGCACCGTCCCGTTGCGCATCCCGGCCCGGACCGCCGCCCGCACCGGCCCCCAGTCCAGGGCCGCCGACCGGTCCACCGCCACCGGCACGCCCCGGTCGGCCCCCAGGTCGGCCAGGGTGTCGAGGGGAACCCGGCCCCGGGCCCACTCGCTCCGGCCGAAGTTGGGGAAGGGGCCCCGCTCCCGGGCCAGCCTGTGGCTGGCCAGAATCGCCCGGTGGCTTACAAACTCCACGACCCGGTCGGCCAGCTCGGCCGCCCCAGCCTCATCATAGGCCAGGCCGAGGCGGGCCAGCGCCTCGGCAAAGCCCATAAGCCCCAGGCCCACCGGGCGGTTGGCCAGGTTGCTCCGGGCCGCCTTCGGCGAGGGGTAAAGGTTTAAGTCGATGACATTATCCAGGCCCCGGAGCGCCACCTCCACCGTCTCCCCGAGCCGGTCCCAGTCGACCTCATTCCCCTTGAGGTGGCGGGCGAGGTTTACGCTGGCCAGGTTGCAGACGGCAATCTCGTCGGGGCCGGTGGGCAGGAAGACCTCGGTGCAGAGGTTGCCCGAATGGATAACCCCGGCCCCCTTAAGCATCGACCGGACGTTGGCCGCATCCTTGAACGTAAGCCAGGGGTGGCCCGTCTCCATCAGGGCGGCCAGAATCTTTATGTAAAGCTCCCGGGCCCTTACCCGCCGCCATGCCCGGGCCGGAAGCCCGCCGGCCTCGGCCCGGGCAATCAGGGCCCGGTAGCGGGCGGAAAACTCGGCCCCGTAGCAGTCGGTGAGCTCGCCGGCATACAGCGGGTCGAAAAGGTACCAGTCGGCGTCGGCCTCCACCCGCCGCATGAACTCATCGGGAACCCACAGGGCCGTATTAAGGGACGGGGTACGCAGGTAGGGGTCGCCGGAATTGCGCTTTAAGTCCAGAAAGGCCTCGATTTCCAGGTGCCACGGCTCGATGTAGGCGCAGAGGGTGCCCCGCCGCCGGCCCCCCTGACTTATCGACTTGATGAGGGCATCATACATGTGCAAAAAGGGGATAAGGCCGCCGCTACGGCCGTTTATGCCCTTGACCGGCGCCCCGATGGCCCGGATTTTGGCCACCGAAGTGCCGATGCCCCCGGCATACTTGGCCAGCCGGCCGAACTCTCCGGCCGCCTCCAGGATCTGCTCGAGGCTGTCCCCAACATCATAAAGATAGCAGGCGGCCAGCTGATGGTGGGGCGTGCCGCTGTTGAAGAGGGTGGGGGTGCTGGGCAGGTAGCGCAAAGAGCTTATAAGCTCGTAAAAGCGCAGGGCCCACTCCTCCCGGCGGCCCCCAGCCTCATTGAGGGCCAGCCCCATGGCCACCCGCAGCCAGAGGGCCTGGGGGGCCTCGAGCACCCGGCCGGTCTCCGGCTCCCGGACCAAGTAGCGGTCGTAAAGGGTGTAAAGGCCGATGTAGGGCAAAAGAAGGTCCCGCTCGGGCCGGATGCCGCGGCCGAGCCGCCCCAGGTCAAACTCCAGAAGGCGCGGGTCCAGCACCCCCAGCCGAACCCCGGTCCGGATGTACTCGGGGAAATAGCGGGCGTAATCGAAGGGCCCCCGGTCCCAGGCCTCCCGGTAGAGCTTAAGCAAAAAGAGCCCGGCGGCGGCCCGCTCATAGGCCGGGTCTTCGACGATATTCTGGACGGCCAGCTCAATGAGCTCGGTGAGGGAGCCCCCGGACCGGAGCCGGTCGGCCGGGTCGGAAATCCCAAGCCCGGCGAGGACCGCCAGGGCCTCCTGGTCAACGGGTTGCCCGGTCGAAACCACGGGTTTCACCTCCCTGGTAGTCTTTAGTGGGGCGACCGGGCGGGGAAAGGGGACAAACCGGCCCGGGAGGAACCGGTCCGGCCTGCGCCCCCGACCCACCCGCGAGGTCGCCGGGCGCCACCGCGGGCGGGCCGGTCTTCGGGCTCCCGGATCCTCCTACTCGCCACGCCTTCCCGGCCCCGCCGGGGCCAGTGGCATCCAGTGGCTTTCGTCCCCGGTTACCGCTGCGGGGCAGCGCCGGATTTTCACCGGACTTCCCGGACACCCGCCCGCGGACCTGGGTTCGGCCCCACAATATACTGTGGTAAATCCTGGGACCGAACCCAATATATTGGGCTTGTCACCCTTTTTATACCCACAGGCTAGGAATGCCGTCAAGGGGATTTTTCCACTTCTTCTTGCCGGCGGTCCTGGCTCCGCGAAGCCGCCGGGTTTCCCGTCGGGAACTGGCCTCCGGTCACCGGGCCGCCCCCATGGCGTGTTCGACCAGATTCATGGGGCAGGCACTCGTCTCCGAGGCCCGCTCAAGCCGGGTCGGCAGGCTGTCCGCGGCCGGTGCCTGGGCTGGCGGCGGGTCGGCTGGCCACCTCACTGCACCCCGTACCCCGGACCGGCTGGGCGGGACCTTAACCTGCTACGGCCTCGCGGGTCATCAGTACGCTTCCCGGCCCGCTTGAGGCGGGTAGGCGGGGCGGTATAATGGGGACAGGAAAGTCTGGCCGGTCATGCCTCACAAGGTCGAACTTAACCCGGAATTCAAGCGGGCCCTCGAGCTCCTCGAGCGGACGGACCATCACGTCCTCGTGACCGGCCGGGCCGGGACCGGCAAGTCGACCCTCCTTCAGTACTTTGTTGCGCACACCTCCAAAAACGTCGCCGTTCTCGCCCCGACGGGGGTGGCCGCCGTTAACGTGGGCGGCCAGACCATCCACTCCTTCTTCGGCTTCAAGCCGAACGTAACCCCCGAGGAGGTGGGTGAGCTGGCCGCAGCGGCCGGGTCGAAGCGGGTCTACCGGCAACTTGAAATGCTGGTTATCGACGAGGTCTCCATGGTCCGGGCCGACCTGCTTGACTGCGTCGACCGGTTTCTCCGCATCGCCCGCAGGGCCCCGAACCGCCCCTTTGGCGGGGTCCGGATGGCCTTCTTCGGCGACCTCTACCAGCTTCCGCCGGTGGTGACCCGCCGGGAAAAGGCGGCCATCGACGCCCTTTACGAAACGCCGTATTTTTACAGTTCACTCGCCTTTCAACAGGTGGACGTGAAGCTGGTCGAGCTCGAAAAGGTCTACCGGCAGACCGACGACCGGTTTCTGGACCTCCTGGGGGCGATCCGGAGCGGTCGGGTGACGGAGGCCGAACTGGCGCTGTTAAACAGCCGCTGTCTGCCCGATTTTGAGCCGGGTCCGGCCGACCTTTACGTCCAGCTCACCGCCACCAACGCCCTGGCCGACGAGACCAATCAGCGCCAGCTGGCGCGCCTGCGCGGCCGGCTATACACGTTTATCGGGGAGCTTTACGGCGACTTCGGGGAGGACCACGCCCCGGCCCCCATCCGCCTTGACCTGAAGGTGGGGGCGCAGGTGATGCTGGTAAGCAACGACTCCCGGGGCCGCTGGGTGAACGGGACCCTGGGCCGGGTGGTCAGGGTCGTTGCCGGACGCGGGGACGAGCCGCCGGTGGTGCTGGTGGAACTCCAGGACGGCGACCTGGTCGAGGTCGGCCCCCACACCTGGGAACTTTACGAATATTATGTCGAGGATGGGCAGCTCAGGTCCCGGGTGGTGGGCCGGTACGTTCAGCTGCCGCTGACGCTCGCCTGGGCGGTGACCATACACAAGAGCCAGGGCAAGACCTTCGACCGGGTCATCATCGACATCGGGCGGGGCGCCTTTGCCCCGGGCCAGGTTTACGTCGCCCTGAGCCGGTGCCGCACCCTGGAAGGGATCGTTTTGCGTCGGCCGATTCAGAAAAAGCACATCTGGGTCGATTACCGGATTGCCGATTTTCTAACCCGCCTCCACTACCTGCAGGCCGACGAGGTTCTGCCCCCGGACCGGCGCCGGGCCCTTATCGAAGAGGCGATCCGGACCGGTTCGGCCCTGGAGGTCGTCTACCTGAAGCCGGGCGGGGAAAAGAGCCGCCGGGTGATCCTGCCGAAGGAGCTGGGCGAATTCGAGTACGGCGGCCGGCGCTTCCTCGGGGTCCGGGCCTACTGTACGACCCGCCGGGACGAGCGCCTCTTCCGGGTCGACCGCATCCTTGAGCTGAGACCGGCCACCCCGAACCCCTAGGGGTAGAAGAACGTCACCCAGGCCCAGAAGGCGACCAGGTCCAGGCTCGCCAGCAGAAGACACAGCCCCGGGAGAAACCAGCGGCCCAGCCGGGTCGGGACCAGCCGGGCCCAGCCGACCACCAGCAGCAGACTCGCCGGGACGGCCGCCGTAAAAAGATACCGGCCCTGCAGGTAGCTCGGGTCGATGAACCCGACGTAGAGGCCGAGCATGGCGACGGCCACGGCCGGCGAAAGCCAGGCGATGGCGGCGGCTCCGACGCCCGGCCAGGGGAAGTCCCGGCGGGGGATGAGCCAGCCGGCAAGGCCCAGGGCGGTCAGGGCGTACATGGCCCGGTACCAGTCGTCGGGGGCCCGGACGTGCATCCAGCCGAAGAAGCCCCAGTAAGAGTCAAAGACCCACCACCAGGGCCGGTCGGCGACCCGTTCGCTGAGGTCCGGGGTTGCCCCGAGCCGCTGCCGGATGACTTCCAGGGCGGTCTTTGCCCGGTCCAGACTTACAAGGTCCGTCCGGTAGACGGCCCAGAGGCCGCCGAGGAGGATGAGGGCGGCGAGGAGGGCGAGGACCGCGGCGGCCGGCCGGCGGAGGCGGAGGGTTGCGGCCAGGTAGACGACCAGAAGGAGGGGGTGGAGGGCTAAGAGGAACACGGCGTTGGCCTTGGCGCTCAGGCCCAGGAGGGTCCCCCCGACGACGGCGGCGATGCCGGCCAGGGAGAAGGTGCGGGCGAAGAGGCGGGCCCAGCCGTAGACGGCCAGGGTTGCGCCCAGCTCGGCCAGGGGTCCCTCGTTTACCGTCGAGTTTATAAACGTGTGCTGGGGCCAGAAGACCAGGGCGATGCCCACGGCCAGGGCGAGCCCCGGCCGCTCCGGAAGGAGGGTCCGGGCGGCGGCGATGCCCAGGGCGACGATGGCCAGGTTGAGGACCACCGACGAGAACCGGGCCAGGTAGAGCTGGTCGAATATCGGGCGGCCCAGGGCCGGGCCGATGAAGAGGGCCTGCCAGACGTAGGCCGTGGAGAACCGCTCGGACGGCAGGGTCCGGCCCAGGCTGATCTGGTCCAGGCTCTGAAGCCGCGGCTCGGGCGGGGGGCGGTGCCGGTAGTCAAAAAAGCGGGCCTCGTAAAGGGAGTCCAGAAGCTCCCGTTCAAAGCGGGGCCGGGCGGCCTGGACCGCCGGGTCGGCGCTGGGCCGGGGGATATCCCGAAGCCAGGCGAGAAACCCGCCGGGGTCCAGAACTTCGGCCGGCCCGCCCCGGCGGGCAATGGCCCAGGCGTACTCGAAGTGGCCGGGCTCATCCGGGGCCTGCCAGGCGGGCGTCAGGAAAACGTAAAGCAGACCCCGAATCAGCCCGATTCCGAGCAGGACGGCGACCGCAAGCCGGTAGGGGCCGGGGCGAGGCCCCAGCGGTTGCTTGCGCCGGAGGAGCCTGGTAAAATCCTCAAGCGGTGACATTCGGGCTACGGACCGCACGCTGACCCGTGCACTACCGGGTCCTGGCAGTTACCGGGCTTATTATCCTTCTGGTCGGCTCCATTATCGGCCAGCCGGCGTCCCGGCCGCCAGTCCACGCCGAAAACCGGCCGGAGTCAGGCCCGGCCGGAAGCGATCAGGCTCCCCAGCGGACCGGCCTCGCCCAGGAAACGACCCGGCTCTTCCTGCCCCTGGTGAACCGCCGGGCCCGGGCAGTGGTTCCCACGCCGTACGGGATCACCATGTACGGGAGCGTCGACGAGGCCGCCGGCCTCGGCCGGATGCAGGACGCCGGGGCCTCCTGGGTGGTAACCCTGATGGACTGGGGTCAGATCGAGCCGGTCAAGGGCCAGTTTAACTGGTCCCAGTTCGACACGAAGGTCCGCAACGCCCAGACGGCCGGGTTCGAGGTCTTCGTTCTGCTGGTAAACAACCCGGCCTGGGCCTCCTCCAATCCCAACGGGCCGGTGAACAACATCCAGGACCTGGTCGACTTCGTGACGGCCGCGGCCCAGAGGTACAGCTGCGAGGTTCCCGGCAACCCCTGCGTCCGGTACTGGTCGTTTTACCCGGAGCCGGACCGGAATACCCGGTTCGGCAACAACCCACAGGCCATGGCCGACATCGTGGCGGCCGTCGGCCCGGCGATTCGGGGCGTCATGCCCTCGGCGAAGGTGCTCATCGGCGGGCTGGCCTACGACTGGTTCACCGAGGATGGTGGTCCCTTCGTCCGGTCATTTCTGAGCGAGGTGCTGGCGGCCCTGAACAGCAGGGGCGGCGCCCGAAACTTCATCGACGCCGTGGCCTTTCACTACTATCCCATTTCGGAGGCCCGCTGGCCGACCATCCGGGAGAAGGCCGGGGAAATAAGGGGGATTATGGCCCAGGCCGGGGTGGGCGACCTTCCTGTTTATGTCCCCGAGATGGGCTTCTGGAGTTCGAACAATAACAACGTTAAAAACAAAAACCCGTGCTACAGTAGTGAGGATTACCAGGCCCGGCGGCTCGTCGAGATGTTCGTCCTGGGCCAGGCGGCCGGGGTGCAGAAGCTGGCCTGGTTCGAGGTTTTTGATGCCGTCAGTCTGGTAAACGACTACTGCACCGAGGAACACGGCCTCTTCTGGGGGACGGACCTCTCCCGGCCCAAGAAGGCCTACTGGGCGTATAAGACGCTGACCGCCGAGCTCGGCGGGTACGCCTACAGCCGGCCCCTCTCGACGGGGCAGGTTGAGGCCCACGTCTTCCGGGCGGCCGACGGCCGGGAGAAGGTCGTCGTCTGGTCCCAGCCGAAGGATCAGCCCGGAACCTTCCCTGTCGGCTGGGGGTGCGTCCAGGGCGTGAATATTACCGGCCAGCCTTTTCAGTACGCCGGCCCGGTGACCCTCAGCCTGCTGCGTAACGACGTCCTCTTCGTGCGGACCTGCCCCTGACCAGCAGCCTCTACCCGGCCGGTTAACCCGTTGCGGGTTCCCCGGAGAGGCCGGCCGGCACGGGCAGACCCCTGGCCCCGAGCAGTTCGGCGTACAGCCCGAGAATCCGGCCGACAACTTCCCGGTCCGAGAACCTTTCCTCGGCCAGCCGCCGGGACGCCGCCCCGAACTCGGCCCGAAGGCCCGGGTCCTTCAAGAGAGCCTCAATTGCCCCGGCCAGGGCCGCCCCGTCCCGGGCCGGCACCAGAAACCCGTTCACCCCGTGCTCGACGACCTCCCGACAGCCCGGCACATCGGTAGCCACCAGGGGCCGGCCCATCGCCGCCGCCTCGATGAGCACCCGCGGAATCCCCTCCCGGTAGTAGCTGGGCAACACCACCACATCGGCGACCGCCATCAGATCCCGCACGTCGTCCCGCACCCCCAGGTAGCGGACCAGGCCCGCCGCCTCCCAGGCCCGGAGCTCCTCCGCCGGGACCCGGGCCGGGTTCCCCTCGTCCGAAGGACCCACCAGCACGAAGGCCGCCCCCGGCAATGCCTGCCGGACCCGCCGGGCCGCCTCAACAAACTCGCCGACGCCCTTGTGCCGGAGCATCCGGCCCACCATCAGCACGACCGGGTCGGCGGGACCCAGGCCCAGCTCCGCCCGCAGGGCCGCCCGCCGCCCCGGCGGAACCGCCCCAGGGGAGAACTCTTCCAGGTCGATCCCCTCCCCCGGGATGAGCACCGTCCGCCGGCCGCCCAGGGTCCGCCGGTCGTCCTCGTTGAGATAGATAACTGCGTCGGCCAGCCGGAGCACCCGCCGGTAGGCCGGTCCGACGACGGCCCGCAAGACCCGGGCCGTCGGTCCCTCGTCGGTCCAGACGTAGCCCAGGCCGGTGACGGTGGCAATCACCACCGGCACGCCAGCCAGCCGGGCGGCCATGGTCCCGTAAAGGTTCGGCTTGATGGTGAAATGGTGGGCGATAACCGGCCGCCACCGCCGGTAAACTGCGTAAAGCCCTGCCAGCGACCGGAGTTCCCACGCTGGGTTGAGACCCCGCCGGTCCAGGGGATAGGTGTCCACCCAGCAACCCAGGCGAGCCACCGCCTCCTCCCAGGGTCCAGGCGGTCCGACGGCCAGCACCTCAAAGCCTGCACCCTGCAGCGTCCTGATAAGCGCCTGCCGCCAGACCCAGAGGTCGTAGAAGTTATTGACCGTCAACGCGGCCCGGCCCTTGCTCTCCATCGCCCGTTGCACGGGTCTGACCTGCGAACTCCCAAAATTCGCGCACCTTTCGCTTGAACACCCATAGCGGCTACGTAAGATGCGTACACATAAAGCGCTGAATAGACCGGCAGCCTGAGCCTAATATTTGCGCCGATGTTATCACTGAACAAAGCAATACCCAGGCCAAGCACCAGTGCAAATATGAGTACAAAGTCTGAGGGCTCAAGATTAATTCTTATAAATCTTGCGATTACACCGGGTATATACCTCACTGATACCACACCAAGCACCCATACTGGTAGCGCATCGATCACGCCCAAGGCAACAATCGGGCTCGTTAGCTGCCATGGTAGCGGCCCAAACAAGACCGATATAAATGAATACACCCAGCCAGCTAAAAGCCCGATCTGGTCAGAACCCCTGAGTTGGATTCCTAAGCTAGAGCCCCCGATTGAGTACACCTCCTCCCTCCAAGCAGCCAGCCAATCCAGGTCAAGCCAGCGTGATAGTCCACTAATTCCCAAGAGGCCAAAGCCCGCAAAGTACGGCAACACGGCGGCACCGCTAACTCCAACTATTTTCCAACCCAGCCCGATCCGGCTTGCTACCAGGAATGTCACGGAGGCCAATATAATAGCGATTGACGCGTAGCCGCGCAGGCTAAACAGCACCGCCGTCGCTCCGAGCACTGACAGCCCCCCTGTTGTCCTGCCAAGCCAGGATGGGGACAGAATCCCCAGCACACCGAGCAGGCCCACCATAGTTAGACCTTGTACGAGAGCATCCTTGACCACGTGACCACTGTAAAAGACGGACGCCGGATACAAGCATAGAAGAAAGCCTGCGACGTTTGCTGCCACCCGTTCCTGCGAACGCATCCCTCCTGATAAGCGAACAAGGCAACGGGCGGCTGACACTCCCAGGTAAACGGCTGCGGCCGATACTGACACGTTCAACAGTTTAGCAGCCAGCAGATTCGGGCCGGTTACCAGGAAGAGACCGGCGAGGAAGAATGGGTAGGTATTCGGCAGCGATGCTAGATCCACGTAACCTCCCGACACAATATCCCGCCCAGTCTCGAAGTAGTACCGGTCGTCTCCTCCCGACTGCAACGGGATGAATCCCTCGTACCCCGCCTGAACGGAGTAGAGATGGAGCACGAGCGCGACTAATAGTCGCAAGGAGAAGGCAAGCAACGCCCAGCGTAAGGCGGGCTTGTATAATTTCACGCCGTGGAACCTGGGCCTTCGCAAAAGTGTGGTGGCAGCCTGGCTAAGTATCCGCCTATTTTTGGCGGAGGAGCCGACAGTAAAGTGCTTCCCATCGGGTCACAACACGTTCTAGATCGTAATAGGCTTGTACGTGAGCGCGACCAGCGTGTCCCATCTTCTGCCGAATCTCATAGGGGAGCCTCATCAAGCGAAGCATAGCCCCGGCCAGCGCTTGAGGATCTCCGGGAGGCACAAGAAAGCCCGTTTGCTCGTCTAGTACTACCTCTGAGTTCCCCCCTACGTTTGTCGCGACTATAGGTAGACCTGTTGCTGCAGCTTCTAACAGCACCATAGGCATACCCTCCCAAGCAGAGGACATGACGTAGGCGTCCGCAGCGTTCATGAGCTCAGGCACGTCGCCGCGCAGACCGACAAACTTCACCTGCTGGCGCAACCCAAGCTCGTGGGCAAGCTGTTCAATCCAGGCACGCAGCGGCCCGTCTCCCGCGATCAGCAGTAAGGCATTCTGCTCCCTAGTCACGTGCGCAAATGCTCGTAGCAAATTTGGATAGTCTTTCTCCGGGGCCAAACGGCCGACTGCTAACCAAACGAAAGTATCCTCAACTCCGAGCTGGGCCCTCCAGCTGCGACGTGCACTCGGGTCCGGCCTAAAGCGCCGAGTGTCTACACCATTAGGAATCGACGTAATCTTGTGCCGAGGAACTGCCCCGATACGGACGTAGCGTTGCAACCCAACCAAACTAACCTGCACGGTTATGTCGCAGAGGGGATCAGTCAAACGGTACGCCAGCTCACGGCATCGAGCCGAGATTCTGCTCTGAGCCTCCAATACACTATGGGCAGTGCATACCAGTGCAGGCACAGGTACCACGACGCGGACGATTCGAGCTAAGATGTTGGCGTGCACCATATGGCTGTGTACGACATCCGGTCGTAACACCCTAACTAACCGGGCTAACTGCAAAAGTGGCCTAGGATCCGGAAGTTTCCGTCGCACGTTGAGCGAAAACACCGGCACACCGTTCCGAACAAGCTGAATCCCTAAACTCCCCAACGGAGTCAAGGACACACACCAAATTTGATGGCCGCGCGATTTTAGCCGCAACGCCAACTGCACAACCTGTACTTCTGCCCCCCCATGATTAAGGCCAGTGGCAATCATGAGAATTCTCAACTTTGACATTCTCATTTCTATGCCCGCACAGTTCACATCGACAGACTCATAGCGGTAAGCTCCCGAGCTAACTGACAATGCCTGTCTATCCATGCCTCTATAGTATACTCCGATTGAAAGCAAATCCGATTTTTCTCTCCCATACTTTTTAAATGGTATTGGCTAGCTGTATGTTCGCGCAACACTTTGTACCACCAATCTGCATCCATTTTAAATACCCGAACAATTCCAGGTGCATTTAAGCGCCGATGGCCCCCAACATAAGCAGCTATTACCGGCTTACTCATAGCCATGACTTCAAGAAGAGCCAAATCCATGTATGCCACCCTGTTAGGAAAAAGAAAAATGTCCACTGCAGAAAGAGCTTGAGAAAGTATGCCTCTATTCAACCACCCAAGGTCCTTGTATTTCTTTGACATCGGCTTAGATTCCGGGCCATTTCCGATTGAGACAAAAAAGAATTGATCATCCTGTTTGTCCGATATCTCAACAATCTGGCGAAACAACGGAAACCCTTTATCAGTATGATATCTCCCTACGAAGCCAACTATTATCTTATCGGACGGCAAGCCATAAAAACGTCGAGCTTGAGCACTATTAATCTTTGGTTCAGGAAGTGGCAGGACACCGGGAGGAACCTCATACAGAGCGCTACGGGCCAGCCAAGACTCGAAGCGCTGCCGAAGTAACGCACTGCGGACAAAGTAGGCGTCAAGGCATTGCTTGTAAGGTACTATAAGGCCCCGAACTCGCTTCAAAAGGCGTAACTGCTGTATAGCCAATAACCACCAAGCGGTAGTTCCCAAGAAAGCCTGCAACGACCCAGCCCGGCCTGCCAACCACCTCTTCAAGGTTTCCTCAGCTTCATCGGTTGGCGCGTGCGGCATGAGAAATAAAGCGCTAGGCTCCTTAGGCTGAAACCCTTTCGTCCGAAAGAGCGTGAGAGCAAAATCGAAGGTGTGCGCTACGAAAACCTTCGCAGACGACCAGAACTCGGGAACATGCGGTAGCCTCCGCGTGTGCTTCTTAAGCATCCCTCCCAAAACCACCGCCGGCCATGACACCACCCGGGTTCGGTCGCTTTCCGCCGAGCTGGGGCGTATAGCCGGGAACAACTCGGCCGCCGAGTACGCCACATCTACCATTATTGAAACATCTGACCAACTTCCACGCCTGTTCAGAGCCTGTTTCAGATGCCAGAGGTAGCCCGCGGCTCCCCCACCCTCTCGAACGTAGAAATAAGTATGAAGTAAGTCCACGCCCTGTTCTTCACCATAGTGCTTGAAAGTCATCTATACCTCCTTCTCCCTTGCGAGCCTCGGTGCCCTGGCTCACGAAGCAATTCTAGACCACCGGTTGAGGCCTGGGGAGAGGGCAATCGCACAGATTCTAGTATCCGTAGACGCTCCATCGCCGGAGCCGCCAACGCCCTAAGGATTGATAGGTTGGGCAAGACAGCCCCCAGCCAGAATGCCGTCCCTTATAGAATCCGCGATGCCTTGAAAGACCCACCGCCCATAACGACCCACCTGGTAGATCTGATGTTCCTCCAGAATTTTTAGCGCCTGCTGCCTCCACCTTGAACCCGGCCACGACCACGTATACGCCACATCGATCCAGGTAGGATCAATGACTTCGGCCTGGCGTATAAACCCCCACTCGTGCAATTCCTGGACCACATCCTGGCTGTAGGCCTCAATCTCACCCGCGGTAGGCTTTTCGCCGCCCACATAGGCCCGCTCCACGTAAATGCTTACGCGATCCCCATCCGCTCTGGATGAGGCCGGAAGGAAAGAAGCATCCACATTACTGTAAAAGCCGACCCGGTGGAACCCAGAGCGACTGCCTACGACGTACAGCCAGTGGTCGTCGGGGCATTTCGGGCCCCGGACCGCTCCGATGTTCAGGACCAGCACTGAGGTGTAAGGATCAGGCTCAGTCTCCACTTCCAAGCCGGTTATCTCCATCATCCGGTTGAGCGGCAGCGTGGAAATAACGGTCTCATAACGCACACCGGACCCGTCAGTAAAGTGGACCTCCTTTCGCCGCACGTCCACCCGTACAACCTCCTTGCGATAGCGAACCTGACACCGCCCCGCCATCCGCCGCGCTAGGGTGTTCAGGCCTTCAATCGGGTAAACGAAAGTAACATTATATCCCACCGGCGGCGTTTTGTCGAAAGCACCCCGGACGGCCAGGGAGAAATCTACAGGCGATTTATATGTGTCTTGTGGCGCGATGCGTGTCCAAAGGCCTGCCGTGTATAACTCATGAAAGGGGGCGAAAAACAGTTCCGTGAGCGTCTTGCCAAAGTTCTGCTCCAGCCACTCGGCCATTGTTCTCGGCTTTCCCTTAGGCGCACTCCCCATCTCCGTCAATGCCCTGACGGCTATTTCCTTGCCCAGGTATCCCAGATGATTCTGTAGCGGGTACGGAACGTAAAGTCCCTCGCGGCTGAAGTAAACGCTCGAGCGCCGGGCATAAGACTTCACCGGCGCCAGAGACCGTATGAGCCGCAGCACCAGCGGATCCCCGCCGAAGATCCAATGCCCCCCGCCGATTTCGAATCGGTACGCCTCCCCATCTTCTGGCGTTGCCGGCATACGATCAGCACTTCCCGGACGCATGTAGTACGATGCACAGATCCCTCCAGGCCAATCGCCCCTTTCGTATACCTCACCCCCGGTGACCAGACCCGCCGCCAATCCTGTCACCCCCGCCCCAAGAATAACGACGTTACCTTCGGGCATACAAACCCCCAAACACCGGAAACCTTCTCAGGAACCGCGGCGTCACCGGGAGTAGCCCTCGCCGGTAGAGCACCGACATCATTGCGACGGTCACGAACGCCTCTGTCAGCACCGACGCGGCCGCCATTCCTGTTTCGAGCCACAGGGGGGCTATCACAAGCGCGGTGCCAAGGTTAATGACCGCCGCAGCCGCCAGGATAAACATGAACGGCCCGTCCAGACGCAACGGTACCATCAGCTGCACGCCAAGCACGTTGCTCAGAGCCACGAGAAATGGCACAAGTGCAAGTATGCGAAGGACCGGTACCGACCGCTCGTATCCGGGGCCAAGCACGTGGGTCCCGATCAGAGGAGCCGTAAGAAATAGGCAAGCTGAGATGCCCCCACCTGCAAGCCCCATTAAAGTCAGCATGCGCCCGCCCCAAACCAGGGCTCGTTCCCTGGAATCTGCAGCTACCTTACTAAACCGCGGATACACAGCCTGCGAGATTGGGCCCAGCAGGCTAAGAACCCCGCGAGCTAGGCGTTCACCGGCGCTGTAGTATCCTACGGCAGTGGCGTTGGCCAGCAAACCCAGTATAAACGCGTTGCCTACTGTATACAGGCTGATCCACGCCTTCGATAAAAATAGCAACCAGCCCTCGGAGAGTAGTTCTCTAACGACGGCCCATGAGGGGGCCGATCTCTTAAGCCCGAAGGACCAAAACCCTATGCCCAAACCTAGAACGCCCGCACCGAGCGCCCCAAGCGTCAGAAGCCCCGCGTAAACCACGTAATCCTCAGGTCGGTGAACAGCGAAGAACATGCCGATTACGACGAGGGCACGCGTCCCAAGATTTATTATTGATATAGCCACCATCCGCTCCATTCCCTGGAAAAGCCAGACCGGAAACAGCACGTTTCCAACCACAAGTCCGTACAAAATCAACACCAGTTGCCAGATCTCCCGAACCTGTGGAACAAGAATGGTGACAACCAGAAGAATCAGAAATCCGAGGACGCAGAGCAAACCCTTAGCTGCCCACGTGTTCACCGCGATTCGACTCACCGTGGCAGGGTCGTCACGGTGCACTGAGATTTTCCGGGTGGCTGACAGATCAAACCCGTAATCGACAAACACCATAAAGTAGCCAATAAGACCCTGCGCAAAGGCTACAGCCCCGTAGTTGGCCGGTCCGAGCACCCGCACCAGGTACGGGATCATAATCAGCGGCAGCAGATAGTTCGCGAACTGAATAATGTAGAGCGAAGCGGTATTTTTTAAAAGCGTCGAATCAACGAGGCCCCCGACAGTGCCCCAGGCCCTGGCCCTTAAGCCGAGCTCCCGTATCGTGCCCTTCATTCCCAATCTGCACCGGTTCTAAGAGAAGCTACGACGAGCCACGGCTTGTTCTGCAGTCGGGGTCGGAGTCGCCGGTTTCGCCGGTCCGAGCAATGCCTCCCGCGCGGTGACGAAGGCGAGCCCGGCCACCAGGCCGAGGGCCGCGCCCACCCCAAGGTTCAGGGCCGGACGCGGGTAGGTGGGCCGGTCAGGGGCCACTGCCGGCGCCCCGACGGCCACAAACGTCCCGACCCCCGAGCCGAATTCGGCCGCCTGCATACGCCGGCCCAGCTCCTCGACCTCGGCCCGGCGGGGCCCCAACCGCCCCTGAACATCGGCCTTCCGGGCCGCCACCGCCCGGCTCAGGTCGTCCAGTCGGGCCAGCAGGGCCTGCCGGTCCTTGGTAAGGCTCCCCAGCTGGTCGCTCCCGAACTCGATCCGCTCCGGGGCGCTCACCCCGAAGGCGCGCAACTGCAGAAAGAGGGCCGTCAGCTGGTCCTCCAGGGGAACCGTGCCCCCGTCGCCCCGGGCCACCCGGTCCCGAAAGGCCTGGATGTCCCGCTCAAGCCCGTCCAGGCCGTAAACGGCTGCCTGCAGGTTCTTGACGTCGGCCTCGGCCGCATCCCGCTGGGCCTGCAAAAGTACGGGATTGGCCGCCTCGCCCGGGCCGGGGTTCGCCTGGCTCAGGACCGAAACCGGCGCTGGACTGCGGCCCAGGTAAACGTCGTTTACCCGCACGACCACCAGCCGGGCCCAGGCATTCGCCACGGCTGCTGCCTCCGCCGCGTCCGGGCTCCGCACCACCAGCCGTACTGTGCGCGGGTCGCGGCCGGCCGCGCCTTCCATTGCCCGGCGAAGCTCATCCCGGTCCCGGAAGTTCCGCAACTGCGGCCGCGTCAGGTCATACACATCCGAGACGACGCCGTCGCTCAGGGCCACCTCCAGGGCCGTCCGGGCCACGACCTGCGGGTCCGGCGGCGACTGCCCCTGCGGAGGAGCAACGGGAATCGTCGCGACCAGGACGGCAGTGGCCTCGTAGGTTCGGGGTTGAAGGAAGGTGTATGCGCCGGCGGCGACAAGGGCGAGCACGGTGATCCCGACGATGAGCTTCCAGCCCCGAATCAGGCCCTGAAGCCAGGCCCGCAGGTCGATCTCATCGGCCTCGGGCACCGGCAGGCGCGGCTGTTCACTCATAGCGTCGTTACCCCCAATCTTTAAAGGACCCGGTCCGGGCTGCCGGCGGCCGGCCTGGACCGTTGCCACCGTTTAGTGTAGGCCGGTCGGCCAGACCTGTCAAGACCCGCCCGCGCCGACGGCCGCCGGGTGGACGCTTCTTTCAGCCTCCCGCCACATCCTCGACCCTGACCTCAAAGCCTTTAAGCAGGCCCGAGGCGGCCGCCTGGCCCGGGCCCCATTTCCCCCGCAGGACGTAGGCTCCCTGCTCCAGGCCGTAAACCTCGACGGTCCGGGCGTCCGGGTCCACAATCCAGTATTCTTTGACCCCGGCCCGGGCGTACTCCCCGAACTTCTCCAGCCGGTCCAGCCGGGCCGTCGAGGGCGACGCGACCTCTACCCCACCGGCAGACGAGCTCCCCACCAGACGGCCTATTGAGCAACCGTCTCAACAATCAATTCACCTTCCAGCACATAATTTAAGCATTCAAAGCCAATGACTTTGCCCTCACGGTCCTTAATCAAAATCACCTCTTCCCCGGTCTCCTCTACGACATATTCCTTCTCCGGGGCATCGAACCAGACAGTTAGTGTACGTCCTTCATGGTCGTAAAAAACTTTCAGCGTCGCCATACGAGCTCTCCTTCCTTGACTCTATCGGTCCTATATACGGTCACGATGAACCCTGTATCACCCATATGCTTAGCCACCACACATATCCAGTAGGGTGGGTCGGGGGCGTAATAAAGAAACACGGCAGCGTCTATTTTACTGCGGCGAATCTCATGCGGCTCGCGTAGTGTCCGTATCACATCTTCTTCCCTTCCACGCATAGACGGATGCTTGAACGTTACGATCCGTTCCCAGTATTCTCTTGTGGTCCGAATCCAAACCCCGAGGGGCGTCGGAACTTCAAAATAGATGTCACCAGCCACTTCTACACCCAGGATCATGCCCCCCAAGCGGTTGAAACCCGGCCTCGGGATAACAGGCGGTAGACCCAGAACCTTCTCACCCCGGCGCACGCGTGCCGTTGCCACCTCGCCCTTCAGCATTATACAGGCCTAAGAGGCACCGGCCACCTCGTCGACTTTAACCTCGAAGCCTTTAAGCAGGCCGGAAGCGGCCGTCTCCCCCGGCCCCCACCGGCCCCGCAGGAGGTAGGCCCCCCGCTCCAGGCCGCAAACCTCAACGGTCCGGGCGTCCGGGTCCACAATCCAGTATTCTTTGACCCCGGCCCGGGCGTACTCCCCGAACTTCTCCAGCCGGTCCAGGCGGGCCGTCGAGGCCGAAGTCACCTCCACGATGAGGTCCGGCACCCCGCAGACCTGCTCGCCGATGCGGTCGGCATGCTCCCTGGCGATGAAAAAGATGTCGGGCTCCCGAATCTTGCCCGGCCAGAGCCGCATGGGCAGCGGCGCAATCTGAACCACCCCGAGGCCATGCCCCTCGACGAAGGCGTTGAGCCGGATGAAGAGCCGCTTAAGTGCTTCCTGATGCCGAAACGTCGGGTGCGGCGGCATAATCAGCTCCCCGTCGGACAGCTCAATGTGCCGGTTCCGGTCCGGCAGGGCGAAGTAGTCCTCCTCCGTCCACTGCCCCTGGGGCGGAAAGAGCTCCGCCACCGGGGCCGGCTTTCGACGCCTGACTGCTCCTCGGGTCATGCCCCTGTCCTCAACAGCTACTTTGAGCCCCCCGCCCAGGCCTCCGCCGGCGACTTACGAAATCAGCCGGCCGACGGTCCGCCAGATCACCTGCAAATCCAGCCAGAGCGACTGATGCTTGATGTAATAAAGGTCGTACTGGAGCTTGATAAGCGAATCCTCCACCGACCGGCCGTAGCCGTAATTGACCTGGGCCCAGCCCGTGAGCCCCGGCTTTACGGCCAGCCGGGCCCGGTAGAAGGGGATCTGGCCCTCCAGCTCGGCCACCAGCTCCGGCCGCTCCGGCCGGGGCCCGACGATGCTCATCTCCCCCCTGAGCACATTTATGACCTGGGGGAGCTCGTCGATGTGCGTCCGCCGCAGGACCCGTCCGACCCGGGTCACCCGGGGGTCCTCCGCCGCCGCCCAGACCGGCCGGCCCCCGGCCTCGGCGTCCTTTACCATCGACCGGAACTTGATCATCTCAAAGGGCCGCCCGCCCTGCCCGCACCGCACCTGCCGGTAAAAGACCGGTCCCCGGTCCTCCAGCCAGATGGCCAGGGCAACGAAGGGCAGGGCCACCCCGAAGACCACCCCGCCGGCGGCCGCAAAGGCGAGGTCCAGCGCTCGCTTGGTTATCTGCCAGAGCTGGCCGGGCGGGTTCCCCACCGGGGCGGCCAGGGCCCAGTTCGGTCCGATGTGCTGGACCGGAACCCGGCCGGTGAGCCGCTCGTAGACCACCGGCATCGGCTCGACGTGGACCCCCAGCCCCCAGCACTCGGTGAGGGCCTGGTAGAGCTCCGGCGAAAGGCCGTCGGTAATGGCCACGGCGACCTCGTCCACCCCAAGCCCCCGGACAAAGTCTGTAAGCTTCTGGGCCGGCCCCAGCACCTTAAGGCCCGCGACCTCCCGGCCCTGCTTGGCCGGGTCGTCGTCCACCAGGCCCACCGGCTCGTAAAGCCCCCGGTCCTCGGCGGCCAGCGCCTCGGCCAGGGTCGTCCCGGCCCAGCCGGCCCCGACGATGAGGAGCCGGCGCCGGAAGCCCGGCCCCGTAAGCCAGCGGGCATAGGCCAGCCGCCAGGCCCCCACCAGCCCGGCCTGCAAACCCAGGTAGGCCAGGTAGAAAAACCGGGGCAGGCTCAGGGGCGGCGCAAAGAAATAGACGGCCAGGTACCCGACCAGCTCCACCCCGAGGACGCCGCCCAGCCGGGGCAGGAATACCCTCGGGTGGGCCGCCACCCGCAGGTCATAGAGGCCGGCGGCCAGACCGAGCGCAAGCCAGACCGCCCCCATCGCCCCCAGCCACTCCAGGTTCTGGCCCAGGGTCGCCGGCAGGGGCGTCGGGTCCCCCGCCCGCAGATTCCACAGATAGAACCCGGCGGCGGCCGAAAGGCCGACGGCCGCCAGGTCAATCCCGACGAGGAGGAGCCGGCGTTCTGATTCGACCGGCCGGAACTGGATCCGGCCGGGAGTTGGGCGAGCAAGGGCCGCTTTTGTCACTGGGCGGGGGCTGGCCACCTTCCCTTTCCGCGTCTGGCCGCCTTAAACCGCTTGATTAATTATAACCCCTTCAGTGTCTGGCGTCGGCGCACAGTTCCGGCAGGCCCGGACCATCCAGAAGCCTGCGACCTGCCGTCGGGCTGGGCGGCTTCCGGGCCGTATAGTTTGGGAGGGGAAGGACCGTGACGAAAGCCGGCGAGATTGCGGGTGTCAAGGAGCTGGTGGCCGAGATTGCGGCTCGCTTCGAACCCGAAAAGATAATCCCATCGGGTCCAGGGCTTACGGGACCCCCACCGAAGAAAGCGATTTGGACCTGCTGGTCATCATGCGCACCCGAAAGCCGCTTCATGCGGCGGCCGAGATGGTGGGGACGGGGTCGGGTTGCCCCTGGACATCGTCGTCATGACCCCCGAAGCTTTCGAAGAGGCCCTGAAGCAAGGCTATCTTTTCGAGACGAAAATCGCCCGGCAGGGAATCGTCCTCTACGAGCGGCTCGAATCGCCGAAGGAGGAAAGCCCGTTGAAAGGCCGACCCCTGGAGTGGCTTGGGCTTGGGGATGCCGACCTGGAGGCAGCCCGGAGAACCCGGGCCCAGCCTGAGCCGGCCGGGCATCTGGCCTCTTTCCTCGGCCAGCCGGCGGCCGAGAACTACCTTAAGGCTTTCCTTGAGGAGCAGGGCCTCGAACCGCCGAACACTCACCGGCCGGGCGTGCTGTTAGACCTGGCGGGGCAACGGCCAAAAGAGCTTTTGCCTTTGCGGGAGGACCTGGGAGGATGGCCGAATTTGCCGTCAGTGCCCGGTACCCCGGGTTTTCAGCCGACGCCGGGGCGGCCGGCTACGCCCTGCGGGTTGCCGAACTGGTCGGGGTCGGGTGAAAAAAGCCCTGGGCCCTGACCCACAAGGGCCCTGAGGCCAATTGACCAGGGGCAGGGACGGCGGACCTCACCCCAATTAGCAAACCGGGCTTTCGACCGCGGTTTTGCCAGCCCCGGTCCAGCAGCACCGAAGGCGCCCCCAGCTCGGGTCGGTGCGCAGGGCTGATTCGAGCCGGCCTCGCCACCGCTCGTTAATCCCACCATCTGCGGGCCAGTCCCGTCTGCACCCCAACGGGGCCGCAGGCCCGAATTGAGACCCTGGACCGTGCCTGTCGCGGGTATGGACCCGCCGGTTTGTCGGGCTGTGGGTTCTTGTCCCTGACAGCAGCCAGGCTGAAAACTTTCCCGGACAACCATCGGCCCTCCCGGCCGGGGCCGACGTGTTAGAATTTTGCCCGGAAGTACTATGGCATTCACGGTCGAAGATTTCGAGGACCTCATAAAGCTTCTTCGCGAGCGACCCGAGTGGCGCCAGCGGCTGCTGGAGGTGCTCCTCACGGAGGAGTTTTTGAAGCTTCCGGTCCAGTTCCAGGCCTTCCGGGAGGAAGTTCTGGAACGGTTCGACCGGATGGAGAGTCAGCTGGGGGCTGTTGAGAGCCGGCTGGACGCGGTGGAGGACCGGCTTGACCGGGTGGAGTCGCGGCTGGAAGCGCTGGAGACCCAGGTGCGGGCCGTCGAAACCCGCCTTGGGGCCGTTGAGAGCCGGCTGGACGCGGTCGAGGCCCGGCTTGACCGGGTAGAGACTCGCCTTGGGGCTGTTGAGAGCCGGCTGGACGCCGTAGAGAATCGGCTTGACCGGGTGGAGTCGCGGCTGGAAGCGCTGGAGACCCAGGTGCGGGCCGTCGAAACCCGCCTGGGTCGGTTGGAGAACGTCATAGGTCTGGATGCGGAAAATGCTGCCGCCGATGCCCTGGGCTACGTCCTGGAGCTTAAAGGCTTTAAGCTGGCAGGTGAGCCCGGCTTCGTACACACCGACGGGGAGGTAGACCTGGTCTGGGATGTGGAGTCCCCGGCCGGCGAGCGGCTCTGGGTGGTGGCCGAGGCCAAAGACCGCTTAAGAACCGAGGATGTCTATCGGTTCGCCCAGAGGCTCAGAGACCCGGGCTTTAAGGAGCGGCTCCGGGCCGCCGGGATTCCCGGCCCATATTTGCCGTACATTTTCGGCATAGTGAAGGAGTTTCGGGCCGAGCGGCGGGCCGCCGAGCTCGGCCTCGGTCTCATCACGGCCCGGGGCGAGGCGGTCGCCCCTGCCGCCCCGGAGTCGTAAGGAACCGGCAAAATCCCACGACTTTTCCCAACCGACCGAAGCCATCCTTAAGCCGCCCGACCTTGGGTCCACCTCGGAACAGCTTATTTGCCAGCTAACCCGTGTGCAAGTTTTAGAGCGCGATGGCGCGGGAAAACTATACGGGAGACGGCAAACCTTGTTTCCAGGTAAAGTAAACCGCGAAGTTGTGGGCCAATATCTTCCGCCACAGGCAGGTGCTCAAATCCCACACGTCCCTGGCCAACATTGCCCACACCTTGAAGCGTTGGACCGGCTGGCTCAAGACCGTCTCAACTCGTCGCCGTTTTTGGGTCAGCCAACGCGCCCAGCGATGACGTTCATGTTTGGCCGAGTTATGCGGGGTTGACAACAGCTGTTCGGTGAGGTACAGTGCCGGGCTGCGCCCGTGAGCAGCCGGCAGGCCAGAGCAGGCCGCAGTGGTGTCCGAACTGCGTTCTGAAGGTCAGTGGGAAAGGGATTGCCGGCAGCCGACGACTTTGCTATTGTCTATTCAGTCGAACGAAGGAGCCCGCGGCGAAGCTGCTTGTCCTGCTGGAGACCGGCAAGGCCAGGATACTCTCCGCCACGGTTTCCCGGGAAGCCGACCGCTGGTTTGTGAGCCTTACCTGCGAGGTGGAGCGGCAGCCGGCTTCGCCGGCGCGTAGGGAGGGGGAGCCGGTGGGTGTGGATCTGGGCCTTGACTGTTTTGCCGTCCTTTCCGACGGAACCCGGATTGAAGCTCCCAAACCCTTAAAGAGGGCCCTTAAGCTTTTAAGGCGCCGTTCAAGGCAGCTTTCCCGCAGGCAGAAGGGGTCAAAAACCACGCTAAGGCTCAGGCTGGCCAGGCTTCACCGGCGCATCCGCAACATCCGGCGGGACGGCCGCCTTCGGCGGCGGCTCACCACCGTTCTGGCGAAGACCAGGCCGGCTATCGTGGTCGAGGAGCTTTCCGTGCGGGGGCTTATGGGCGAATGGCAGTCCCGGTCGGTAGCCGATGCCGGCTGGGGAACCTTCCGGCGGATGCTCGAGTACAAATCGAGCTGGTACGGCTCACGGCTCGTCATGGCGCCCCGGGGTTTTCCGTCGACCTGCTGCTGCTCGCGCTGTGGTGTGCCTGGCCCGAAACTTCCCCTTTCACAGAGAACGTTCCGGTGCTCGGGGTGCGGCTTTGAAGCCGACCGGGATTTTAACGCCGCGCTGAACCTGCGACTCTACGGGCTGGCGGCCGCCTCTGGCGGCGGCCCTACCGCAAGTTCTGCGGGAAGTTACACCCGTGGAGGCCGGCTCTGCGGCGGAACGGGATGGTCTTCGACCGTCCCGGTCTACGAGCTACGGGTCGCTGAAGCAGGAAGCAGAACATGGTCGGTGAAATAAATGACTATGTTTTGCGGAACGGCAGCTGCTCGGGCTCCGGTGGGAGAACGTCGGCTCCGGGGCCGGCGTGCTGCGGGTTCGGCGCACCCTGCAGTGGGTCCGCGGCCGGGGCCCCGCCATCCCGCCGCCCGAAACCCCCGCCTCCCGGCGAAAGGTCCCCATGGCCCCCGGGCTGGCAGCCGCCCTGCCGGAGCGAGCGCCGGCGGGCCCGGGCCGAGGCCCGCAGCCGGTCCGGTCTGGTCGGAGGAGTTCGGCGACCTGGTCTTCACCGGGCGAACGGGCCGGCCCCTGGACGAGAAGGCGATTCGGCGGGCGTTCCGGGCCGCCCTGCGGGCCGCCGGCCTGCCGCCGGTCCGGCCCCACGACCTGCGGCACACCACGGCCAGCCTGCTCCTGGCCCGCGGGGTCAACGTGAAGGTGGTGCAGGAGCTTCTGGGCCACGCCACCGTCCGGGTGACCCTGGAGACCTATTCCCACGTTCTGCCGGGACAGTCGGAGGAGGCGCTGCGGCCGGGCTGAAGATTACGCACAGAAAGGGGTCGACCGCCGAATTTTCCCGGCCGACCCCTAATATCCTGTAGTCGGAAGGCCTGGAAGGCCCAGGACTTAGTGGAGGGGGCAGGACTCGAACCTGCGAAGGGCTCCCGCCCGGCGGTTTTACAGACCGCTGCCTTAGCCGCTCGGCCACCCCTCCGGGAACCAGCAAACCGGCACGACGGTCTGAGCTTCGTGCCGAATCCAGACGTTATTTTAGCCGAAATGCGGCCCCAAAGCAAGCGCGGCCCAGGTGAGCGGGCCCACACCGTTCCGGTACTTGCGACCCGCATTTAGGACCCTTACCCGCTAACTCCATCCCGCACCTGGGGGAAGGGCACCGACGGTGCGAGCACCCCCGGAACAGCGGTCCGGCCCTTTCGAAAATTTGACGGAGATTTATTGCCGTGTATAAAATCATGTAACCCGAAAAGCTGCGCAGGGGAGGTATCTCTGAGATGACCGACTGGCGGCACTCCTACTGGGAACGGGTTCTGCGGCGACCTTATTCCCGACGGCAGTTTTTAACAAGCAGCGCGGTGGCGGCGCTGAGCCTTGGCCTCTGGTCATGCGCCCCCCAGGCCCAGCAGACCCAGACCGGGCCCGGCACGCAGACGACTGAGGAAAAGCCCCGCTACGGCGGCGTTCTTACTGCCTGGACGGCAGCGGACCCGGCCAACTACGACGTCCACCAGAACTCCACTTACCAGGTTCTGCACCCCCTGGCCCCGTGTTTTAACCTGCTGGTCAAGTTCGACCCCATGGACCCCAACAAGATCGTCGGCGACCTGGCCGAGCGCTGGGAGATAAGCCCGGACGGTAAGACGTACACCTTCTACCTCAAGCGGGGCGTGAAATTCCACCACGGCAAACCCTTTAAGGCTGAGGACGTCAAGGCGAACTTCGAGCGCATCGCCAATCCGCCCCGCGGGGTCGTGAGCCCCCGGAAAGGCGTATTCCAGGTCATTGACGGCATCGAGACGCCCGACGATTACACGGTAAAGTTTATCCTCAAGCGGCCGAATCCCTCGCTTCTCACCAACATCGCCCAGGGCTGGAACGTAATCTACCCGAAGGACCTGCTCGACTCCCGTCCCGATATGAAAAATACTGTCATCGGAACCGGGCCCTTTAAGTTCAAGGAGCACATCCGGGGCGTAAGTATCGAGCTTGTAAAAAACACCGAATACCACGTTGAGGGGCGGCCGTATCTGGACGGCATCAAGTACTTTATCATCCCGGACCCGAACACGGCCCTCTCGGCCTTTATTTCCGGCCAGCTCCTCATGTACCGGCCCAACCTCCAGGCCGACGCCGATGAAGCCAAGCGCCAGCTGGGCGACAAAATCGTCATCCAGAAGGTCCAGGGCTATCTTTTCGATACGGTCAACATGAACGCTCAGCGGAAGCCCTGGGACGACGAGCGGGTGCGGCTCGCCGTATCGATGGCCATCGACCGGAGGGCGGCCGTCACCGTTCTGGCCCAGGGGGAAGGGAGCGTCGGCGGGTTCATGCCGGTGGGCGGCCAGTGGGCGCTGCCCAAGGAGGAGCTCGAAAAGGTCCCGGGCTACCGGCCCAATAAGGCCCAGGAAATCGAAGAGGCAAAACGGCTCCTGGCCGAAGCCGGCTACCCGAACGGGTTCAAGACGACCCTGCTCACCCGGAAGGGCGCCGAGTTCGAACCCCTCTCGGTCTTTCTTAAGGACCAGCTGGCCAAAATCGGCATCGACGCAACCCTCGATGTCCAGGAGACCGGGACCGCCTTCGACCGGCTGAACCGCCGGGACTTTGATATGGCCCCGTGGGTCCACGCCATCGCCGTGGACGACCCCGATGCCGTCTACGCCGAGTTTTACCTCTGCAACGCCGAGCGAAATTACTCCAACGTCTGCGTGCCGGAGGTTGACCAGCTGTTCGACCGCCAGTCCCAGACGCTTGACCCGAATGAGCGTCGGCGGCTGGTCTGGGACATGGAGCGGCGGGCCCTGCTGGGCAACGCCAAAATTGTCGTCGACTGGCGGTTCGAGCGGACGATCCACTGGGCAAAGGTCCGCAACTACAAGCGCCACCCGAGCCTGTACAATAACTTTGACTTCCAGGACGTCTGGCTGGCCGAGGCCTGACCGGGCCTGGCAATTCCGGGCGGCCTTCGGCCCTGGGGCGCACAACCCCGGCGCCCCAGGGTCTTTTTTACCCGGCGGCGCAGCCGGCCGACTTGACCGGGAGGGCAACCCGTGGGCTAAACTCTCGGTGTGAACGGCCCGGAGCCCCTGTTTAGACTCGCCCGGCAGCGGCTGCGGCGGGTCTACTACGGCTGGTGGATTATTGCGGCCGGAAGCGTTATCCACGCCGTCGGCGCCCTTTATTACTACGGGTTTACGGTCTTCTTCCTGCCGGTCGCCGAAGACCTGGGCCTGAACCGGGCCGCAACCTCCCTCATCTTCTCCCTGGCCCGCCTTGAAGGAAGCATCGACGGACCCTTCGTCGGCCTGCTCATTGACCGGCTCGGGCCCCGGCGGATGATTGCCCTGGGCGGCACGATTACTGGCCTGGGCTTTCTGGTGCTGTCGCGGGTCAATGACTTCTGGGCTTTCCTCCTGGTTTACATGGGCCTCATCGCCGTGGGATTTGATATGGGTTTTTTCCAGTCGATGCTGGCCGCGGCAAACCAGTGGTTCATCCGCTACCGGACCACCGCCATGAGCATCCTCACAGCCTCTTTCCGCCTGGGCGGGGCGGTCCTGGTACCCCTGATTTCCACCGTAGTCCTCGCCTACGGCTGGCGAACCGGGGCCGTCGTCTGCGGGCTGGTCATTCTGGCCCTGGTGGTGCCCCTCTCCCGGGTGGTCCGCCGCTCGCCCGAGGAGATGGGCCTTTTCCCCGACGGCCGGCGGGGTCCGGAGCCCGCCGACCGGCCGGCAACCCGCCTGACCGGCGCCGACTTCAGCGCCCGCCAGGCGTTTCGGACCGCCGCTTACTGGCTGATCGCGGTCGCCACGGCCCTGCGCCTCGGTGTCTACTCCGGCCTCGGGGTCCACTTCGTACCGCTGTTCGTCTGGAAGGGACTTTCCGAACAGGCGGCGGCCAACCTGGTGGGTTTGATGGCCTTCCTGGCCATCCCGGCGGGGCTAACCCTGGGCTGGCTGGGCGACCGGGTGAGCAAAACCTATATCCTGGCCGGGGGAACCGCCTGCCAGGCCGTGGCCATGCTTCTCCTCGCCTTCCTGGAAGGCCCCATTGCCCCCCTTATCTTCGTCCTGGTCTACGCCGCCAGTGAAAGCGTCGGGGCCGTGAACTGGTCGCTACTGGGGGACTTCTTCGGCCGCCGCAGTTACGCCACCCTGCGGGGCGTTGTGAACACCATCTGCAGTATCGGGGTGGTGGCGCCGGTCTTCGCCGGCTGGGTCTTTGACCAGACCCGGTCCTACCGGCCGGCCCTGGTCGCCTTCGCCCTGATGTCAATCCTCGCCTCTGTACTTTATGTCAATATACGACGGCCGCAGGCCCCCGGCGCCGTCGCCAAGCATGTCTATTCCACCGGGAGGTAGAGCCGTGGAGTTCGAGTTTGATTTCCGGTATGTGGCCCCGGCCTTTCGGGTCTTCGCCGGCCGCGATGCCCTGGACCAGCTCCCCAGGGAGGTCCGCCGGCTCGGGGCCAGCCGCGTTTTCGTGGTCTGTGCCCCGAGTGTGGCCCGGCAGGGAACCCTGCTGAACCGCATTCGGGCCCTCCTTGGGGACGCGGTCGCAGCCGTGTTTGACGGCGTCCGCAAGGAGTCGCCCCTGCCGGCCGTCGAAGCCGGGGTCGAACTTGCCCGAAAGGTGGACCCCGACGCGATCCTGGCAGTCGGGGGCGGGAGCGCCGTCGTTACGGCCCGGGCAATAACCATCCTGCTGGCCGAGGAGAAGCCGGCCCACCAACTGGCGACGCAGTATCCGCCCGGCCAGCCGCCGGTAAGTCCCCGCCTCGAGCGGCCGAAGCTTCCGAACCTGATCGTGCCCACCACCCCTAACACCGCCGTGCACCGGGCGGGTGCGGCGGTTCTTGACCCGGAAACCCGCCGCCGGCTTGAACTCTTTGACCCGAAAACCCGGCCGGCGGCCGTCTTCCTGGACGCCGAAGCCCTCCTGACGCCGCCCCCGGAAGTCTCGGCCCGGGCGGGTGTATCCGCCTTTGCCGGGGCCGTGACGGGCTTTGTCAACCGGGCCCCGAACCCCTTTGCCCTGGCCGACCTGCGGCAGGCCATCGAGCTTTTAAAGCACAGCCTGCCAGCTATTCTTGACCGGCCGGAAGACCCTGCGCCCCGGCTGGGGGCGGCGGTGGCGGCCCTCCTCTCCAACCGGGCCGCCGACGCCCTGAGTGGGGGCGGGGGCGGGGTTGTTTCGGCCCTCGTTCACCAGATCCAGAGCCGCTATGACCACGTCGACCAGGGGCTGGCCTCAGCGGTTCTGCTTGTCCATGGTCTGCGGTTCAACCGGCCGGTGACGGCCGGCAATCAGGCCCGCCTGGCCGCGCTGCTGGGCCTGGAGGCCTCGGCCGAAGCCCTGGAATCGTGGGCGGAAAAGTTTTTGGGTCAGCTGGGCTTTCCGCGCACCCTCCGGGAGCTGGGCGTGCCGGAGGCTGACCTGCCGGCCCTGGCCGAGGCAGCCATGCACGACTTTTTCCTGCAGGGCAATCCCCGCCGGGTTCAAAACCCGGCCGAACTGGTCGACCTGCTTCGGGCCGCCTGGTGATTTGACCCGGCCCGCGTGGGACTGCTAGACTGGTGCAGAAACTCGCGGCCGCGGAGTGAGGACCCGATGGATTTCGAGCTTAAATACACTCCCGAACAGGAGGCCTTCCGCAAGGAGGTCCGGGCCTTTCTCGAAGCCAATATTCCGCCGGGCCTGGAAGAACCCGTCGACCCGGCTAACCTTTCTTACGAACAGTATCTTATGCGCCGGGAGCTGGGCAGGAAGCTCGGTGAGCGGGGCTGGCTCTTCCCCACCTTCCCGAAAGAGTACGGCGGGGGCGGCCTGCCCATGGAGCTGGCCGTAATTATCGAAGAAGAGCTTGACCGCTACGGCCTCTCCCTTCCCCCCTACTACAATACCGGCGGCACCCTGGGGGCCCCGTGCATCCTCGTCTGGGGAACCGAGGAGCAGAAGCGATACTTCCTGCCCCCAATTCTCAAAGGCGAGGTTCGGGTCTGGCAGCTCCTGACCGAGCCCGGGGCCGGCTCAGACCTGGCCAGCGTCAAAACCCTCGCCGTTCGGGACGGCGACCACTACATCATCAACGGGCAGAAGACTTTTGTCGGCAGCCTCCACGGAACCGACTGGATGTGGACCATCGTCTGCACCGACCCGAATGGCCGCCGTCACGAAAACCTGAGCTGGTTTATGATTCCCGCCGACCTTCCGGGCATCTCAATGACGCCCCTGGACCTGCTGACGGCCGGGGGCGAGGGCGGGGCATCGCCCGGCGCAAAGTTCACCGTCTATTTCGACAACGTCCGGGTACCCGCCTTCAACCTGATCGGGGGTGAGAATAACGGCTGGAAGGTCGCCACAACCCACCTGGAGCTCGAGCACGGCGGGGCCGGCAGCATCCGCCGCAACCGGATTGTCGACCGGCTCATCGAGTACTGCAAAACGACCTGCCGGAACGGCCAGCCCTTAAGCAAAGACCCCGATATCCGGGACCTGCTCGTGGAATGCTATATCGACGCCGAAATCGGCCGGCTCTTTAACCTGCGCAACTACTGGCTCCGCCATACCCGCCGGCCGCGAACCTACGAGGGGCCGCAGGCCTCCCTTCACCGCAAGGTTTCCGGCCTGCGCATCGCTGAGGCAATTGTTAAGGCCCTCGGCCCCTACGCCCTGACCAACGACCCGGCCTGGGACCCCTCCGGCGGCCACCTGGAGGTCTTCCACCGGGCAAGCATTGTCGCCACCCACCCCGGCGGCACCATCGAAATCCAGAAGGTCATCATGGCCCGCCGCATCGGCATTGGCCGGGCCGTCCGGGAAGAAGCCGGCACCGTCGTCTGAGGAGCGCAGCCATGGACCTTGCCCTCACCGAATCCCAGGAGATGCTTAAAAGCGCCGCCCGAACCTTCATGGAGCGGGAGTGCCCCCGCCAGGTCCTGCTGGACCTGGACCGGACCGAGACGGGGATATCCCCCGAAATCTGGCGCCAGCTTGCCCGGATGGGCTGGCTTGGCCTCGCCGTCCCGGCTGAGTACGGGGGTGAGGGGGCGGGCCTGCTGGACACCGCCATTGTTTACGAGCAGCTGGGCCGCGGTCCGCTGGGCGGGCCCCATTTCAGTTCGGCCGTACTGGGAGCTCTGGTTGTCCTGGAGTGCGGCACGGAGGACCAGCGCCGGGAGGTGCTGCCGCGGGTCGCCGCGGGCGAGCAGGTTCTGGCCCTGGCCTACACCGAGCCCGATTACGGGTGGGGCCCCGAATCGGTGAAAATGGCCGCCCGGAGGGACGGGAGCGACTATATCCTCGACGGGGTTAAACTCTTCGTCCACGATGCGGCGGCCGCAACCCACCTGCTCTGCGTCGCCCGGACCGGCGACGGTCCCGACCCGACGGCCGGGCTCTCGGTCTTCCTGGTAGACCGTTCAGAACCGGGGGTATCGGTCCGCACCCTGCCCGGATTCATGGCCGGGCTCTGCGAGGTCCGGTTCGAGGGCGTGCGGGTTCCGGCCGGGGCGGTCCTGGGCGAGGCCGGCACCGCCTGGCCGGGCCTGAACCGGGCGTTTCTTAAGGCGATTCCGGTCCTGTGCGCTTACAAAGTCGGCGCAACCGAAGCAGTTTTTGAGATGTCCGTAAGTTACAGCCAGACCCGGGTCCAGTTTGGACAGCCCATTGGCCGGTTCCAGCGGGTCCAGGACCACATCATCGACATCGTCAATTACCTGGACGCCGCCCGCTGGACTACCTACGAGGCGATCTGGAAGCTCGAAACCGGCCGGCCGGCCGAGGCCTCGGTCCACCTGGCCAAGGCGGTTGCAAGCGAGGGCTTCTACCGGGCCTGCAACTCGGCGCATGAGGTCCACGCCGGGATCGGGTCTGTCCGGAACTACGGCCTCGTCCTTTACACGAAGGCGTCCCGGAGCCTGTACAACTACCTGGGCGACCCGAAATTCCACAAGCGCCGGCTCGCCGACGCCCTGGAACTTTAAGGCGGGGCCAAAGCCTACCGGCCGATAAACCTGGGCGGCCGCTTTTCGAGAAACGCCTGGACGCCCTCCCGGTGGTCATGGGTGTCCCTGGCAATCTCCTGGACGACCCCAGCGACCCGCATGCTTTCTTCAAAGGTGCTGTGGAGGGAGTAGTGGACCAGCCACTTGATAAGGCCCATCGCGTAAGTCGGGCCGGCCGCCAGCCGCCTGGCGAGGGCCAGGGCCTCGTCCATCAGCCGGTCGTGCGGGACAACCCGGCTCACCAGGCCGATGCGCAGGGCGGTCTCGGGGTCGATGATGTCCCCGGTGTACTGCATGTAGAAGGTGTTTGTCAGACCGATCATACGGGGAAGCTGCCAGCAGCTACCGTCAGCCGGGATCAGGCCCCGCTGAATAAACGTCTCCGAAAGGCCGGCCCGTTCGGAGGCGATGCGAATGTCGCACGAGAGGGCGATGCCCAGGCCAAGCCCCATGGCGTACCCGTTGATGGCGGCAATCGACGGCTTCTGAAGCCGGTGAAGCCGGACCGGAAGGTTGCGGACGTCATAAAAGCCCGGGCTCTCAGCCGGGGTCTCCTTGAGTCGCCGCTCAATCTCATCCCAGGGTTTCGGGGCGAGCTCGGGCCGGCCCCGGACCGCCTCCCGCTCCTCCACGGTGCGGGCCATCCCCCGGACATTCGCCCCGGAACAAAACGCCGGGTCCCGGCCGGTAATCAACAGGCACCGGAGGTTTGGGTCAGACTCGAGCCGGTCGAGTTCGGCGCTGATTTCGGCGTACATTTCCGGCCCGATGGCGTTGCGGGTCTTCGGGTCATCCAGGGTAATAATCAGAACCCCGTCCTGCTCCTCAACCTGAATCAGCTGGTGGGCCACGGCGTCAACTCCTTTCGGCGGGATGGTGCCGGAAGCAGGATAAAGGTGGCCAGCTCTGGCTGTCAAGCCGGTGCGGCCGGCAATTACCTGGGGCAGGTCAGCTCATAGACCTCGGAGGCCCGGTCCACAAAGACCGCGCTGAGACAGCGGGGGCCCAACTCCTCGTAAAGAAACTTCACCGACCGCCCAAACCAGCCGCCGGGGTCGTGGGAACTCAGAAAAACCACGTCCGGCCGGCTCACCAGGATGTGGGTAATGCCCATGGCCCTGAGGTCCCCGACAAGCCTTTCAGGGTCGAAGTCGGCCAGCATGGCGAGCCGGGTCCAGGTGAATTGGTCGGCCTCGGGCCAGCAGGTCGGGGGGCAGTAATAGTGGCGGGCGTCCCCCACCAGCAGAACCCGGCTCTCCGGCGGAAGCGTTCCGGCGAACGTCAGCGCGCGGAAGCCCGGCAATCTTCTCGTTAAATAAGCCTCCCTGCTCTCAAATCCCATGATTACAGCCCATTGTCCGGCGAGAATACTCGGCGCGAGGTACAACCCGGCCTCAGCCAAAACTAAGATCAGCGTGGTCGACACCAACCCACCGTGAAGCACGCGGTGCCACCGGCGCATCATTGTAGAGGGCATTCCAGATATAAGGATCACCACCAGAACCACCAGGCCGGAAATTAAGAACCTTATCTGTTGTGAAGTCAAAAACCAGACTCCGAGTTTTACAGCAACAAAGATGACGAGCTCAAAACTGATCCGACCACTCAGGAAAAGCACAGCCGGTATCAGGAATATCAGGACCATCGGGGTAACCACATAGTATCCGAAACGGTCAGGGGTACTGAACAGGGCGATTGGTAGATAAATAGCCCCCAGTAAGTCTCTGGATACTCCATACCCGGATGAAATGTAAGCTAAAAGGAGGCTCCTGCGTAAAGCCGTACCAGAATCCGTGTCAATACCGGCAAATGGGAAGAGTGGGTGACCAAACCATAGCCAGTTTTTTGCGTACCACGGGGCGAACAGTGCGAACCCTATCAACGCTGACACTGCTATCCGACCAGTGGATGGACGCATCCAGGTGGAATCGCGCCCCGGGCGTATCACCGCGTAACCAAAGACTAGGATGAGTCCCAGTGCGCCGACACCCCCGATTGCGGTCCCTTTGGTTCCCAAAGCTAGGCCCAGGCAGACAGCCAAAAGCTCCAGATTCAAGCTTCGCTCCCCACGGACAGCCGTTAGCAGAAGCTCGAGCCCCAGCAATTCGAAGCACGCGACCGGCACGTCCGTGCCGGCGGCAGTTGCAAGCGACGGAAAGTGGTTCAGTGTGAGAAGAGCTGGTGGAGCGAGCCAGGCCAGGGACGGCGAAAACCACTGAGTAAGCCGATACGCGCTCGCGAGCAAGACGACGCCCAAGGTCCACCCAAGGAGTTGCGGCACGGTGTCATTAGTCAAAGCGAGCGGGAATACATATACCGCGTCAATGGCAAAGGCGTAATCCACATTCCAGTTGTAGACTTCCGGGTAAATGCGACCGGCCTTCAAAAAGAGCTTCGGGGCTTCCAGGTGGTACCAGAGGTCATCGTAGCCAGTGGGCGGCGAAAGGGCCAGGGCAAGGGCCGAGAAGGCCAGCACGGCGTAGACGGCAGCCAGGAGCCAGTTCCTGGGTGAGCGCTCGAGCCGGGCCAGCCCCCTTAGCAGTGACAGAAAGTCGCTTACGGCCAGCCGGGCGGCCGGACCGACCAGCAGGCCGGCCAGGCCCAGCGCCGCCGTCAGGGGACCGGGGTAGAGAAAGCCGGCCAGGCCGAGGAAAAACGGGATAAACCCCAGCAGGGCAAGCCCGATGGGAATCCCGAACCGCAGGCGGTCGGCGGCGCTATCGGTCTCGAATCGGACGAGGCGGAGGACGGTGTAGCCGACCCCACTGCCAACAACCAGGAGATAGGCCCAGAAGGTGAGGGCGAAGGCCGCGTCGGCCAGGGCCCGGGGCCCCGTGTCGGTCGCAGGCCGCTCGGGCAGAAGGAGGCGCCAGGCAACAAATCCGGCCGGGGCAAGGCCAAGGAGGACCCCGATGGGGTCGAGCCGGAAGGCGGGACGCGCCTGGGGAAGCGGGCTGGGAGCCGTTTCGTCGGCTCGGGACATTCCGCAGGATTATAAAACAAACGGTCAGGAGGGCGGGTAGACCGAGGTGCTGAAAATAAAAAAGCCCGAAGCCGGGGACAGCTTCGGGGTGGTCGCACCCCAACAACTGAACAGGAGGCAAGTTCGCAAGAGCCGGGGGAAGAAATAGGCGTGGTCAAGCCCTCGGCCATTAGTACCGGTCAGCTCAACCCCTTGCGGGGCTTACACCTCCGGCCTATCAAGCAGGTAGTCTCCCTGCGGCCTTACCCGGTTGACCCGGTGGGAGGCCTCATCTTGGGGAGGGCTTCGCGCTTAGATGCTTTCAGCGCTTATCCCGTCCGGACATGGCTACCCGGCGCTGCCCCTGGCGGGACAACCGGTACACCAGAGGTCCGTCCACTCCGGTCCTCTCGTACTAGGAGCAGCCCCCCTCAAGCCTCCTGCGCCCACGGCGGATAGAGACCGACCTGTCTCACGACGGTCTGAACCCAGCTCGCGTGTCCCTTTAATGGGCGAACAGACCAACCCTTGGGACCTGCTTCAGCCCCAGGATGGGACGAGCCGACATCGAGGTGCCAAACCTCCCCGTCGATGTGAACTCTTGGGGGAGATCAGCCTGTTATCCCCGGGGTAGCTTTTATCCGATAAGCCACGGCCCTTCCACACGGAACCGTGGGATCACTTAGCCCGGCTTTCGCCCCTGCTCGGCTTGTGAGCCTCACAGTCAAGCCCCCTTATGCCTATGCACTCAACGGCCGATTTCCATCCGGCCTGAGGGGACCTTTGGGCGCCTCCGTTACCTTTTAGGAGGCGGCCGCCCCAGCCAAACTGCCCACCAGGCACTGTCCCCCGACCGGCTAACGGCCGGGGTTAGAACCAAGATTGGAGAAGGGTGGTATTTCACCGGCGCCTCCACCTCCCCCGCAAGGGAGGCTTCACAGGCTCCCACCTATCCTACGCATCCCCAACCCCGATCCAATGCCAAGCTGCAGTAAAGCTCCACGGGGTCTATTTGTCCCGCCGCGGGTAAGCCGCATCTTCACGGCTAGTTCAATTTCGCCGGGTCCCCCCTCGAGACACTGGCCAGCTCGTTACGCTATTCGTGCGGGTCGGAACTTACCCGACAAGGAATTTCGCTCACCGTCTTCCCGCCATTTCTGGCAGGGGTGGACTATATCTTCATCCGGAAGCCTCCCGGAGTTTGGCCAGAACCTCCCGGGCCTTAACCTTGTCGGCCCGATTCATCGTCGCAACCACCTCGATGATTTCGGCCAGGCCCTCCCGGCTCAGGTGCCGCCCCTCCGTCATCCAGCGAACGACCCGGGCAAATTTCTTAAAGTCGACCTGCTTCCTGGTCCGCAACGGGTGGGCCTCGAAAAACTCCACAACCCGCCGCAGGCACTCCAGCTTCCGGATCCGTAGCTCCCAGCGGTCCCCGTGGTTGCGGCGCACCACGCCGCACCCGAAGAAGCGCCTGAGGGCATACAGCACCTGGACATCCCGTTCGTGCTGGACTACCCGGAACTCAGGCAGGACCTGATAGCCGGTTTTAAGCGACGGGTGCGGGTTGATGCCGACGTAAAAGCAACCTTCGGCATCGACGAACCCGACCACCCAGTCGGCCGTCAACTCCATCGGGGGCCTCCGGATGCCCGGCGTATAGTCTCTGAGGATCCCCCCGGCCTGCGGCCGGAGGTTTCCTGCGGGTCACCCAATCCCGCCCATTTTTACTGGGGCCGCTTCTTGCCCCGAGTAGGGCCGGGCTCTAAGGGCTTTCCCGCATACAGCCGGGTATTGCCCCCGGTGTTGCCACCGGGGCAGGCAGCTTTTGCTACCTTAGGACCGTTATAGTTACGGCCGCCGTTCACCGGGGCTTCGGTTTGGGGCTCATCACCCCTCCCCTTAACCTTCCGGCACTGGGCAAGCGTCGCCCCCTATACGTCGGCTTTCGCCTTGAGCAGGGAGCTGTGTTTTTGTTAAACAGTCGGCTGGCCCTGTTATCTGCGACCCCCTCGGGCTCCGGAGGCGAGCTCCTTCACCCTACCGGGGCACCCCTTCTCCCGAAGTTACGGGGTCAAGTTGCCGAGTTCCTTAAGGGGGGGTAGCCCGAACGCCTGACGGCTCTCACCGTCGCCCACCAGTGTCGGTTTGCGGTACGGGCACCTTTGGCCTGGCTAGGGGCTTTTCTTGGCAGTGTGGGCTCAGCCCAGTTGGCCTTGGCAATGCCGCGGCCTCCCATTCGCCTCTCACCTTAACGCCCGGACGGATTTGCCTGCCCGGGCACGGCTACCGGCTTAGACGCGGCTCCAACCCCGCGCTGGGCCTACCCTCCTGCGTCACCCCATCGCTCATAGCGGCCGCCGGTGGCACGGGATTATTAACCCGTTGTCCATCGCCTACGGCTTGCGCCCTCGGCTTAGGCCCGGCTAACCCTACGCCGATTAACGTTGCGTAGGAAACCTTGGGCTTACGGCGGGCGCGTTTTTCACGCGCCTTTACGCTACTCATGCCGGCATTCTCACTTCCGCACGCTCCAGCGGTCCTCACGGTCCGCCTTCACCGCCGTGCGGAACGCTCCCCTACCGCCCCGGACCTTATGGTCCGAGACCCGCAGCTTCGGCACCAGGCTTAAGCCCCGAGTAATTTTCGGCGCAGGGCCGCTCGACCAGTGAGCTATTACGCACTCTTTCAAGGATGGCTGCTTCTAAGCCAACCTCCTGGCTGTCTAAGCGACCCCACTTCCTTTACCACTTAGCCTGGATTTGGGGGCCTTAGCTGGCGGTCTGGGCTGTTTCCCTCTCGACCATGGAGCTTATCCCCCACGGTCTCACTCCCGGGCTGTGGAGTCGGGCCATTAGTGGTTTGGGTGGGTTCGGTAGCCTCGACGGCCCCTAGCCCAACCAGAGCCCTACCTGCCCGACTGAACACCCGAGGCTGCACCTAAATGCATTTCGGGGAGAACCAGCTATCTCCGGGTTCGGTTGGCATATCACCTCTACCCACAGCTCATCCCACGGTTTTGCATCACCGACGGGTTCGGGCCTCCACGGGAGGGTTAGTCCCGCTTCACCCTGGCCATGGGTAGCTCACCCGGTTTCGGGTCTAATCCCGGCGACCCGGCCGGCCCTTTCGGACCGGCCAACGCCCTGTTCGGACTCGGTTTCCCTGCGGCTCCGGGGCTCCAGCCCCTTAACCTGAGGCCACCGAGATTAACTCGCCGGCTCATTCTTCAATAGGCACGCCGTCAGACCGTCCCGGCCCCGCAGGGCCGGAACATGGTCCTCCGACTGCTTGTAGGCGCACGGTTTCAGGCTCTATTTCACTCCCCTCACCGGGGTTCTTTTCACCTTTCCCTCACGGTACTGGTGCACTATCGGTCACCAAGGGTATTTAGCCTTGGAGGGTGGTCCCCCCTGCTTCCCACGGGATTTCCCGTGTCCCGTGGTACTCAGGCTCACCGGCCGGAGCCTCCCCCTTTCGCCTACGGGGCTTTCACCCTCTCTGGCGGCCCATTCCAGGGTCCTTCGGCTAGGGTTCGGTTTGTAACTCCGTGGGAGGTCGGCAGCCCTCCCTGCCGGGGCCTGCAACCCCGCCGGGACATAGGCCTGCCGGCCACTAAGTCCCGACGGTTTGGGCTGTTCCCCGTTCGCTCGCCGCTACTTGGGGAATCTCGGTTGATTTCTTTTCCTCGGGGTACTAAGATGTTTCAGTTCCCCCACTTGCCCTCGCCGCCCTATGGATTCAGGCGGCGATGCCCGGGCATTACCCCGGGCGGGTTTCCCCATTCGGGCATCCCCGGATCAACGCCTGCTTGGCGGCTCCCCGGGGCTTATCGCAGCCGAGCCACGCCCTTCATCGGCCCTTGGTGCCAAGGCATCCACCGTGCGCCCTTAGTAGCTTGACCGCGCCAGGCGTTCTTCCCTCGGCAAAATTGAACCTGCTCCTGTTCAGTTGTTAAGGTGCGACCACAACACGGGCAGGCCCGAGGCCCGCCCGCTGGTGGGGCTCCGTGGACTCGAACCACGGACCTCGGTCTTATCAGGACCGCGCTCTAACCACCTGAGCTAGAGCCCCGCGGCGCCACCTTGACCGCTGAAAAGTGGGAGGAAGTTGTCGGCTCCCGCACGACCAGGCAAGGCTTTAACGCCAGGCGCCGGCCAGGCCGACGGCCTGACGACCGACCTAGGAGTCCCGGCAAGGCGGCCCCGCTCTCGACAGGGCCCCTGCCGGCGACACTCCCTAGAAAGGAGGTGATCCAGCCGCACGTTCCCGTACGGCTACCTTGTTACGACTTCGTCCCAATCGCCGGCCCCACCCTCGTCGGCTCCCTCCCGCCGAAGCGGGTTAGGCCACCGCCTTCGGGTGTTGCCGACTTTCGGGACGTGACGGGCGGTGTGTACAAGGCCCGAGAACGCATTCACCGCAGTGGTGCTGACCTGCGGTTACTAGCGACTCCGCGTTCATGCAGGCGAGTTGCAGCCTGCAATCCCAACTGAGGGCCGTTTTGATGGGATTCGCTCCGCCTCGCGGCTTCGCTGCCCATTGTACCGGCCCATTGTAGCGTGTGTGTAGCCCAGGGCATAAGGGCCATGATGACTTGACGTCATCCCCACCTTCCTCCGCCTTTCGGCGGCAGTCCCCCTAGAGAGTGCAACTAGGGGCGGGGGTTGCGCTCGTTCTGGGACTTAACCCAACACCTCACGGCACGAGCTGACGACAGCCATGCAGCACCTGTGCCGGCTCCCGCCTTTACGGGTCGTTCCCCTTTCGGGGTCCTACTTCCGGCATGTCAAGCCCTGGTAAGGTTCTTCGCGTAGCATCGAATTAAACCACACGCTCCGCCGCTTGTGCGGGCCCCCGTCAATTCCTTTGAGTTTTAGCCTTGCGGCCGTAGTCCCCAGGCGGGGTGCTTAACGGGTTACCTTCGGCGCGGACAGGGGTCGATACCTGCCCACACCTAGCACCCACCGTTTAGGGCGTGGACTACCCGGGTATCTAATCCGGTTCGCTCCCCACGCTTTCGTCCCTGAGCGTCAGGAACGGGCCAGGAGGCCGCCTTCGCCACCGGTGTTCCTCCCGGTATCTACGCATTTCACCGCTACTCCGGGAATTCCACCTCCCTCTCCCGTCCTCGAGCCCGGTAGTATCGGACGCAGCTCCTCGGTTAAGCCGAGGAATTTCACGCCCGACTTGCCGGGCCGCCTGCGGACCCTTTACGCCCAGTAAATCCGGGTAACGCTCGGGCCCTACGTATTACCGCGGCTGCTGGCACGTAGTTAGCAGGCCCTTATTCGCCGGGTACCGTCAGGTTTCTTCCCCGGCAAAAGGAGTTTACACCCCGAAGGGCTTCTTCCTCCACGCGGCGTCGCTGGGTCAGGCTTTCGCCCATTGCCCAAGATCCCCCACTGCTGCCTCCCGTAGGAGTCCGGGCCGTGTCTCAGTCCCGGTCTGGCTGACCACCCTCTCAGGCCAGCTACCCGTCATCGGCTTGGTGGGCCATTACCCCACCAACTACCTGATAGGCCGCGGGCCCCTCCCCAAGCGAGCCCTTGCGGGCCCTTTAGTTGCCGAGCATCCGCCCGGCAACCACATGCGGTATTAGCCCCGGTTTCCCAGGGTTATCCCCCACTTGGGGGCAGGTTACCCACGTGTTACTCAGCCGTTCGCCGCTAGCCGGGGCCGAAGCCCCGGCCCGCTCGACTTGCATGTGTTAGGCACGCCGCCAGCGTTCACCCTGAGCCAGGATCAAACTCTCCAGTCAAACTATGTTCAACCTTCGAGTTTGTCCTGGTCGTCTGTCTTGGTCGGAATTAACGGGAGCGTCCTTCCTCCCACTATTCAGTTGTCAAGGTGCGCCTTCCAACCGCAATCTTGATTTTAGCAGGCCCGGCCGCGGCTGTCAATACCGCCGCCAGACGGCCCTGCTCACTCAACCGGGAAAGCCGTTGTCGAGGTTCATTCGCCGGACCCGGAATATCACCCTGCCTCCGGGCCCGACCAATCATTAATATAACAGGGCCCTCAGCGGCTGTCAAGGGTCGCCGGCCGGGGTCTTTCGAAAAAGGCCCGGCCCTCCCGTCCACGGGTCTGCCATCAAAATGCGCGGTCGGGCCCCGGGCTTGCCCCGGCCCACGGCGCCGCTGTCACGTGGCTGCCTGAGACGCCGGTGAACCCACCAAAGTGGGAGGGCCCCGGGCAGGAACTGTCCGGTCGGCACGACGTCACGGTGGCCCTTACCCCGGCAGTTTCCCTACCCAAGCTCGCCTTTGTCGAGGCCTCGCCCCGCCGCCCAGGCCGCAACCCGGGCCCGGGAGTTAAAGCCCAGTTTTCCCATGATGCTCGCCACGTGCGACTCGACGGTCCGCTCGCTGACGACCAGAACCTCGGCGATCTCCCGGTTCGTCAGCCCCCGGCTCACCAGGGCCGCCACCTGGGCTTCTCGCTCCGTGAGGCCGCCGTACCTTCTCGTGATGGCCTGACGGGGGCTCAGCCCCGGCAGCAGCGTCCCCAGCTGCCGCAGAAAGCCGGCCCGGAGGCCTCCGTCCGGAAGGCCGGCGGCCAGGCTTTCAGCGACCCGCTGGGCCGCCCCGAAGGCGGCCTGCCCCTCCGCCCTCCGACGCCAGCTCCGGTAGAGGCGGCCGAGGGCCAGGCCGGCGTGAAGCTCCCAGATGGGGGTCCCCCGACGTTCGGCTTCGTGTTTGGCCGCCAGCAGGAGGGCCTCGGCCTCTTCGTAGCGGCGCAACATGGCGAGGGTCCGGCCCCGCAATGTCCAGAGCCTCGGAACGACCGCGTCCGGCCCCAGGTTCGGGGTGGAGGCCGTGAGCCGGTCGATAATGGGCAGGGCCGCCTCCGGCTCGTGCCGGGCCAGGGCGAGCTCCGCCCGGCCGGCCTCCAGCTGGCGGTCCCACCCCGCACAGCGGGTTAGACCCGCCCTCGAGCCGGCGTCCATCAGGTCCCGGGCCAGACCGAATTCGCCCTGAGCGATATACACCGAAGCGAGGGCAGCGGCGACGTAACCCATCCAGACGCGCGACCCCAGGCCGGCGGCCAGCTGCCAGGCGAGTTCAAGGTGCCGGCGGGCCTCGGGCAGGGCGAAAACGTCCAGGTAAAGCCGGCCCAGGGCCCGGTGGGCGGCGATGGCCCACTGCCGGTGTTCGACCTCCTCGGCCACCTGGAGAGCGGACCGGCCGGCCGCCAAAGCCGCGCCGTAATCGCCCCCCAATCCCAGCCCCAGCGCCAGCACCCCCAGGGTGTAGGCCGTGCCGGCCCGCCAGCCGATCCCCTGGCTCAGGGCCAGGGCCGAATCCCCGGCGGCCAGGCCCTCGGCCAGCGGAATGCCCGGCACGGAGAGGTCGTGGGGATGGGTCGCCGCGCAGACCACCAGGCTGGCGAGGCTGGCGGCCAAACCCTGGGGTCCCCGAGCCGCCGGAAGAGGTCTGCTGCCTGCCGCAGCCAGCCCACCGCCCCCACCAGGTCGCTGTTGAGCTGGGCCGCCATTCCCAGCAGGTCCAGGGTAACGGCGGTCCCCCGCCGGTCGTCAAGTTGCCGGAAAATTTCCAGCGCCTGCAGGTGGTAGTCGACGGCAAGGGCGGGGTCGCTGACGTTCGCGGCCAGGTTACCGACCCGGTTCAGGCTGTGGGCAAGGAGTGCCGGTTCCCCCAGGTCTCTGGCCAGCCCCAGGGCCTCGTCAAAATATCGCCCGGCTACAACGTAATCCCGGGAGGCCCAAAGGAGGTCGAGGTTTACGACCCCTTCCCACTCCCCAACCCGGTCCCCGGCCGTCCGGGCCAGGCGGACCGCTTCGGCGTAGTCCCGTCCGGCCGCATCGGCATAGCCCGCGCGTTCGCCCGCCCGACCCCAGGCGTAAAGCAACCGGACCCGTACCGGGACCGGGCATCCCAGCCTGACGGCCGCCTCAAGGGCCCGGCTAAAATGCGCCACGGCCTCCTCGGGGGCGTGAAACGCCCAGGCTTGCTCGCCAGCCCGTTCACCATACTCCAGGGCTTCTGCCCAGGCGCCGGCCGCAAAGTAGTGGTACGAAAGGTCGGCCAGAGCCGATTCGGAGGTGCCTGCCCCCTCGAGAGCGCGGGCAACCTCGCCGTGCATCAGCCGCCGTTCGGTTCCGGTCAGGTCGCCATAGACCGCCTCCCGGATGACCGGGTGGCGGAAGGCAAATCGGCCGACGGACGTTTCCGTAATCACCTGGGCGGTGATAAGCCGGTTGAGCAGGCGGAGGGCCTCCGGCTCCTTGAGCCGGGTTAAATCGGCCAGCACTTTTACTTCGAACTGCCGGCCAATGACGGCCGCTGCCGTTAGCAGGGCGCGGGCCCGGGGGTCGAGTCGCCTCAGCCGGACCCTGACAACATCCTGAAGGCTTTTCGGAAGGGGCAAGCCCGCCGCGGGCTGCCACTCCCAGCCGGAGGCCGTGGGACGGAGCTGGCCGCCCACGACCAGGGTCTTGAGCACTTCCTCCACAAAGAACGGGTTGCCTTCCGTGAGGCCGTAAACCAGGTCCGCCAGCCGCGCCGGGTCCGGCTGGACCGGGCCCAGGACGGTCCGGACGAGGCTGCCGACACGTTCGCGGCTCAGCGGGCCCAGCGTCAGCTCCCGCACCCGCCGTTCCCGCCGGATGCCGGCCAGAAACTCCCGGAGCCGGTCGGAATCTTCGGCCCGAAAGGTAAGGATGAGAAGTAGGGGGCACGCGGGCAGGCGGCGGATAAGAAACCGCAGGAAGTCGAGGCTGGTCCGGTCCGCCCAGTGGAGGTCCTCGAACAGGAGAAGCCGCGGCTTACGGCAGGCCGGGGGCGTCAGGACCCGCAACAGCGCCTCGAAGAGCCGGCGTCTTTCGGCTTCCGGGTCCAGGGGCGGGGTTGGGGTCAGGCCGGGCAGAAGCAGGCCGAGCTCGGGGACCAGTTTGACCACCTCGGCCCCCACGCCGGCGAGGGCCTGGCGGACCTCTTCCGGCCCGCGGCCCGCAAAGAAGGCGCGTAAGGCGTCCACCACGGCCGCGAAGGGAAAGGCGCTGTCCTGCTCGACGCACCGGCCCAGTAGCAGGTCAAATCCTGCCGCCGAAGCCTTCCGGGCGACCTCGGCCACCAGCCTGGTTTTCCCAACGCCGGCGTTCCCGGCAATAACCACACACTCCACCCCGCCCGCCCGGACGCCTTCCAGGACGGTCTGAATCGCGCCCAGTTCGTCGTCCCGGCCGATTATGCGGGGCGAGATGAGGGGCGATTCAAGCCGAAGGGTCATCCGCAACCCCTGCAAGCTCGCACAAGCGCCGCCATCCAGCCAGTTACACCAGCTTTTTAGCTGTTTATAAAGTAACTGTCAAGTTCCAGCAGACGGAGTTCTGCCCTTTCTGGTTCAAAGCTTTCCAGTTTATGGGGCATGCCGTCCGGGTTTACGGCCCGCACCCGCTTTATCCCTTCCCCGCAAGCGGGGGATGGTGCCGGGGCGACGGGCAAAAACCAGCGAACTCCGTCTCCGGCCGCCAGCGGTTGACATCGGCCCGGCACTCCTGTAATAACCATGTGAGACGAGCTGTTGCGGTCGGGCCCAGGGCCCGCCCAACCTGCCGGCGCCTTTATCCTTCGGAGGTTCACGCTGATGGCTGAAGCCGAGTGGGCCGTAGTTCTCGGGGCCTCGAGCGGATTCGGGGCGGCCACGGCCCGGGCCCTTGCCCGGGCCGGGATGCACATCGTCGGTGTCCACCTCGATACCCGGGCCACCCTCCCCAATGCCGAGAGGGTCCGGGCCGACGTTGAGGCCCAGGGCCGCCAGGCCCTCTTTTTCAATGCCAACGCCGCCGACCCCGATAAGCGCCGGGAAATCCTGGACCGGGTCCAGGAGGTCATCAACAGCGCCGCGGACGGCGGCTACGTAAAAGTTCTCCTCCATTCCCTGGCCTTCGGCACCCTGCGCCCATATATCGCCGCCGACCCGAAGGAGGCCCTGACCAGAAGCCAGCTCGAAATGACCCTCGACGTGATGGCCAACAGCCTCGTCTACTGGGTCCAGGACCTCTTCTGGCGGGGCCTTTTCCGGCGGGGAAGCAAGGTGTTCGCCATGACCAGCGGCGGCTCAACCCGGGTCATCCCCTACTACGGGGCGGTTTCGGCCGCAAAGGCCTGCCTTGAGTCCCACATCCGTCAGCTTGCCTTCGAGCTGGCGCCCGCCGGGGTGGCCGTCATCGGCATCCGGGCGGGGGTGACTGACACCCCGGCCCTCCGGAAGATTCCGGGCCACGAGCAGCTCATCGAGCAGGCCCTCCGGCGCAATCCCAGCGGCCGGTTGACCGAGCCCGAAGACGTGGCCAGCGCCATTGTCGCCCTGTGTCACCCCGGAACCTACTGGATTACCGGGTGCGTGATTAACGTGGACGGCGGCGAGGACATCGTCGGCTAGCCGGGGAGGCGGCACAATGGCGCAGTTTAAAATCCTTCACACCGGGGCCCCGGCAGATGAGCCCCTCGACCTGGAGCGCCAGGGGCTTGCCGGCCTGGACGTCGAGATAATTCAGCCCGGCCGCCTCCGGTCGGAGGACGAGATCATCAAACACGGGCAGGACGCCGATATCCTTTTCGTCATCGCCGAGCCCATCACCCGCCGGGTCATCTCGAGCCTTCCCCGCCTCAAAGGGGTGGTGCGCTACGGCATCGGGGTTGACACCGTCGACCTGAAGGCGGCCACCGAGTTCGGGGTCGTTGTGGCCAACTTCCCAGACTTCTGCCTGGACGAGGTGGCGAACCACACCATGGCCCTGCTCCTGGCCCTCAACCGGAGGCTCTTCCGCCTTGACCGGGTTGTCCGGGATGGTCAGTGGAATCCGGCCGCTCTGCGGTCGGTCCTTCCGGGAATCGGGTCGCTTCAGGGCGAGACCCTCGGCCTGGTCGCCTTCGGCAACATCCCCCGCCGGGTCGCCCCCCGGGCCCAGGCCTTCGGCCTTAAGGTCATCGCCTACGACCCGTACCTTGACGACGACGTCTTCGCCCGCTTCGGGGTGCGCCGGGTCCGGCGGGTCGAGGAGCTCCTCGCCGAAAGCGACTACGTCTCGTCCCACCTGCCCCTTACGGAAGAGACGTATCACTTCTTCACGGCCGAGCGCTTTCGCTTAATGAAGCCAACGGCCTATTTTATTAACACCAGCCGGGGCAAGGTGGTCGATGAGCCGGCCCTCATCCGGGCCCTGCAGGAGGGCTGGATTGCCGGGGCGGGGCTTGATGTCTTTGAAGAAGAGCCCCTGCCCGCCGACTCGCCCCTCGCCCGCCTTGAGAACGTGATTCTCACGCCCCACGCCGCCTACTATTCCGACCGCAGCGAACGCAACCTGAAGTTGCGGGTCGGCCGGGCCGCGGCCGACATCCTGCGGGGCTTCGAGCCCGAGCACGTTGCCAACCCCGAGGTCCTCAAGAAGCTTAACCTCAAACCCAGGGAGGCGTGAACAGCGGGCCCCTGACCGGCGCCGCCCTGCTCATGGCCGGGTGGGTTTTGAGCCGCCTCCTGGGCATCGTCCGTGAGGCGGTTATTGCCGGTCAGTTCGGCATCGGCCCGGATGTCGCCGCCTACCAGGCGGCGTTTCGACTGCCCGATTTGATTTTTAACCTCCTTGCCGCCGGGGCTTTCGGGAGTGCGTTCATCCCCGTCTTTTACAAGCACCTGGCCCGGGGTGAGGAGGCCGAAGGTTACCGGCTGGCCGGGACCTTCCTGGTCCTGTTCGGCCTGGCAGCCCTGGCCCTTGTCCTGGCCGGCTGGGTTGCGGCTCCGGCGGTGGTGGCCGTCCTGGTGCCCGGATTTGACCCGGCCGCCCGGTCCAGGGTCGTCGAGCTCACCCGCCTGATGCTCCTGCAACCCTTCTTCTTCAGCCTAAGCCTGGTCCTGACGACGGTCCACCAGGCCCACCGGGCGTTTTTACTTCCGGCGGTGGCCCCGGTGCTCTATAACCTGGCCATCATCGCCGCCGCCCTGCTCCTTGCACCCCGCCTCGGGGTCGACGGCCTTGCCGTCGGCGTCGTTGCCGGAAGCGCCCTCCACATGGGCGTTCAGCTCCCCCGGGCCTTTGCCTACGGACCCGGCCTTAAGCCCAACTTTGACCTTCTCCGCCCGGACGTCGGGGAGGTTCTCCTCCTGCTCCTGCCCCGGGCCGCCGGCCTGGCGGTGTACCAGCTCAACTTCTGGGTCCTCACGGCCATGGCCTCCCTCATCTCCCCCGGCGCCGTCGCGGCCCTGGGTTATGCCTGGACGCTGCTCATGGTCCCCTTCGGGGTCATCGGCCTGCCCTTCGGAACCGCCTATTTCCCCGAGCTCTCACGCCTCTGGGCCTCCGGAGACCGGGACGGCCTCCGCCGGACGGTGGCCGAGGGCCTCGGTCTCAGCCTCTACCTGGCGATCCCGGCGTCGGTGGGCCTCATCGTTATCGGCGAGCCCCTGGTCCGGGTCCTCTTCCAGCGGGGCAACTTCGACGAGGCGGCCGTGGCCGCCACCACCTGGGCCCTCTGGTTCTTCGCCCTGGGCCTCTGGGCCGAGGTCGGCTCGGAAATCCTGGTGCGGACCTTCTACGCGATGGGCGACACCCTGACCCCGGTGGGGATTGCCGCCGGGGGCCTCCTGGTGACCTTCGGGACCGGCTTCTTACTCTTCCGGGTCCTGGGCCACGGCGGTCTGGCGGCCGGCCTATCGGCCGCTGAAATGTGCCAGTTTGCCGCCCTCTCCGTCATCCTCCGGCGGCGGCTTGGTCTTTTCGAAGCAGGCCTGGCCCGGGATATCTTCCGGAGCATCCTGGCCGCCGAGCTGATGGTTATCGGGGCCGCCTTTGCCCTCGCCTTCACCCCCGCCGGCCTCATTGGCCGCCTCGGGGCCGCCCTCATTGCTGCGGCCGGCATCTACGTCGCCGTAACCACCCTGCTGGGCAGCCGGCTGGCCCGCGAGACCTTCGGAGTCGTCCGGCGCCTGGGCCGCTCCCGGCCCGGTCAGTGACCGGCCCGCCCGGCCAGCGCCGCCAGAACCCGCCGGAGCCGCTCCTCAAGGGGGAGGCCGTCCGCCGGCGGCACCGCCCGGATGGCCGCCAGCGCCTCGGCGGTGGAATAACCCAGGGCGGTCAGGGCGGCCAGAAGCTCGGCATCCTCCGGCGCCCCGGCGGCCGGCTGGGCCGCGGGCAGCCGGCCCCGGAGCTCGAAGATGAGCCGTTCAGCCGTCTTCTTGCCGATGCCGGGCACGGCTCCCAGCAGGGCGGCGTCCCCCGACCCGACGGCCTGCCAGAACCGGTCGGGTCCCAGGCGCCCGATGATGCTCAGGGCGGCCTTCGGCCCGACCCGACTCACGTCGAGCAGGACCTCAAAAAGGTCCCGGTCGGCGGCCGCCGGAAAACCGTAGAGGGCAACCCCATCATCCCGGACCTGCAGGGAGGTGAAGACCGTTGCAACCTGGCCCGGACGCCCAAACCGGTCGCCGGACCCCGGCGGGATCACCAGCCGGAGGGTCACCGGGCCAACTTCGAGGGTAAGTCCCTCCGGGCCAACCCGGACAATCCGACCGGTGAGGGCTTCGATCATCGGGCCGCCCCCAGTCCGGCCCCGGCCCGCAGGGCGTCGCAGAGGGCGATGGCCAGGGCATCAGCCACATCGTCCGGACGCGGCACCTCCGGCAGGCCGAGGATAACCGCTACCATTTGTCCGACCTGGTCCTTCGGGCCGCGGCCGTAGGTTGTTACCGACTTTTTGACCTCCAGGGGCGTGTATTCGACCACGGGAATCCCGGCAAGGGCCGCCGCCAGCAGGACCACCCCCCGGGCCTGGCCCACGGCCATGGCCGTCCTGGCATTCCGGGCGAAAAAGAGCTCCTCGACGGCCACCCGGTCAGGCCGCCACCGGTCCAGAATGGCCGAAATCTCCCGGTAGATGGTGTGCAGACGCTCCGGCGTCGGGGCAGTGTGGGGGGTGGAGACCAACCCGTAGTCGCGGGCCAGAAACCGGCCCCCAACTTTCTCGACCACCCCGTAGCCGCAGGCCGCGGTTCCGGGGTCAACCCCAAGAACACGCACCGCTCAGCGGGCCTGCGACCGCTCCCCGGCCTCGAGGGCGGCCACCAGGTCCGGCGGGAACTCGGCGTTGGTGTAAACCCGCTGAACGTCATCCAGGTCCTCCAGCCGCTCCAGCAGGCGGACGGCCTGCTCGGCATCCTTCCGGTCGAGGGGAATGGTGGTCTTGGGCGTGTAGGCGAGCTCCGCCTGAAGGACCCTGAAGCCGCGGCTTTCGAGCTCCCGCCGGACCCGCTCGAGGTCTTCGGGCCGGGTGTAAATCTCAACCTCGGAGTCCTCGACCCGGAAGTCCTCGGCGCCGGCGTCGATGGCCACCAGGGCGATATCGTCGGGGCTTGCGCCATCCCCGACGGCCGTTATGACGCCCTTGTAATCGAACTGCCAGATGACCGACCCCGCCTCCCCCAGGGAGCCGCCCCCCTTGGTGAACGTGGACCTCACCTCCGAGGCGGTCCGGTTGCGGTTGTCGGTGAGGGCCTGGACCAGGATCGCGATCCCGCCGGGACCGTAGCCTTCGTAAATGACCTCTTCAAGGGGGGCTTCACCCGCCTCCCCACCGCCGGCGGCCCGTCGGATGGCCCGCTCAATGTTCTCCATGGGCATGTTGTGCTCCCGGGCCCGGGCAATGGCCAGCCGGAGCCGGAAGTTCGTTTCGGGATCCGGCCCGCCCTCCCGGACAGCGACCATAATTTCCCGGGCCAGCTTGGTAAAAAGCTGGCCCCGCCGGGCGTCAGCAACACTCTTCTGGCGCTTGATCTGGGCCCACTTGGAATGTCCCGCCATTGTTACTACCCCCGTGCCCAGTATAATCGGCGGCTGAAAAATATGTCAAGAACCTGACAGGTCCAGCAGTTGCATTCGGGCAAGCAGCTCGTTGAGCTGTTCGGTCGAGTAGAAATGGATGACCAGCCGGCCGGCGCCCCGCCGGTTCTGCCGCACCACCACCCGGGTACCCAGCCGGGCCGTCAGCTCGGCCGAAAGGGCCCCGAGCTCCGGGTCGGGTCCGGCGGCCTCAGCCGGGGCCGGCCGCTCGCCCCAGCGCCGGACCAGCTCCTCGGTCTGCCGAACGTTGAGACCCCGGCGGAGAACCTCGGCCAGGGCCAGGGGCTGGTCGGCGGCATCGAGGCCGAGCAGGGCCCGGGCGTGGCCCTCGCTTATCTCCCCGGCGGCGAGGGCCGCCCGGACCTCCGGGGCGGCCTGAAGGAGCCTGAGGGTGTTGGCCACCGCCGACCGGCTCCGGCCCACCCGCCGGGCAACTTCCTCCTGGCTGAGGCCGAAGCGCTCCATGAGCTCCCGGAAGGCTTCGGCCTCCTCGAGGGGATTCAGGTCGGCCCGCTGAATATTCTCCACCAGGGCCATGATGAGGCCCTCGGCCGGGGTGGTTTCCCGAATCAGGGCGGGAACCGTCGTCAGGCCGGCCTCGACAGCCGCCCGCCAGCGACGCTCCCCGGCAACCAGCCGGTAGACGGTCTGGGAGCCCTCGCGGACCTCCGAAACGAGGACCGGCTGGAGAATGCCATGCTCCCGGACGCTTTCGACCAGCTCCCGGAACCGGTCGTCGGGAACGAACCGGCGGGGCTGGTGGGGATTGGGTCTGATGGCCCCCACCGGCAGGTGAACGATGCCGGGACTGCCCCGGCCGAGGAGGGCACCCAGACCCCGGCCCAGGGAGCGCCGGGGCTCCGGCTGGTCAGCCATGGCCCGCCTCCTTCGGGGTAAGCTTAGCCAGGAGCCGGTCCATAAGCTCCAAAGCAAGGGCCTCATAGGCCCTTGCGCCGGGCGACGTCGGCGCATATTCCCGGATGGTCCGGCCAAAACTCGGGGCCTCGCTCAAGCGGACATTCCGGGGAATTATCGTTCGGAAAGTTTCGGGAAAGAACCGGCGGACCTCTTCGACGACCTGACGGCTGAGGCTGAGCCGGCCGTCAAACATCGTAAGGACAACCCCCGTCAGCATCAGGCGGGGATTGAGCTCGGCCCGAACCAGGGAAAGGGTCCGGCTCAGGCTGGCCAGGCCGTCCAGGGCCAGAAACTCGCACTGGACCGGCACCAGCACCCCGTCGGCGGCGGCCAGCCCGTTCACGGTCAGAATCCCCAGCGACGGCGGACAGTCCACCAGGATCAGGTCGTAGCCGGCCCGTACCGGGGCCAGGGCGGCCCGGAGGCGGACGCGGCCGTCGGGGAGGCCCAGCAGTTCGGGCTCAGCCCCGGCCAGGTCTGACCCCGAAGCGAGGATGTCAAGCCCGTAAGGCCGGGCCCGGCCGATGAGGGCGGCGGTTCGGCGGGGGTCGAGCAGGGCCAGATAGACCGGCGGGGGCGCGGGCGGGTCGAGGCCCAGGGAGGTTGTCAGGTTGGCCTGGGGGTCCAGGTCCACCACCAGCACCCGGGAGCCGGCCGCGGCCAGGAAATCCGCCAGGCTGACGGCGGTGGTCGTCTTGCCGACCCCGCCCTTCTGGTTGGCAACCGTGATGACAAGCCCCATCGGCCCGGAACCTGCTTGACAATCCCCGCCCAGTATATCGCCCGCCAGCCCAACCCGACAAGATAAATTGTTGCATCGTTATGTCGAATATTCCGGTTGCCCCGCCGGGGAGGGGCAGCTTAAAATCAACCGATTCTGTCAGAGGAGGGTTCACCGTGCAGGTTACCGTCTGGGGCGCGGGGGCCATCGGCGGGGTCGTCGGGGCGTGGCTCGTTCGTAACGGCGTTGATGTCCTCTTTGTCGACCAGGATGCCGCCCACGTGGAGGCGATGAACCGAAACGGCCTCTTCATCGACGGCATCCGGGGCGAGTTCCGGGTGCCCGTAAAAGCTGTCGTTCCGGACGATGTTCGCGGGCCGCTCGGCACGGTCCTGCTGGCCGTGAAGTGCCTTCACACCGAAACAGCCGTCCGGCAGATGATGCCTCACCTCACCCCGGAGTCGGCAGTCGTTTCCCTGCAGAACGGCCTCAACGAGGAGCTCATTGCAAAGCTCATCGGCCCCGAGCGGACCGTAGGTTGTTTTGTGAATTTCGGGGCCGACTGGCAGGCCCCCGGCCACATCCGCCACGGCGGGGAACATCCCCTCTACATCGGTGAACTCGACGGCCGCCGCACCGGGCGCATCGAGGCCCTCCAGCGTCTGCTGTCCGGCTTCTGTGAGACGGTTGTCACCGACAACATCTGGGGCTACCTCTGGTCAAAGCTCGCCTACGCCTCCATCCTTTTTGCCACCGCCCTGGTCGACGCCCACGTTTACGAGGTCGTCGCCGACCCGCTGGCCAGGCCCGTTCTGGCCGGCCTGGCCCGGGAGGTTCTGGCAGTCGCCAGGGCCTACGGGATAAGGCCGGAGCGCCTCGTCGAGTTCTGGCCCGACGAGTTCGAGGCCGGAGACTACGACCGCGCCTTCGACCGGATCGCCGCCCACTACCGGGGCCAGATTAAGACCAAGACCGGCATCTGGCGGGACCTGGCCGTGCGGCGCCGGCGGACGGAAGTCGACTGCCAGGTGGGAGTGGCCATCGCGAAGGGACAGGCCGTCGGCCTCGACCTGCCCCTGAACCGCCAGCTCCAGAGCCTGATCCACGAACTCGAAAACGGCACCCGCCAGATGAGCTGGGATAACTTCAGAGCCTTTAACCTGAACTCTTAAGCCGTCGGAGGGCTGAAATGGACCTTGGGCTTGCCGGAAAGGTTGCTATCGTCACCGGTGGAAGCGAAGGGATCGGCAGGGCCATCGCCACCCGGCTGGTGGCCGAAGGGGCCAACGTTGTCATCTGCGCCCGCCGGGCTGATGTTCTGATGTCAGCCGCGGCCGAAATGCAGGAACGGGGTCCCGGAAAGGTGGTTGCGGTTCAGGCCGATGTTACCCGGCCGGAAGATATCGAACGGGTGGTTCGGACCGCCCTCGACGCCTTCGGCCGGATAGATATCCTGGTCAACAATGCCGGCCGGAGCAATGCCCACCCGTTTGAGGCCGTCGACGATGCCACCTGGCAGGAAGACCTGGACCTCAAGCTGATGGCCTGGGTCCGGTTTGCCCGGCTGGTTGTCCCCGAAATGCGGAAAAACGGGGGCGGTCGGATCATCAACATCGCGATGGTCGGCGGAAAGGCCCCCGGCCCCCGGTCTCTGCCCACCACCGTCAGCCGGGCCGCCGGCATCGCCCTGACCAAGGCGCTCTCCAAGGAGCTGGCCCCCGACCGCATCCTTGTTAACGCCGTCTGCGTCGGCCTGATCAAGAGCGGCCAGATGCGCCGGCGCTGGGAGCGGAATTTCGCCGACAAAATGACGCTGGACGAATGGTACGCCCAGCTCGGTAAGGACATCCCCCTGGGCCGGGTGGGCGAAGCCGAAGAGGTGGCGGACCTGGTCGCCTTTCTGGCGTCCGAGCGGGCATCTTATATAACCGGCGCGGCCATCAACTGCGACGGCGGCCTCGCGCCCGTGACCTAGGCTTCCGCCGGCCAGTTGGCGGGTGATGAAGTCGAATGAGTCCAGACCGGCCGCTGATCCCCGGGTTGTAACGGCCGCCTGCGGCCTGGTCTGGCTCGTTGCGTCCGCAAGTCTGATTGCCGCCAGCGGCGTTTACCCCGCCCTGCTGGCCGAGTGGCGGATCGACCCCGAGTTTGTCGGGGTTTGGGGGAGCGCAACCCTGGCCGGCATGCTGGCCGGGGGCATTCTCGGCGGCCTTCTGGCCGACCGCTCCGGCCGCAGGCCGGTTCTCACCGGCTCGGCCCTGCTGATGGGCCTGACCATCCCCGCCCAGGTCTTTCTCACGTCGCCGTGGGCCTTTACGGCCGGGCGGTTCGTCGCCGGGCTCGTGATGGCCGGGGCGATTCCCGCCGCGGCGGCCCTGGTGAGCGAGGTGGCGCCGGCCGAACTCCGGGGTCGGCTGACCTGGATCCTGGAAGGCTTCTGGACGGCCGGCAGCGTTGTCGGCGCCCTCCTTGCCCTCGGGCTCATTCCGGCGGCCGGCTGGCAGGCAGTATTTCTGGCCTTCCTTCCGGCCGCCCTTTACGCCCTGCCCCTCCTCCGGATTGTGCCGGAGTCGCCCCGGTTTCGCCAGCTGAGCCGGGCAGACCGGCCGTCCATCGCCCGCCTCTGGGCCGGTCCCTTCCGGAGGCGGACCCTCTTTATCTGGGTCCTCTGGCTTGTCATGCTTTCGGCCTACTACGGCATTTACGCCTGGCTTCCGACCCTCCTGGTCGGCCAGGGGCTCAGCCTCGAATCATCCCTGACCGACCTGGTCTGGGTGAGCCTGGCCCAGCTCCCGGGCGCCGTCGCCGCCGGCTGGCTCGCCGACACCCTCGGCCGTCGGCCGACCCTTACCCTCTTCCTGCTCGGGTGCGCCGCCGCCTGTGTCGGCCTCGCCTTCGCACCGGGCGGGGCCGCGGTGGTTTTCCTGGCCGGGCTACTGGGATTTACGAACATCGGCGCCTGGGTGCTGGTCTACATCTACACCCCGGAACTCTACCCCACGGCCTTGCGGGCCACGGGGGTCGGGACGGCCGGGACGGTCGGCCGGGTCGGGGCCATTGCCGCCCCGTACCTGCTCGGACTTCTCAGCAAGTCGTCCGGCTTCGGGGCGGCCTTCCTCGGGTTCGGCGCTCTGATCCTTGCCGGCGCCCTGGCCACGGCCGTACTCGCCGAGGAGACCCGGGGCAAGACCCTCGAGCAGATCTCCGGCGGCTGAGGTTCGAACCGCTACCTGCGCATCAGCCGGTTGTACACCGGCAGCAACAGCCAAAGCACCGCCGTTGCCAGGGGACCGTAGTGCTTGGCGTAGAACGCCAGCAGGCTCTGCTGATAAACCCGGTTGACGGCCCGCCCCTCAGGCTGGCTTGCGCCGCCCAGGTGGATGACCTGCCAGCGGGGATCGTAGACAACCCGATAGCCGGCCCGCCGGATTCGCAGACACCAGTCATTGTCTTCAAAGTACAGGAAAAACCGCTCGTCCAGGGGCCCGACCCGCCGCACAACCTCCGCCCGCACCGCCAGGCACGCCCCGGAAACCCAGTCAACATCGATGGGCTCGGAGACACCCCAGTCGTGAAGGAATGCCCTGCGGCGAAGGGTCCGCCAGCCCCGCCGCACAAGATAGTCCAGGGTCGGGTCGGCCCCGAAGGCGAAGGGCTGGGGCTCACCTGATGCCGTCCGCAACCCCGGCGAGATGGCGCCGATATCCGGATTCGCCAGCAGGGCTTCCCGCAGGGCCCCCAGGACCCCGGCCGGGGCCAGGACGTCGCTGTTAAGGAGAATCATAACCTCTCCCCGGCTGGCACCGAGCCCGAGGTTTGCGCCCGCGGCTTAGCCGCGGTTCGCTTCGGCCCGGATAACCCGGACGGCCGGAAAGCGGGCACTCACCGCCTGCGCCGTACCGTCCGCAGACCCGTTATCCACGCTGATGATTTCCCAGCCAGCAGCGACGGCATCGTCATAAAAGTTTTCAATGCAGCGGATGGTGAGGTCTCGAGTATTAAACGTGACGACGATAATTGAAAGGGGCGTTTTCATAGGCCGAGCAGGCGTCGGTAGAAGGCGGCCGTCTGGGCCGCAACCCGTTCCTGGCTGTAGAGGGCCGCCGCCCGGGCGTAGCCCCGCTCGGCCAGCTCCCGTCTGAGCCCCGGCGATTCAATAAGCCGCCTTAAACAGGCGGCCAGGGCTTCAGCATCCCCCTCGGGAAAGACGAGCCCGGCATCCCCGATCACTTCCGGAATCGCCCCGGAATCCGACCCGACGACCGGCACCTTGCAGGCCATCGCCTCGACCAGCACCCGGCCGAACTGCTCCTTCCAGACCCGGGTGGTCCGGGACGGCAGTACAAGCACATCAAATCCGGCAAAGGCCTCAACCATCCGGTCAGCCGGCAGGGGAGGTCCCCATTCGACCCGGCTCGCGATTCCGAGCCGGCCGGCCAGCTCCTGCAGTTGCGGCCGCGCCGGGCCGTCCCCGACCACCCGGAGCCTGACCCCGGCCGGCAGCCGGCTCAAGGCCTCAAGGAGTGTGTCCACGCCCTTCTCCGGGGCGAGCCGACCGGCATAGCCCACCGTGAAACTTGCCGCAGGTAACGGCCGGGAGACCGGCCGGAAAAGCCGGGTATCCACCCCGGTGGGGAGAATCACGGCAGCCGGTCCCCGGTAGCCCAGCTCCCGGAGCACCCGAAGGGCCTCGTCCGTGGCGCAGAGGACGGCCTGGGCCTGCCCGAAGGCCAGCCGGAGTACCGCCCAGACGTGGGGTCGCTTCGGCCGGTTGACATTTTGCCAGGTGTGAAGGACAAGCCGGGCCCGGGGGGCAAAAATATTCCGGGCCAGGGCGACCTGCAATGCGGCCAGACTGTCGGGCTCCTCCTCGGCGTGAATAACATCCGGCTTCGCCGCCGGAATCCCGAAGGTTAAGGTCCGGTAGAGGGCCCGGTGGGGGTCAACGGGCCGGCCGACCATCGGGACGGTCAGAACCTGACAGCCGGGCACCTGCGGACGAAGCCGAACCCGACCGTATTCATCCTCCCAGACGGCCGGCCTGACCAGAAACAGTTTAAGGTCGGGCTCGGCTGCCAGCAGTTCCAGCTTCCGTTCGGCAGCCGCCGAGCGGTAGCGGGCGATGTGAAGGACCCGGATGACTCTGCCGGCACTCACCTCGAGCCTGGCCGGCTGGCCAGCTGGTCGGGAAGACCGGCGGCAAGCCCGGAACCGCCACGTTAACGGCGGCGGTCAGGCCTTCCCGAAGACTTCCGGTAATGGTAAACGAACTGATAGGCCAGGTAGCCGGTCAGGACGGCCAGCACCCCCAGGGCCCCGTAGACCAGCACCGGCGGATACTGAAGCTCGGAACCGCTGACAACCAGTCCGCTCAGGTAGAGGGTCCGGATGGCCAGGAAGATTGCAAAGGTGAGGAAGACGGCGGCGAGGATGCGGTTCAGGAGCGCCCCGAGGGCTACCCGGAACTCCCGGGTGGCCGGACCCAGCGCCCGCATCCCCGCCCGCACCCCGGCCTTCACCTCCGGCCGGTTGAGCGTCTGCCGATAGCGGGAAACCGCAAACAAAATCGATACGATGCCGGCCAGTACCCGGACCATGAACCCGCAGGATTATACCACGCCCGGTGGTATAATTTCGATGGACAGCATTTCCGTACTCTGCCAGGAGGTACGGGCGCATCCCGTCAGGGCGCCCGGACCCGAGCATTCAGGGGACCCGACAGGACCTATGGACCGAAAACTTGCCGAACGCCTCCGGGCGATCGAAGACCGCTACGAACAGCTTAATCTTCAGCTTACGGACCCGGCCGTGCTGGCCGACCCGGCCCGGCTTCAGGCCCTGGCCCGGGAACAGCGCGAGCTTGGCCCGCTGGTGGATTATTACCGCCAGTACAGGCAGGCACTCGAGCGCTACCAGGAGGCGAAGCAGATCCTTGAAGAGGAGAACGACGACGAGCTCCGTCAGCTGGCCCGGGATGAGCTGAGCGAACTGGAAGACCGTATTGAGCGGCTCGAGCAGGAGATCAGGCTCGCCCTGCTTCCCCGGGACCCGAATGACGAGCGGGATGTTATCGTCGAGATCCGGGCCGGCGCTGGGGGCGAGGAGGCGGCCCTCTTTGCCGCCGACCTTTTCCGGATGTACCACCGCTACGCCGAGCGGAAGGGCTGGAAGGTGGAAGTTGTTGACGCCCATGAAAGCGACGTCGGCGGGTTCAAGGAGGTCATCTTCGAGGTCCGGGGTCAGGGGGCCTACAGCCGCCTCAAGTACGAAAGCGGTGTCCACCGGGTGCAGCGGGTGCCCGTAACCGAGGCCTCCGGCCGCATCCACACCTCCACCGCCACCGTGGCCGTACTTCCCGAGGCCGAAGAAGTCGACGTCCAGATCGACCCTGACGACCTGGAAATCGAGGTCTTCCGGTCGAGCGGCCCCGGCGGGCAGAACGTTCAGAAAAACTCGACGGCGGTCCGGGTTATCCACAAGCCGACCGGTCTGGTCGTCGTCTGTCAGGACCAGCGGTCCCAGTTCCAGAACAAGATGCGGGCCCTGGCCGTCCTGCGGGCCCGGCTCTACGACATGGAGCGTCGGCGCCAGGAAGAGTCCGTGGCCCAGGCCCGCCGCCAGCAGGTCGGCACCGCCGAGCGGGCCGAGAAGATCCGGACCTATAACTTCCCCCAGAACCGGGTGACCGACCACCGCATCGGCCTGACCATTTACAACCTCGAAGGAGTCCTCGCCGGCGAAGAGCTTGACACCATTATCGACGCCCTCATAACGGCCGACCGGGTCGCCCGCCTCGAGGCCGAGCTCCGCAATGGTCAGCCGGCGTGACCTGCGCCGGGAACTTCGCCGCCGGCTCCAGACCGTTGCGGAAGACCCCGAGCTGGAAGCCGACCTCATTCTGACCCGGGCCCTGGCAATTTCCCGGGCGGAACTTCTGGCCGACCCGGGCGAACCGGTCGACCCCGAGCGGGTCCGGCTGGTCGAACATCTGCTGGCCTGTCGGCTTCAGGGCAAGCCCTTACCTTATGTCCTCGGCGAGTGGGAGTTCTACGGCTACCGGCTCAAAGTTACCCCGGCCGTCCTGATACCCCGGCCCGAGACCGAAACCCTGGTCGAGGCCGCACTGGAAGCAATCCCGCCCGACGTCGAAGGCCTGGCGGTTGACGTCGGCACCGGCTCCGGCGCGGTCGCCATCGCCCTGGCCGGCGCCCGGCCCCACATCACCGTGGCGGCGACGGATATCTCCCCGGCAGCCCTCGCCGTTGCCCGGGAAAACATCTCCCGGTACGGGCTGGACCGCCGCATCGAGCTCTACTACGGCGACCTGCTTCTGCCCCTTAGAGACCGCCTGAAGTCAGAGCGCCCCCTGGCCGTCGTGGCAAACCTTCCCTACGTCCCCACGGCGGAAACGGCAAAACTCGCCTGGGAGCCGCCTGCCGCCCTGGACGGCGGACCCGACGGGCTCGTCGTTATCCGCCGCTTCCTGGACCAGGCCCGGGATCTCCTCCCGCCCGGAGTGCCCGTGTTTCTTGAGGTCGGTTACGGGCAGGCCGGGGAGGTCAGCGCCGAGGTTCGCCGCCGCTTCCCCGACGCCACTGTTACAGTCCGGCCCGACCTTGCCGGCATCCCCCGGGTTGTCGGCTTTCTTACGGGACACCACCGTCAGGGCTCGCCGGCGGCCAGCCTGAGCCCGGACCTCACCTCGTAAACGTCGACCCCCAGAAATCCTGCGGCCAGGGTGGCCTCGTAGGGTCGGGGAAGGGCCGCCCGGAGGCGGGCCGCAAACTCCTCCCGTTCCCCCGGCCGGTGGCGGTTGTAGAGCACGACGACGAAGGCCCGGGACTGCCCGGATTCGGCCAGAAGCCGGTCCACCGGCAGGGGCCCGTCGAGCCCCCCAACCCAGTAGTCGGCCGTCGGGCTTTGCTCACACCATCCCGGCGGCGGTGTCGGCCACGGGCAGAAAACCCGAAACCCCGACGCCGGCGGGGAAACAAACCGCCGGTTATACCACAGGGCCGGCAGAAAGCTCTGCTCGTTCGGGTGAAGAACCGGTTCGGCCGGCTTCCGGTTCAGTGACAGCCAGGCGACAGCCTCACGGACCTCGGGGTTGGCAAAGGTCGGGTCCAGGTAGTACGACCCCAGGGGCGGAACCATTCCCAGGATGAGGCCGAGGCCCAGGGCCAGCCGCAAGCCCCGCCCCGCCAGGGCAGTAACGGCCGCCGCCAGCAACACCAGAAAGGGCACGGCCGCAAAGACCATAAACCGCGGGTCCCAGACGGGCCGGCCAATCAGCGACGCCCCAAAGACCAGGGCCGGCGGACCTGCCAGAAGCAGAGCCACGGCCGCCGGTCCCCACTCCCGCCGGGCCGCGGCCCTTAACAGGAAAAGGGCCATCACCAGCGTCAAGGCGTATCTTAAGAGCCGCAGACCGACGTCTACCGGAAGCCCGTACTCCGCCCGGGTCCGGAACCAGAGCCAGTCGTAGAGGGTTTTCCACGAGTTCAGGGTTACGGGCTCGACCCAGGCGTCCAGGCCGGCCTGGACCCGCCGGAACTGCTCCCAGAGGACCCCCAGCCACGGGAGACAGGCCAGGAGGAGCGCCGCATGGGCGGCCGCCCAGCCCCCCAGCTGCCGGCGGTCCGCGCCGCCGGCGACGACCAAAAAGAAGCCGGCGGCAGCCAGTCCGGCGAGGGCAACGAGGCCGAACTGGTGGGTGTAGGCCGCGACGGCCCCGGCCAGGACGTAGACCGCCCACCAGCCGGGCCGACCGGTCCGGAGCCCACGAAAGAGGGCCGCTGCCCCCACCCCGAAGGCCAGGGCCACCAGGATGTAGCCCCGAAGGTACTGGGAATAGTAGACCAGGTAGCTGCTCAGGGCCGCCAGCACCCCGGCTAATCTGGCGGCTGGCCGCCCGCCCAGCTCATAGCCGAGCCAGTAGACGGCCAGAACCGTGCCCACCCCGATTAAGGCGGGGAGGGACCGCAAGAAGTAATCTGACTGGCCGACCCTGAGCCAGAAGTGGAGCAGGATGAAAAATAGGGGCGCCTGCTGGTCGACAATGCCCTTGGCGACGACCGCCGCCGGGTCAGGGTTGGCCGCCAGGGCGAGGCTGTGGGCCTCGTCGAACCAGAAGCCCCAGTGGTCAAGCCGGTAAAAGCGCACCAGGGCCGCCAGCCCGGCAACCAGGCCCAGGTCGGCCCAGGTCTGTCCCGGTCCCGCGGCCGCGGTAGTTTCCGACTTCGGCCCCGGCAGGGCCCCGAATATCCCGGCCGAGAGGCAGTCTCCGAGCCCCGGCGGCTTCAGGCCTGGGCCGGAACGGGCAGGTCGACCTGATATTTGCTCAGGACCTCCTCGATAGCCCGGGCCGTCTTTTCGTCGGGCTCGACGAGGGGCAGTCGGGGTGCCCCCACCCGGAACCCGACCCGATTGAGCATCCACTTCACCGGGATCGGGTTCGAGACCACGAAGAGGGCATTCACCAGGGGCATGAGCCGGTGGTGGATGGCCGCCGCCCGGGAAGTATCCCCGCCCAGGAAAGCCTCGATCATCTCCCGGATCTGCCGGGCAACCAGGTGTCCGGCAACGCTGATAACGCCGTAGCCGCCCAGGGCCAGAATGGGGAGCGTATCCGAATCGTTGCCGCTGTAAACCAGCCAGCCGGGCCGGGCCCCGGCGATGATTTTCCCAACCTGCTCCAGGTTCCCCGAAGCCTCTTTGATGCCGATGATGTTGTCAATCTGGCTCAGGCGAATGGCCGTCTCCGGGGCCAGGTTCGTCACCGTCCGGCTCGGCACGTTGTAGAGGATGCAGGGCAGGGAGGTCGATTCCGCAATGGCCTTGAAGTGCCGGTAGAGGCCCTCCTGGGGCGGCTTGTTGTAATAGGGCACCGTCAGCATCACCCCATCGACCCCGATCCGCTCGGCCTCCCGGGTCAGGTGGATGCTCTCGGCCGTGTTGTAGTTGCCCGTGCCGGCGATAACCTGTCCCCGCCCGGCCAGCGCCGACTTGACCTCGGCGAAGAGCCGCAGTTTCTCCTCGGTGGAGAGGACCGGGGCCTCACCGGTCGAACCGGCAACCACCACCCCGTCGTTCCCGGATTCCACCAGCGCCCGGGCGAGCCGCTTCGCCTGCTCGTAGTCGACCTCGCCCCGCTCGTTAAAAGGCGTAACCATCGCCGTCAAAAGCCGACCGAACCGCGCCGTCATCGCAACACCTCCTTAAAGCTTTTCAGAGCAGACCCCGCCGGATAAGCTCTTCGGCAATCTGAACGGCGTTGAGCGCCGCCCCCTTCCGGACGTTGTCCGCCACAACCCACATCGCCAGCCCCGGCTCAAAGGCCTTGTCTTCCCGAATCCGGCCGACGAAGACTTCGTCCCGGCCGGCCGCATCCCGGGGCATCGGGTAAAGGTTCCGGGCCGGGTCGTCCACGACCACCACTCCGGGGGCCTGGGCCAGAATCCGGCGGGCCTCGGCCGGGGACATAGGCTCGCTCAGCTCCAGGTGGACCGCTTCGGAATGGCCGATAAACACGGGAACCCGCACGCAGGTCGCCGAGACGGGAAGGTCCGGCTCGTGCATGATCTTCCGGGTCTCCTGGAGCATCTTCAGTTCCTCTTTGGTGTAGCCGTCCTCATAAAACCGGTCAATGTGGGGAACCAGGTTGAAGGCGATCTGATGGGGATATACCGACGGCTCCACCACCTCCCCCCGAAGGACTGCCTCGCTCTGCGCCCGAAGCTCATCAACGGCAGCGCTCCCGCTTCCCGAAACCGACTGGTAAGTGGCAACGACAACCCGCCTGATCCGGTTTACCCGGTGGATCGGGTTAATGGCCACAACCATCTGGATCGTCGAGCAGTTCGGGTTGGCGATGATGCCCCGGTGCCAGGCGACGTCTTCGGGGTTCACCTCCGGGACCACCAGGGGCACCCCCGGGTCCATCCGCCAGGCGGCGCTGTTGTCGACGACAACCGCCCCGGCCCTGGCCGCAACCGGCGCCCACTCCCGGCTGACCTCAGCCCCGGCGCTGAAAAGGGCAAGCTCAACCCCCCTGAAGCCTTCTTCGGAGGTCTCCAGAACCGGCAGTTCCTCACCCCTGAACTTGAGCCGCCTGCCGGCCGAGCGGTCGGAAGCAAAGAGCCGCAACTCGGCGACCGGGAAGTTCCGCTGTTCCAGGACCCGGATAAATTCCTGACCGACAAGTCCAGTTGCCCCGACAATCGCGACGCGATAGCCAGCCACTTTAAGCTCACCTCAAAGACCCAGAATCGACTCCAGGCCAAAATAAAACTGGCGGGTCTCCATGACCCGCCGCACGGCCAGCAAAACGCCCGGAATAAAGGACTCCCGGCTGGTCGAGTCGTGCCGGATGGTGAGGGTCTGCCCCCGGCCGCCGAAAATTACCTCCTGGTGGGCCACCAGCCCCGGCAACCGGACGGCATGAATGGAAATGCCGGCCAGCTCGGCGCCCCGACTGCCCGGCAGGGCCTCCTTTTTCGGAACATTCCGCCGGAACCCTTCGGGCCGGGCCTCAGCCAGCAGGCGGGCCGTGGCAAGGGCTGTGCCCGACGGGGCGTCGGCCTTGCCGTCATGGTGAAGTTCGATGATCTCCACCGTGTCAAAGAAGCGGGCGGCCTGGCGGGCCAGGTGCATCATCAGGACGGCCCCGACCGCAAAGTTCGGCACCACCGCCCCCCCGACCCCGGCGGCCCGGGCCTCCTCAGCGAGGGCCGAAACCTGGTCCGGATTCAGGCCGCTGGTTCCCACGACCGGCGCAACCCCCTGCCGGATGGCCGCCCGGGCATTTTCGAAGGCGGCCTCTGCCACCGTAAAGTCAACCAGGGCATCGGCCCTCACCGCGCCGAGGAGCTCCCCAACGGTGGAAGCCGCCGGCACCCCGTCCCAGCCCGGCAGCCTGCCCCCGGCCGCCTTGCGGGAGACGAGTCCGGCCAGCTCAAAACCCGGCTCGGCCGCAACGGCCCGGGCGACTTCGCTCCCCATCCGGCCGGTCGCCCCGGCAACAACCACCCTGATCGGGCTCATCCTCACCCCGGAAAAGTTCTGGTCTGCCACTGAAGATAGCGAAAAGTCCGCCGGCTTGTCAAAATTTACCGGCTACCAGTACGCCATGGCATCGACCATAATCCGCCGGAGCTCCTCCGGCCCCACGTCCCGGGGCGAATTGACCAGGAGCCGCTGCTGCTTGAGGGCCCCATCCACCAGCGCCGGGATGTCGGCCTCGCCGTAGCCGAGGGCCGAGAGGCCGTTGGGAATCCCGATATCCCGCATCAGGGCGATGAGGGTCCGGGGCAGGAGCTCCGCCCCCTCCGCCAGGCTGACGCCGGCCGTGCTCGCCCCGAGCAGGGCGGCCGCCTTCAGGTGCCGTTCCGGGGCGGCCGGGTAGGTAAACCGAAAAGCCGCCGGCGCGGTTACCACCACCGAAATCCCGTGGGGAACCAGCGGCTCTTCGGTGTGGTAGTCCGGGGGCCAGTAGCTCCGAACCATACCGGCCACCGGATAGGCGATTGCGTGGGGAATGTGGACGCCGGCGTTGCCGAACCCGATGCCGGCGATGGTCGCCGCCAGGGCCATGTACGTCCGGGCCTCCAGGTCGAGGCCGTTCATGACCGCCCGCCGCAGGTAGCGGCCGACGTATTCAATGGCCTTTTCACACCAGATGTCGCTCAGGGGGTTTGCGCCGATGTAAGCGGGCCGCTCGGCCGGGTTGTGCTTCGGGCGGGCGTTGTAAGGACGGGTCGTGTACGACTCGACGGCGTGGGTCAGCACATCCAGACCGGTGGCGGCCGTAACCAGCGGGGGGCAGGTCAGGGTATTGAGGGGGTCGATGATGCCCAGGGACGGTCTGAGGTACCGGTGGGAGATGCCCGTCTTGACCTTGAGCGCCAGGATGTCAAGGACGGCGACCGCGGTCGTCTCACTGCCGGTTCCCGCCGTGGTCGGAACGGCAATGTGGGGCTTGAGGGGGCCCGGTACCGGCAGGCCCTTGCCGATGGGCCGGTTTACGTAGTCCAGGAGCGGGGCCGGGTAAGTGGTGAGCAGATTTATAACCTTGGCGGTGTCCATTGAACTCCCGCCCCCGACGGATATAAACCCGTCGAAGTTCCGGCCCCGGGCGTAGCCTACAGCCTGCTCAAGGGAGACGTCGGTGGGTTCAATGTGAACGTCGTCGTAAATCTCGACGTCGACCCCGCTCTCAACAGCCAGGGCCCGAATCCGGTCAGGAAGGCCGGTCTTCATCACGTTCTTATCCGTCACCAGCAGGGCCCGCGTTACCCCGAGCCGCCGGAGGTCAAACCCGATCTCGGCAGTGGCATTCACCCCGAACTTGACGGGGGCCGTCTCCATCACCAGGACCGTTTCAAGCTCGACCATATAAGCCGACCTCCGGGGGATAGTTTGCCGATAGAGTTTAACGCGCCCGCGGTCCGGGGAGCCAGCACCGTCACGCCGCGGGATGAGGCTGACGGTCAGGAGAGGGCTTCGTCGGCGGCGCCCGGCAGGAGCTCCTTGGCCCTGGCGGCGTTTTCCCGGATCAACCTTTCGAGCTCCTGGGCGACCTCGGGGTGCTGGCGGAGGTACTCCTTGGCGTTCTCCCGGCCCTGGCCGATGCGCTCGTCCCGGAAGCTGAAGAACGAGCCGCTCTTCTTAATAAAGCCCATCGCAACCCCCAGGTCGAGAAGGTCGCCCTCCCGGCTAATACCACCGTGAAACATTATGTCAAATTCCGCCGTGCGGAAGGGCGGGGCGACTTTGTTCTTGGCGACCTTGACCCGGACCCGGTTGCCGACGATCTCCGTCCCCTGCTTGATGGACTCCACCCGCCGGATCTCCAGCCGGACGGAGCTGTAGAACTTAAGGGCCCGGCCGCCCGGCGTTGTCTCGGGGTTGCCGAAGAGGACCCCGACCTTCTCCCGGAGCTGATTGATGAAGATCACGGCGGTGTTGGACTTGCTGATGGCGCCCGTGAGCTTCCGCAGGGCCTGGGACATCAGCCGGGCCTGGAGGCCGACGTGGGCGTCGCCCATCTCCCCCTCAACCTCGGCCCGGGGTACCAGGGCCGCAACGCTGTCGATGACGATGACATCCACCGCACCGCTCCGGACCAGGGCCTCGGTAATCTCCAGGGCCTGCTCGGCAGTGTCCGGCTGGGAAACCAGCAGGTCCGCCAGCCGCACCCCAAGGTTGGCGGCGTAGACCGGGTCCAGGGCGTGCTCGACGTCGATGTAGGCCGCGATTCCGCCCTGGGCCTGCGCCTGGGCAATTATGTGCAAAGCCAGGGTCGACTTACCGGCCGATTCCGGCCCGTAGATCTCGGTGATCCGGCCGCGGGGAATGCCGCCCACCCCCAGGGCCAGGTCAAGGGAGAGGGAACCGGTGGAAATCACCGATACGGGCGTCTTAACCGTCTCCTCCCCGAGGCGCATCACCGCGCCCCGGCCGTACTGCCGCTCGATCTGGGCAAGGGCCGCTTCAAGGGCCCGGTGCTTGTCCGTAACGCTCATCCCGGTTAACCCTCCCAAAAAATCGCCTGAACTGCCACCCTATCATAGCACAAACTTTCGCCGCCCCGCCACCGCCCACGCTAAATAATCCCCTCCCGCCGCATCTGCTGGAGGGTCTCCTCGAAGGCCTGGAGGGTGTGGTCGACGTCGGCCGGGGTATGGGCCGCCGATACGAACCCCATTGTCCGGAAGATGTCGACCCCGAGGTTGCGCATGCCCTGCCCAAGGGCGCTTGCAATCCGGGGGCTCATCTTCACGTTAGCCGCATTCTCCGGCGACCAGCCGTCGCCGATGAACAGGTGGAACACGGAGCCCTCGCCGTAGGCGCAGCCCTTGACCCCCAGCTTGCCGAGCACCTCGTTGAACCCCTGCCGGAGCCGCTCGCCCAGGGCGTCGGCGTGGGCGTGGGCTTCACCCTGGGAGACCACCTTCAAGCACGCCACCCCGGCCGCGGCCGAGAGGGGGTTCGCGTTAAACGTTCCCGGGTGGGCGATGCGCTTGAACCGGTTCCAGGTCGGGTCGCCGGCCTTGAACTCCAGCAGGGCCATGATCTCCGCCCGACCCGCAACCGCCCCGCCCGGCAGGCCGCCCGCCAGGATCTTCGCCATGGTCGTCAGGTCAGGGGTAACCCCGTACTTCGCCTGGGCGCCGCCCGGCGACATCCGGAATCCGGTCACAACCTCGTCAAAGATCAGCACCACGTTATGTTTGGCTGTAAGCTCCCGCAGGTCGGCCAGAAAGTTCGGGGGCACCGGAATCGCCCCGGTCGAGGCCCCGCAGGGCTCGAGGATGACGCCGGCGATGTCGTTATCGGATTCAAGAACCTCCCGAACCGCGTTGATGTCGGCCGGCAGGGCAACCATCGTTCCGACGACTTCTTTAGGCACCCCGACCGAAACCGGCACGTCGTACGGGGGCTGGTGGGCGACGGTTGCGTAGTCGTGCCAGCCGTGGAAGTGGCCGTAGAACTTGATAATCTTGGTTTTTCCCGTGTACGCCCGGGCCAGGCGCATGGCCATCAGGGTCGCCTCGGTGCCGGAACTTGTAAACTTCACCCTTTCGGCCGAGGGGATGAGCCGCTGGACCCACCGGGCCCATTCCAGGGCCAGGGGATTCTCCCCTACCGGGTGGGTCAGCTTTGCCGCCTGTTCCTGGACGGCCCGCACCACGTCCGGGTAGGCGTGGCCCAGGAGCAGGGCCCCGTGGCCCATCACGTAGTCGATGAGCTCGTTTCCGTCCACGTCCCACTTGCGCGCCCCGCTCCCCCGCTCAATATAGAGGGGGAAGGGCTCAAAGTAGCGGGAGTCGTGGGTAATCCCGCTGGGAAAGGCCCCCTGGGCCTCCTCGTAAAGGCGCAGGGAGGTCGGGTGAAGCTCCCGGTAGCGCTCGGCGATGGTGGTCATTTTGCCCTCCTCAATTTCGGACCGAATCCCGCTGATTATAGCCCATCGGGTTCCCTCAGCGGGAAAACTCCCACCGGGTAATGTCCCGGAACCGGTCCGCGGCATCTGAAACCACCCCGGTTCTGATCCCGGTCAGCCGGCTGTCTGTGACGTAGTGGACGACCGGGAAGTAAAGCGGCACCGCCGGCACTTCCTGGGTCAGGACGGCCTGCAACTCGGCGTAGAGCTGGGCCTGCTGGGCCGGGTCCCAGGTTGTCCGAATGCGGGCCAGCAGGTCGTCGACCTGCCGGTTGGCGTATTCGCCGAAATTGAGTCCGGGCGGCCGGGCGGCCGCGGAGTGCCAGAGGGAGTAGAAATCGAACGCCGGGTTGAACTCGAGGCCGACCAGGGCGGCCTCAAATTTGTGCTGGGCCACGAAGTCGTTTACGACCCCGGAAAAGCCGGCCGCCGAGAGCCGGGCTTCGATGCCCACCCGGCGGAGCTGGCGGACGACCTCCTCAGCGATCGCCACCCGGACCGGGTCGTCGTTGGTGATCAGGCTGAAGCTGAGTTTTACCCCGTCCTTTTCTCTGGGTCCCGCTGGCCTGGCCTTCCACCCGGCCTCCTCGAGGACCTGCCGGGCCCGGTCGGGATTCGACTCCCAGCGGCGGAAATCCTCCCGGTAAAACCAGACAAAGGGTGGAATCGGCCCATCAGCCGGAAGCCCCAGGTCGCGCTCACCGCTCCGGGCCAGCCGGGTCCGGTCCAGGCTGTAGACGATGGCCTCCCGGACGGCCCGGTCAGCCAGGACCGGCGACCGGTGATTTAAAAGAAGCATGACCGCGCCCGTCCGGAAGAACCGGTGCTCGGTGAGCGTCCTGCCTTCCCCGATGGGGAGGCCCGACGGGTCTTCCACAACCCCGGCCTCCACCCGGCCGTTCCGCAGGGCCGCTTTGAGTGCCGCCTCATCCGGGAAAAACTGAAAAACGATTCGCCTGAGGCGCGGCTCGCCGAGAAAGTGGCCTGTGCTGGCCTCCAGGGTCACCTGTTGGGGGCGAACTTCCACAACCCGGAACGGCCCGGTGCCCACCGGCGGGTCCCCAACCGGGCGGCTTCCGAGCTCTTTGGGCGGGATCTGGGCCAGCAGGTGAGCCGGCAGGACCTTAAACGTGGCGTAGCCCAGGAAGGTACTGAGGGGCTGTTTAAGGGTAACCTTGACCGTCTGCTCGTCGGGGGCGTCGACCTGGACCGACCGCCAGAATCCGGCCAGGTATTCCGGGACCGGGGCGTCCGGATCTTGCAAGACCTTTACGGTGGCAACAACGTCGGCCGCCGTCAGCGGCCGGCCGTCGTGCCAGCGAACCCCCGACCGCAACCTGAAGCTGACCGTTTTCCCGTCGTCGGTCACCGTCCAGCCCTCGGCCAGGCCGGCAACCAATCGGCCGTCCGGGTCAAACCTCACCAGGCTGTCATAGACCAGGGCGGCCACGTCCAGGTCAGCCCGGGTTGCGGTCGTAACCAGGGGGTTGAAGGCCGTTGGTGCGCCGACGACGCCCTCGACCAGGGTGTCCGTCGGCTCCTGGCGGAGCCTGAGGGCGGCGGCCGTAACCACCACGGCCACCACCACCGGGAGCAGAACCAGGAGAAAGCGCCTGGACACGGGCGGGGTCAGCCCGCAAACTTCACGCTGGCGATGGAGACCAGGACGAAGATAACCGCCAGGACAATGGTTGCCTGAAAGAGAGTCTTTTCAAGGCCCCGCCGGGTGCTGAAGACCGAGGCGCTGTCGCCGCCCCCGAACACGCCGGGTACGTTGCTGCCCCGCATCTGCAGAACCACAACGAGGATGAGGGTTACTGCAATAACGACCTGCGCAATCTGAAGGGCTGTACTGAGGGCCACGTCTCAACTCCCCTTTTCTAGCTCAACCGTGTGCTGTCCGCCGGCGGTCGACGAGACCCCGGACCAGGGCGCTCAGCCGCTGCCGGATTTCCGGGTGCCGCCGGTAGTATTCCTCGGCCGCAACCCCGAGGAAGACCGTTGCCGAGTAGGCGATGGCCGTCTTCGGCACCGCCGAGACCACGGGGGGAACCAAACCGACCACCTCCCGGGCGATGGACCGCCAGACGAAAGCCCCGCCCACCACCGGGACAAGTTCAGCGAGGACGGGCCAGGGCGACTCAAACGGCCGCCCGTAAAGCAGCGCCAGCCGCACCCACAAAAAGACCTGATTCTTGGTCAGCACGAGCAGGTCAGCCCCGCCGCCGACGAGGGGGCCGATGACCGGAATGACGCCCGGGGCGTTGCTCAGAAACGCGAACTCGCCGTTTGCCCAGGCCGCCTGGTAAATGAGGGCACGGGCAATCGGGTCCCGCAGCGCCTCGAGCCGGCGGCCGACGGCCACCGCGAGGTCGGGGTCAACCCGCACCAGGGCGGGGGCCACCGCGGCACCGACTGCCTCCCGGGCCAGCTCCTCGGCCCGCACCACCTGAAACCCGTTGTCAGCCAGGGGGAGGCCGGCCTGTGGTCCCACGAGCAGAACAACGACCCTTTCTGCCCCCAGGATACGGCGCAGGACGGTCGCGGTGGGCTGCAGGTCGAACCAGGCCGCCGGTTCGGGGACCACAACGAAAGCCGCATCGGCATTAAGGCCGTCCTCGGCCGGCCAGAACTCGAAGGCTTCGGCCAGGTCGGCCGGCCTGGAGGCGAGCAGTGCGGCGACCAGCTCGGCGAGCTGGCGCTGGGGCGCCACGACGAGGAGTTTAAAAGGCTGCTCGGCCCGGGTCCGCAGACCGTTCAGGTCCAGCTCCCGGATAAGCCGCCAGGCGTCCAGCACCCGGCCTCCGACCTTTCGAACCTGCCCCAGTAGTGCCATCTCCAGCTTGAATTATAACGTGTCAAACCCGCCAGCCCAGCGGCGTTCCCGGCCGAATCCCCGCACGGCTGCCGGCTTGTGACGGGTCGGCCGCTGAGTTTACAATTGCTTGAGACCAGACCCGCTGGAGTCGGAGGACCCATGGGCCTGCAGGCCACGAAAGTTCTCGAGGCGTTCAAGTCGATGGGCATCACCCACATCGTCTGGCTGCCCGATTCGGAAACCGGCTTTCTTTACGAGGCCATCCGGGCCGACGGCTCCATCACACTCGTCCCCATCTGCCGGGAGGGTGAAGCCCTGGCGGTGGCCGCCGGCCTCTGGGCCGGCGGCGCCAGGCCCCTGGTCCTGATCCAGAACACCGGGCTTTTCGAGTCCGGCGACTCGGTCCGGGGCCTCGGCCTGGACGTCGGCCTGCCGGTCGTGATGGTTATCGGCTACCGGGGCTGGCTGGGCGGCCGGCCCATGGCGGACTCGGCCGGCGTCTACACCGAGCCTATCCTTAAGGCCTGGGGGATCAACTACTACCTGGTTGAAACTGACCAGGACCTGGCGAAACTCCAGACAGCTCAGGACGAGGCCGTCCGGACTTCCCGGCCGGTGGCAGTCCTCATCGGACAGGAGTACGAAAGATGATGGACCCCTTCGACGCCCTCAGGGTTCTGAGCGAACACCGGACCGACCAGGTCGTCGTTCCAACCATGGTCGCCCTGCGGGTCTGGTCCGCGCTGTCAAAGCGGCCGGAACTCGACCTGCCCCTGGTCGGCTGCATGGGGAAGGCGTCATCCCTGGGCCTGGGCCTGGCCCTCGCCCGCCCCGACCGGCAGGTGTGGGTCATTGACGGCGACGGCAGCCTCCTCATGAACCTGGGCACCCTGGTCACCATCGGCAACCTGGCCCCGCCTAACCTGATTCACTTCGTTTACAACAACAGCGTTTACGAAACCACCGGCGGCCAGCCGGTTCCAGGGGCGGGCCGGGTCGATTTCGTCGGCCTCGCCCGGGCGGCCGGCTACACTGCCGCCTTCCGCTTCGACGACATCGAAACCCTCAGCCACCGGCTCCGGGAAGTCATCAGCCTGCCCGGCCCCACCCTGGTCGACCTCCACGTCGGCCAGGCGACAAAGCTCGGGCCGCTGCCCCCGGCCCGCCGCACGGCCGAGGCCCTCCGAACCGTCAAGGCCGCCCTGGCAGGGGGCTAACCGGCTCGTGCTTTTTTTCACTTGCGCCGGCCCGGGGCCTGTGCTATAGTCAGGAGGAAAACCTCGGGCCGAGCCCGACTGGAGGCGAGATGCTCGAGCAGTTCGGTTACATTGGCCTCTTTCTGGTTATCGCCTTCCTGTTTCCGGCCGGTGGGGTGCTCACGGCCTGGCTCTTAGCCCCGAAGCGGCCCGACCCGAACAAGCAAACCGCGTACGAGTGCGGGATGGAAACCATTGGGGACGCCTGGGTCCAGTTCAACGTCAGGTATTACCTTTACGCCCTGATTTTCTTAATCTTCGACATCGAGTCCATCTTCCTCTACCCGTGGGCTGTCCAGTTCCGGCAGCTCGCCCTCTTCGGTTTCATTGAAATGTTCGTGTTCATTGCCATCCTGCTCGTCGGGTACGTTTACGCCTGGCGCAAGCGGGCGCTGGAGTGGAGGTGAAAGCCGGTGGCGGAGCGTCAGCCCATCCAATTTGTTCCCCCAGGCAAATACATCAACCAGCTCCGAACCCTCGATACCCAAACCCTCCACGACGCAACCCGGATACCCCACGCCGACGACATCAGCTTCCTGGAGGAGGGTCTGCGTCGGAACATCCTCCTGACAACCGTGGACGACATCGTCAACTGGGCCCGGAAGTCGGCTCTCTGGCCCCTCACCTTCGGCCTGGCCTGCTGCGCCATCGAGTTCATCGCCACCGGAACGCCCCGGTATGACCTCGCCCGCTTCGGGTCGGAGCTTGCCCGACCTTCGGCCCGCCAGGCCGACCTGATGATCGTTGCCGGCACCGTCTGCTGGAAGATGGCCACGGCGATCCGCCGCCTCTATGACCAGATGGCCGAACCCAAGTGGGTGATCTCCATGGGCTCGTGTTCGAACCACGGCGGGCCCTTCCGCGGCGCCTACAGCGTCGTCGAGGGGGTTAACCTGATCATCCCGGTCGATGTTTACGTGCCGGGGTGCCCGCCGCGGCCGGACGCCCTTCTCTACGGCCTGGTTCAGCTTCAGAAAAAGATCGCCGCCCAGAGCCTGGCCCGCAAGGAGCCCGAGCGGGCGGCAGTCGCGATGAGAACGGCCGAAGAGCTTGCGGAGCTGGCCCGCCAGCAGGCGGCCTATTTCGCCAGCAAAATCGGAATCCGACTCGAGCCCGTCAACGGGTCATGACGCGAATCGTTCCCCTGGACACCCGGACGGTCGCCGACCGGCTGGAAAGCGCCCTCCCGGGCTCGGTGGAGGCCTGGAGCCCGAACGACATCCGGGTCCGGCTTGACCGGCTGGTCGAGGTCGCCCGCTTCCTTAAGACAACCCCGGGTCTCGACTTCGACTATCTGGTATCGGTGACGGCCGTCGATTACTACCCCCATTTCTTCGAGCTGGTTTACCACCTGGTCTCCATGCGGCACCACCACAGCCTCATCCTCAAAGTCCGGACCCCCGACCGGGAGCGGGTCGTCGTACCCTCGCTGATTGGCGTCTGGCGGAGCGCCGAGCTTCAGGAGCTTGAAATCTACGACCTGATGGGCCTTATCTTTGCGGGTCACCCGGAGCTCCGGCGGATCTTCCTCTGGGACGAGTTCCGGGGCTACCCGCTCCGGAAGGACTACGTCGAAGAGATTATCCCCCTGCCCCTGCCGGCCGAGCCGGCAGAGCCGCTGGGATGAAAGGGGATCAGCCGATGACGCTGGAAACCCAGCCCGTCGTAATCAACTTCGGTCCCCAGCACCCGAGCACCCACGGCGTTTTCCGGCTTGTGCTTACCGTCGACGGCGAGGTCGTGGTCGATGCCAAGATGGTGCTCGGCTACCTGCACCGGGGCGTCGAAAAGCTCGCCGAAGAAAAGACCTACATCCAGAACATCACCTTCACCGACCGCCTCGATTACCTCTCGGCGATGTCCAACAACTTTGCGTACGTCCTGGCGGTCGAAAAGCTGGCCGGCATTGCCGTCCCCGAGCGGGCCGAGTACATCCGGGTGATTATGGCCGAGCTCCAGCGGATCGCCTCCCACCTGATGGCCATGGGCACCTTCTATCAGGATGTGGGCGGCTGGGGCGGCCCCCTGATGTACATGTTCCGCGACCGGGAAAAGATCCTGGACCTGTTCGAAATGGCCTGCGGCCAGCGGCTCACCTGTAACTACATGCGTCCGGGGGGCGTATCCATGGACCTGCCCCCGGAATTCATCCCGGAGCTCAAAAAATTCATTCCGGCGATGCGGGCTTACCTGGACGAGTATGAGGAGCTCATCGCCGAAAACGAGATCTTCAAGATCCGCACCCGCGGCGTCGGCATCCTGCCCAAGGAGCTTGCCATCGACGCCGGGGCTTCGGGGCCGGTCCTGCGGGCGAGCGGCGTCCGGTGGGACCTCCGCAAGGACGACACCTACAGCATCTACGACCGGTTCGACTTTGACATTCCGACGGGTACGGTCGGCGACTGCTACGACCGGTTCATGGTCCGGCTTCAGGAGTGCCGCCAGAGCCTCCGAATAATCGAGCAGGCGGTGCGGGGCATCCCGGGCGGGCCGTGGATCAACCCCGGCGTGCGGGGGAACGTCTGGGCGCCGCCGGGGGAGGCCTACGCCCACGTCGAGGGACCCAAGGGCGAGCTCGGATTCTACTTGGTGAGCGACGGGGGCGTCGGTCCCTACCGGTTCAAGATCCGGTCGCCCTCTTACATTAACCTGACCGCCCTCAAGGAGATGACGGTCGGCTGGAAAGTTGCCGATGCCATTATCATCCTCGGTAGCATCGACATTGTCATGGGCGAGGTCGACCGGTGACGGTCCTTGACTATCTTTATGACCTTTCTAACCTGGTTCAGGCCTTTGCCGACTGGCTGAGCACCTTCTCGGCCGGCTGGGTTGTTTACTGGGTGGTCGGGCTGATCGCCGTCGTGACGACCCTTCTTTTCGCCGTCAACAATACCCTGGCGATGAACTACATCGAGCGAAAGGTCATCGCCCACTTCCAGGTCCGCTACGGTCCCAACCGGGCAGGCCCCTACGGCCTCCTTCAGCCGGTGGCCGACGCCATCAAGATTTTGCTCAAAGAACCGATAATTCCGGCGGCAGCCGACCGGCCCGTTTTTATCCTGGCCCCCATTGCCGCCTTCGTACCCGCCATCATGCCCTGGGCCGTGATCCCGTTTACCCCCCGCATGATGGTGGCCGACCTGAACGTGGGCGTCCTCTACGTGTTCGCCATGGGTTCCCTGGCCACCATCCCCATCTTCATGGCCGGATGGTCCTCGCGAAACAAGTTCGCCCTCCTCGGGGCGATGCGGGCCGTGGCCCAGATGGTCAGCTACGAGGTGCCCCTGGTCCTTTCCATTGTGGGGGTCGTTATTTCGGCCGGCACCCTCTCGCTCCGGGGCATCGTCGAGGCCCAGACCATACCCTACATCATCCCCCAGTTCCTCGGTTTTCTGGTCTTCTTCGTTGCCGGCCTGGGCGAACTGAACCGCTCACCCCTGGACCTTCTCGAAGCCGAGTCGGAGATCGTCGCCGGCTACCACACCGAATATTCCGGCTTTATGTTTATCCTTTATTACATCGCCGAATACACCCACCTCTGGGCCTACAGCGCCTTTATCACAACCTTCTTCCTGGCCGGCTGGCGGGGGCCCCTGCTCCCGCCCTACGTCTGGTTCGTCCTGAAGATGCTTTTTGTCGCCTTTCTCCTCATCTGGCTCCGGGCCACCATGCCCCGCCTGCGAATCGACCAGCTCCTGGGGCTGGCCTGGAAACTCCTTCTGCCGGTGGCCCTGGTAAATGTCTTCATCACCGCGCTGGGCGTGTTCATCTTCGGTTAGGGTGACGGGACGATGCCGCTACCGACGGTAAGATACGGCCTCAAATACGGCCTGGGGATGCTGAGGGGAATGGCGGTAACCTTCCGCCACCTCCTCCGGCGGCCCGTGACCGTCAATTACCCGGAAGAAAAGTTCAACTACCCTTCCCGGATCCGGGCACCCAGCTTCGTCTGGATTGAGGAGAACTGCACCGGCTGCTCCCTCTGCGCCAAAGCCTGCCCGGTCGGCGTCATCAACATTGAGACCCTGCCCCACCCGACGGACCCGACCCGCCGCTACGTGGCCCGGTACGAGATGCAGACCTCTTTCTGCCTGTACTGCGGCCTCTGCGTCGAAGCCTGTCCCTTCCAGGCCCTCTTCCACGGCCGGGAAACGGAACTGGCAACCTACGACCGCTCCACCCTGCTTTACACCAAGGAGCGTCTCAAGAAGCTTCCCTGGCCCCCGAGCACCTACGGCCAGGTGGAGCTTCCGCCGGTGCCGGGTAAACAGCGGGTGCCCCTTCTGCCGACCGGGGAGGTTCCCCAGGAGAGCCGGGTACCCCTGCCGCTGGACACGGAAAATGAACACGAGTGAGCCTGCGGTTACCATCGCCTTTTACATCTTCAGCGCCATAACCCTCGGTGGGGCGGCGGGGGTGGTCTTCGGGCGGAACATGTTCCACGCCGCCCTTTTCCTGGTGACCTCATTCTTCGGGCTGGCCGGAATCTACGTCCTCCTTCAGGCGGATTTCCTGGCCGTTGTCCAGGTCCTCATTTACGCCGGGGCCATCCCGATCCTGGTGGTCTTCGCCATCATGCTCACCCGCCAGGTGGAGCGGGGCAACGAGTGGAATCAGCTCCGGGTTCCCGGCCTGCTCCTCGGGGTCCTGTTGCTGCTGGGCCTGCTTTTCGTGCTGACCGCCACCCAGTGGTACACCGGAACGGGCCCCTACCCGACGGACACGGTTTCGACCCTGGCCCGCCAGCTCTTCGGGCCCTGGGTCCTGCCCTTCGAGGTCGCTTCGGTTCTCTTGCTGGCCGCCCTGGTCGGGGCGATAATTATTGCCCGGGAGGAGTGAGCCTTGGCCATCACCCTCAGTCATTACCTGGTGCTGAGCGCCGCCCTCTTCACCATCGGGCTCTACGGCGCCCTGGCGAAGCGTAACGCCGTTACAATCCTCATGTGTCTGGAGCTCATGTTCAATGCGGCCAACATCGCCTTCGTGGCGCTGACCCGGGCGGCCGCCCCGCAGGTTTTCACCGGCCAGGTTTTTGCCCTCTTTGTCATCACGGTTGCTGCGGCTGAGGTTGCCGTCGGCCTTGCCATCGTCCTGGCCATCTACCGGCAGCGCCGGACCATCGACGCGACCGAAATCGACCTGCTCAAATGGTGATGGGCCATGTCCTGGACTTACTGGAAGACGGTCCCCAACCTGATCGTCGCCGAGATGTGGCGCGGCGTTATTGAGCTCGGGGGTTGCCCGGTAAAGATTCTGGTCGACCCGAACCGGGTCGAGGAGGGCATGATGGCCCCCCACCGCCTCTTCGTCCCCAGGGGCAAGGAGTTTATCGCCGAGGAGGCCATGCGGGCCTGGTCAGGCGAACCGGTCTACGGCCCGGCCCTGGCGTCCGGAACCCACGAGCGGGGCCTGGTGGCCGCCCTCGAGCGGCTGGTGGCCATCCGCGAGGCCAAGCGTCGGGGTGAGCTCCCACCGGCCGCGCCCGGCGTCCTGCCGCCCGGAGCCGACGCGGGGAGGCAGGGCTGATGGTTGCGGACCTGGCCTGGCTCTTTATCCTCCTGCCCCTGCTTTCGTTCCTGGTCTGCGTCTTCGTCACCCGGCCATACCCCCGCCTCTCGGGCTACGTGACCATAGCGGCCGTCGGGGCAACGTTTCTGCTGGCCCTGGTTGCCTTCTGGTCGGTTGGCCACCTGCCACCGGACCGCATCCTGGAATCGTCCCTCCAGTGGGTGGTTATCGGCGGCTCCGTCCTGAAGGTCGGCCTCATCATCGACTCGCTGACGGCCGTCATGCTCCTGGTCGTGACCCTGGTTTCTTTCCTTATCCAGATTTATTCCCAGGGTTACATGGCCGGCGACCCCGGCTACTCCCGCTACTACGCGTTTATGTCGCTCTTTACCGCCAGTATGCTCGGACTGGTCCTGGCAAACAACCTGTTGCTGGTCTTCATCTTCTGGGAACTCGTCGGCCTCTGCTCGTACCTGCTCATCGGCTTCTGGTACCAGCGGCCGGCGGCCGCCGCGGCGGCCAAGAAGGCCTTCCTGGTTACCCGCCTCGGTGACCTGGGCTTTCTCGCCGCCCTGCTGGTCGCCTTTAACGCCACGGGCAACCTGGACATTCGCCATCTCATCGACCTGGCCGAGACAAAGCAGCTGGCCGGCGCGACCCTGACAGCCGTTGCCCTCGGCCTCTTCTCGGGGGCGGTCGGCAAGTCCGCCCAGTTCCCCCTCCACGTCTGGTTGCCCGACGCGATGGAGGGTCCGACCCCGGTAAGCGCCCTCATCCACGCCGCCACGATGGTGGCCGCCGGCGTCTATCTCGTCGGCCGAACGCTCCCCCTGTTCCTGGCCGCCCCCGATGTCCTGGTCCTGGTCGCGGTCATCGGGGGCCTTACGGCCTTCATGGCCGCCACCATGGGCCTCGTCATGACCGACATCAAGCGGGTTCTGGCCTACTCAACCATCTCCCAGCTCGGGTACATGATGATGGGCCTGGGGGTCGGGGGGCTGGCAGCCGGCATCTTCCACCTGTTCAACCATGCCTTCTTTAAGGCCCTCCTTTTCCTGGCCGCCGGCAGCATCATCCACAGTGTGGGCATCCAGGACCTGCGGGAGATGGGTGGCCTGCGCCGGTACATGCCGGTGACCTTCCTAACCATGCTGGCCGGGGCCCTGAGCCTGGCCGGCCTGCCCCCCTTCTCGGGCTTCTGGAGCAAGGACGAAATCCTCCTGGATGCCCTCCGCTTCGGGGGGGTCGGGCAGTCCCTCTACGTTCTCGGCCTGCTCACCGCCTTTCTGACGGCCTTTTACACCTTCCGGCTGGTCTTCCTGGCCTTCGGCGGCCACTACCGCGGCCCGGCGGCCGCCGGCCACGGGCATGACCACGGCCACGGGGCGCCCCATGAATCGCCCGCAGTCATGACGATTCCCCTCATCGTCCTGGCAATTCCGTCGGTCCTCTCGGGCTTTCTGGCATTCGGCGGGCTCTTCGGCCCCTTCGGGGAGTTTCTCATTTCCCGGCTTTCCTGGCACCCGCATTATGAGCCGGGCCTCGACCCGACAACCATGGGCCTCTCGGCGGCGGCCTCCCTCCTGGGGATTTTCGGGGCCTACGCCGTTTACGGGGCCGGCTGGGTCTCCCCGGAAGTGTTCACCTCGACCTTCCGGCCCCTTCATAGCCTGCTGGTGAACCGCTACTACATGGACCATCTCTACAACTGGATTGCTCGCCGAATTGTCCTGGGAGTGGCCGGCCTCCTCGACTGGGTCGACCGGTACGGCGTTGACGGGGTCGTCAACGCCGTCGCCGAACTGGCGGTTATGGCTGCCGGGAGTCTGCGGCTGCTCCAGCGGGGCTGGGTCCAGTTTTACGCCCTGATGGTCACGGTCGGCATTATCCTGCTGGTGGCTGCCTTCGGCTTCTTCGGCGACATCATAGCCTTCCTGCGAGGTTGACACGGGAATGCTGACGGCCATAATTCTCCTGCCGGTAGTGGGGGCCCTCATCCTGGCGGTTATCCCGCCGGACCGGCGGCTGATCCGAGCCGTTGCCGTCGTGTTCACCCTGCTTCCCCTCCTCCTGGGGATTTACCTGCTGGCAAGCTTCAATCCCGGCCAGGCGGGCCCGCAGTTCGTGGAGCGGGTGCCGTGGGTCCGGATCTTAAACTTCAATGTCGACTACTACGTCGGGGTCGACGGCCTGAGCCTGCCCCTTCTTTTGCTGAACCTGCTCCTGGGCTTTCTGGCGGTTCTGGTTTCGTGGAACATAAGCCACCGGGACCGGGAGTACTTCATCCTCCTGCTCATTCTCAGCGCCTCGGTTTCCGGGGTTTTTGCCGCCCTGGATTACTTCCTTTTCTTCCTGTTCTGGGAAGTCGAGGTTATCCCCATGTACCTGCTCATCGGCATCTGGGGAACCGGCCGGCGGGAGTACTCGGCCGTCAAGTACCTGGTCTATACCCTGGTCGGCAGTGCCGTGATGCTTTTCGGCATCCTCTGGCTCTACTTCACCGCGGGCCTGGGAACCTTCGACATGCTGGAGCTCGGCCGGGTGAACCTGGCCCGGGAATTCCAGGCCCTGGTCTTCCTCGCCCTTATCTTCGGCTTTGCGGTGAAACTGCCGGTTTTCCCCTTCCACACCTGGCTTCCGGATGCCCACACCGACGCCCCGACGGCGGTGAGCGTGCTTCTGGCCGGGATCCTCTTGAAGATGGGCGGCTACGGCATGATGCGGGGCGTGGTTAACATTGCCCCCGACGGTGCCCACATGTACGCCCCCCTCCTGGTGGCCCTTGCCGTGGTCAACGTGCTTTACGGGGCCCTGGTCTGTCTAAACCAGGTTGACCTGAAGCGGCTGGTGGCGTTCAGCAGTATCAGCCACATGGGCTACGTTTTGATGGGCATCGCCGCCGGCACCCAGATCGCCCTGACCGGGGCCGTCCTGCAGATGGTGAGTCACGGCCTCATCACCGGGATGCTCTTCGCCCTGGTCGGCCTCGTTTACGAGAAGGCCCACACCCGCCAGATCCCCGAGCTCGGCGGCCTTGCCGCCCGGATGCCGGTCATCGGCTGGCTCTTCGTCTTCGCCGGGCTTGCGGCCCTGGGCCTGCCCGGCCTGAGCGGATTCATCGCCGAATTTCTCATTTTCCTGGGAACGTTCCCGGTCTGGCCCGTTCCGGCCGTCCTGGGGGTCATCACCGTGGTTATCACCGCCGGGTATATCCTCTGGGCGGTGGAACGGGTCTTTTTCGGGCCGGTCAAGCGGGTCGCCCTCGAATCGGTTGGGGACGCCGCCGTCATCGAGTGGCTTCCCCTGGCGATTTTCGCCGGAATGATCGCCCTGATCGGGGTCTACCCCCGCTGGGTCACGGACATCATCAACGTCACCCTGCCCCAGCTCGTGGCCCGACTGGGCGGCTAGAAGCTGTCACGGAGGACGCGGTTAGAAGATGGACCTTACGCCCATCCTGCCGGAGATAAGCCTGGTGGGGCTGGCCCTGCTGGTCATCATTCTGGACTTCTTTATCCGCCGCAAGGAGACCCTGCTCTTCGTCGCCGTTGCCGGCCTTGCCGTCCCGGCCCTGCTTACTGCAACCCTTATCGGGCGGACGGGTAGCTATCTCTTTGACACCGTCATTCTCGACCCGTACGCAATCTTCTTCAAGTTTGTCTTTCTGGTCGCCGCGGCCCTGGTCCTGCTGGCGTCGGCCGACTACGTCGACCGGTTTCGCCTGTACGACGGCGAATACTACGCCCTGATCCTTCTGTCGGCCGCCGGGATGATGCTCATGGCCTCAACCCGGGAGCTCATCTCGATTTACATTGCGCTGGAGCTTGCGACGATTCCCCTGGCGGTGCTGGCTGGCCTCCAGAAGGACGCCCGGGCCGGGGAGGCCGCCCTCAAGTACCTGCTGCTCGCCGGCCTGAGCTCCGCATTCCTCCTTTACGGCATGGCCATCCTCTTCGGCCTGACCGGGACCACCGACCTGGTCGGGATCGGGCGGGGGCTGCCGGAGGCCGCGGGGGTGAACCGGGGCGCCCTGGCCATGGCCCTGGTCCTGCTGGTCGCCGGCCTCGGGTTTAAGATTTCGGCCGTCCCATTCCAGTTCTGGACCCCAGACGTCTATGAGGGCGCACCGACCCCGGTGACAGCCTACCTGTCGGTGGCAAGTAAGATGGCCGGCTTTGCCCTGGTGCTCCGGTTCTTTACAACGGCCTTCGCCACCGCCGCCATCGACTGGCCCCTCATCTTTGCGGTCCTGAGCGTCCTATCCATGACGCTGGGCAACATCGTCGCCTTCGTTCAGACCAACATCAAGCGGCTCCTGGCCTATTCGTCCATTGCGGCGGCCGGCTACATCATGATCGGTCTGGCCAGCGGTACGGACCTGGGAGCCTCAGGGCTCATTTTCTTCCTGCTGAGCTACGCCTTTACGAACCTGGGAGCCTTTATTGCCGTCATCGCCATCTCGGAACAGATCGGCAGCGACGACATCGCCGACTACGCCGGCCTCGCCCGGCGGGCCCCACTGCTCGCCTTTGCCCTCACCTTCTGCCTGGTTTCCCTGCTGGGCATCCCACCCACGGCGGGCTTCGTGGCGAAGTTTTACCTTTTTGCCGGGGCAGTTCAGCAGGGGCTACTCTGGCTGGCAGTTATCGGGGTGATTAACAGCGCCATCTCGGCTTATTACTACATCAAGGTCGTCCGGGCGATGTACCTGCTGGAGCCGAAGACCCCGGCCCCGGTCAAGGTATCGGCCCCGGTCGCCCTGGCCCTGCTCGCCTCGGTGGCCGGGGTGCTGCTGGTCTTCGTCTTCGCCTGGCCGATAATCGGGGTGACCGAAGCCGCCTCCCGGAGCCTCTTCCTCCGCTGACCGGCCTTCACCGGGGCGCTCGGCCCACGGCGACAATCCGGGCAAGCTCGGCCCTGGGGGCCGGCCTGGCAAAATAATAACCCTGGGCGTAGTCGCACCCCAGGGCCTGAACCTGGCGGAACTGGGCCTCGGTTTCAACACCCTCGGCCACCACCGTCATCCCGAACTGCGCCCCAAAACTGGCAACGGCCCGGACCACCGCCCGGGAAGCCGGACTGTCCAGGACCTGGGCCACAAAACTGCGGTCCACCTTGATGGTGTCGATGGGGAGGCGGGCCAGGTAGGCCAGGGAAGAGTAGCCGGACCCGAAATCATCCAGGGCAATTCGCACCCCAAGGGCCTTGAGCTGCCCCAGGGTTTTTACCGCCAGGTCGAGGTCGGGCATCATTACGGCCTCGGTCACCTCCAGCTCCAGGGCGGCCGGGTTAAGGCCCGTTTCGGCCAGGACCCTGGCGACTTCGTCCACCAGGTTCGGGTCCTGGAACTGCCGGGGCGAGAGGTTCACCCCGACCACGGCAGGGGCGCCCCCGGGGTCTTCCCCTTGCCACTCCCGGAGCTGACGGCATGCCTCCGAGAGGACCCACCGGCCGATGGGGATAATCAGGCCGGTCTCTTCGGCAACCGGAATAAATTCGCCCGGACCGATTAGCCCCCGCTCCGGGTGCTGCCAGCGCAGAAGGGCCTCAACCTGACAGACCTGACCCCGGCGGACATCGACTACCGGCTGAAAACAGACCACAAACTGACCCCGCTCCAGGGCCCGCCTGAGCTCGACCTCGAGCTTGAGCCTTGTACTCACCCGGACCGACAGTTCCGGACCGAAAACTACCGAGCGGCCCCGGCCCAGGCTCTTGGCCTGGTACATGGCAATATCGGCCTCTTTGAGAAATTCACTGGCCGAGGTCTGGCCCGGGCGGCTGAGGGTGATGCCGATGCTGACCGTAAGAAACACCTCGTGCCCGTCCAGGTAAAAGGGTGGCTTAATAACCTCCTGGACCCGGTCGGCAACTCTCTGCGCATCGGCCTCGGAGCCAACATCCTCAAGCAGGATGGCAAACTCGTCGCCCCCGAGTCTGGCCACCGTATCCGACGTTCGCAAACACTCCCGCAACCTTCGGGCCGCGGCCACCAGCAACTCGTCCCCCTGCTGGTGCCCGAGGCTGTCGTTGACCAGCTTGAAGTTATCCAGGTCGAGGAACATGACGGCAATCGGTTGGCGCCGGCGGTCGGCCCGCAAGAGCGCATGCTGGAGCCGGTCCATAAACAGCGCCCGGTTGGGCAGGCCCGTGAGGCTGTCGTAAAGGGCCCGCTGTAAGAGCTCAGCCTCGTACCTGCAGGCCTCGGTGACGTCCCGGGCCGTCAAAACCAGCCCGCCCACCGCCGGTTCGGAGGTCAGGTCGGCCGCAACCATCTCCAGCCAGCGCCAGCTTCCGTCCCGGTGCCGGACCCGGAAGCGCACCGACGGCCCGCCCCACCCGCCGGCAACCGGCTCGGCAAGAAACTCCTTCAGCGCCCCGGCGTCATCCGGGTGAACCCGCGGTCCCAGCAGGCCCATGAGGGTGGTGTCGGCCGACATTTCCGGTTCGCAGCCGAGCACCCGCGCCAGCGACGGGCTCACGTAGGCCAGCCGGCCGTCAGACCCGACCACCATGATGACATCCGAGAGGTTCTGAACCAGGGCCCGGAACCGCCGCTCCCTGGCGGCCAGCTCGGCCTGCTGGCGTTCAATGGTCCGGGTCCCCCCGTGGACGACCCAGACCAGGGAAATGAAAAGGACAAAGAGGCTTGCCGCCGAACCGACGGCCACGGCCCGGCTGAGGCCGGCGGCCTGAGCGGCAACGGGCTCATAGGACTGGTAGATCTCGAATGCACCGGACGGGGCCTCAGAACCCGGAAACACCAGCGGAACGTAAACTTCCAGGAGGGGGCCGAAGGCCGCCTCGCCGGAATTCTCGGGCTTCTCGCCCCGGGAGATGTCAGCCACAACCTGGCCCGAAAGGGCCGCGGCCAGCTCCTCGTGGACCGGAAACTTTGCCCCCACCTGGGTCAGCTCATCGGAATAGACGACCTGGCCCTGAGGATTCCAGATTCGAACCCGAACCGTCCGGCCGGAAAGGATGCTCGTCCGGACGAAACGGTCAAATTCGGCCAGCCGGGGGCCGGCAAGCGGCCCTGACAGGTCTTCCGGACGGAGTCGACCCACCAGGACCGCGGCTACCGTCTGGTCTGCGTCCTCGACGGCCCGCTGAAGGGCCGAATCCAGGATAACCCGGTTAAGCCAGTAGTTGAGCCCCGCCCCAAGCCCTGTAATAATAAACAGCGCCACCAGGGCGAACCTGGCGGTGAGGTCCAGTCTGGCCAGGATACGGCCCATTTTCCCTAAAGGGGATATCGGCAGAAATCCGCCCAGGCACAGACCTGAAGGAACCGGAAAGTGACAAAATTAAGGCCGGCCAGGGGCGCCCACCTGGTCGGACAGGCGGCTTCCCCGGCGCCAGCGCCAGTAGAAGATGGCCAGGGCCACGGGCAGGACCACCAGCGACGTCAGCTGGGCCTGCTTCAGGCCCATCCAGACGATAACGTTGTCCCGCCCAAAAAACAGGACAAACTGCCCGGCGGCGTACAGCACAAGGTAGAGGGCAAAAAGAAGCCCGTCGGGCCGGAGCCGGAATCGGAGGTTCCAGAGGACAAAGAACAGGAAAAGATTGAACAAAAGCTCGTAGACGGCGGCCGGTTCGTAGGGGGTGGTTGGGGAGGTGACGAAAGGCGACCGGGGGTAAACTACCCCCCAGGGGCTGGTGGTCGGGTAGCCGACAATATCGCCGTTTATGAGGTTGCCGATCCGGCCGAAGGCCTGGCCGACCGTGGCAAAAATAGCGGCGGCATCCAGCAGGGGCCACAGCGGGATCCGGTAGACCGCGCAGGTGACAGCAATGGCCGCTATCCCGGCGAAGATCGCCCCGTAGAAGGCCATGCCTCCCTCCCAGGTGGCGAGAATGCGCCAGGGCTGGGCCAGGTACGGCCCCAGGTCCTGCTGGAGGACGAAGTAAAGCCTCCCCCCGAGAAAGGCGGCAACGGCGGTCGGCCAGAAGACTTTCCAAATGTCATCTTCTTTGAGGCCCTTCTGGAGGGCATAGGGCAGGGCCACGTAGAGGCCCACCAGGATGCCGACCGCGTACATCAGGCCGTACCAGCGTACCGCCAGCGGCCCGATTTCGAGTATAACTGGATCGATATTGACGGTTATCATGCCACCTCTGAGTTTACAGCCGGAAAAACCGCCGGTTCCAGCCCGGGTCCCGGTCGTCTCGACCGTCGGCCCGGTCCCACGCCGGCTCCGGAACCTGATCCGCCGGGCGGTGACCTCGACCCTGGCCGCTGAAGGGGCAACTGGGCGGGTTCGGGTCGAGGTGGCCATCACGGACGACGAGACCATCCGCCGGCTAAAGGCCCGCTACCTGGGCATTGACGAGGCCACCGACGTCCTCTCATTCCCGGCCGGCGAGTGGCCCGGCCGGGGCCGGACCAGCTTCCGGGACCTGGGCCAGGTCGTTATCGCCCGGCCCTTTGTTGAGCGGCAGGCCAGTGCGGCGGGCCGCCCCTTCGAAGAGGAGCTCGTCTTCCTTGTCGTCCACGGGGTTCTCCACCTGCTGGGCTACCGGGACGACGAGCCGGAGGGCCTCGAAGAGATGCGGCGCCGGGGAACGCTCCTGACCGAACAGGTGCTCAGGACTTCGGCCCAGGACGGAGGCGGCCGACCGTGAAGGCCTACATCGCCCTGGTAGCCGCCTGTCTGCTGGCCCTGGGGGCCTACTACGTGCTTACCCAGGTAATGCCGGCCGGCGAGCTTGCCGCCTTCATCGCCGTGGTCATCCTCCTGGAAGTCGGGCTTATCGCCTTCAGCCTGCTGGGGGAAAGCTAGCTTGGCCGGCCCCGTTGGTGTATAATCAGCCGGGCGGTGCTGAACGACATTATCCGGGCGGCCTTCTCACTTTTTGCAATACTCGGCCTGCCGACCAGCGACCCCACCCTGGTGGTGGCGGTGGGCCTGCTTATCGCCGTCCCGCTGTTCATCCTGGTCATATTCGTTGTGCTGGACTTCGTCCACCGGCTCACGTCCCGCCGGTACTACCTGCGCTGCCTGGATTGCCAGTATACCGGCTACAGCCACGAGCTCCTGGCCCGCTGTCCCCGGTGCGGGGGCTCGGTAACCTACCCGCGCTCGGGCCGGGTCCTGCCTGCCTCCAACTCAGGACCACCGCCCGGCGACCAGCTTTCCGAAGACAAGTTTTACGGTGGACACTGAGCTTGCCCTCCCAAACCTGGATGCCCTCCACCACGAGCTCATTAACTGCCGGCTCTGCCCGCGTCTGACGGCTTACCGGGAACAAATCGGCCGGGTAAAGAAGCGGGAGTTCCGGGACTGGGACTACTGGGCCCGGCCGGTGCCGGGCTTTGGGGACCCGGCGGCCCGCCTGCTGGTGGTCGGCCTCGCCCCGGCCGCCCACGGGGCGAACCGGACCGGCCGGATGTTCACCGGCGACTCGTCGGGCCAATGGCTTATCCGGGCGATGCACCGGTTCGGGTTCGCCAACCGACCCGACAGCCTGCGGCCGGACGACGGCCTGGAGCTCAAGGACGCCTACCTGACGGCGGTCGTCCGGTGCGCCCCGCCCGGCAACCGGCCGGCACCGGCCGAGATTGCCGCCTGCCGGCGCTATCTTGTGGCTGAGCTCAGGCTCTTGCCGAACCTCCGGGTGGTCGTGGCCCTGGGTCGGGTGGCCTTTGCCGGGTTCCTCACCGCCTGCTACTGGCCGGAACGGCCGCCCCGGGGCCTCGAATTCGCCCACGGCGCCCGCTACGACCTGGGCCGGCTCACCCTCATCGCCTCATACCACCCGAGCCGCCAGAACACCCAGACCGGCCTCCTCACCGAGGAGATGCTCGACCGGGTCTTCGCCCTGGCCCGGGCCGAGCTCGACCGGGCCTAGGCCGGAACCTCCCGGAGACGGCCGGTCTTTACGTCGTAGATGAAGCCCCGGACGCTATCTTTGTAAGGGATAAACGGGCTCGCCTTGATTCGCCTGATGGACTGGCGAACGTCCTCCTCCAGGTCCGCAAAGGCTTCGAAGGCGAAGGGCGGCCGGATACCGGTTTCCCGTTCAACCTGGGATTTGAGCTCGTCGTCTTTAAACGTGAGCATACCGCAGTCGGTGTGGTGAATCAGCATGACTTCCCGGGTTCCGAGGAGACGCTGCGAGATCACCAGCGACCGGATTACGTCGTCGGTGACGACCCCGCCGGCGTTGCGGATGACGTGGGCGTCGCCCTCTTCAAGGCCGAGAACCCGGGCCGGGTCGAGGCGGGCATCCATGCAGGCGACGATGGCGACCCCTTTCCGGGGCGGCGCGGAGAGGTGGCCTTTATTAAAGGCGGCGGCGTACCGGTCGTTGTTTGCCACCAGCTCGTCAATGGCGCCCATGATCGCCTCCTGGGAAAGTCTCGGCCAGATTATACCCGGGATAATTGAGTACGTCAATCTACGAACTCAATTATGGGCCGACCCGGTATCGGGTAAGATCAACCGCGTGAGCCGTGGGTAGCGACTGGGCTGAGCTTGCCGGCCGGTTGAACTGGGTCGACTGGGTTGTGGTGGCCGTCGTGGGCCTGGCCGTGGTCTCGGGCCTGGTCCGGGGCTTCCTTCGGGGTCTGCTCGACATCCTCGGGGTCCTCACGGCTTTTGGGGTTGCCGTCGCCGGCTACAGGTCGGCCGCCGGCCTGGCCCTCAGGTACCTTCCCGGACTGCCGGAGCCCTTCGCCTACGTTGGCAGTTTCCTCGGCCTCGTGGTTATCGGCCTCCTCGTTTACGGCCTGCTGGTGCAGGTTCTCTTCCTGGCGGCCGGCCCCCTCGCTTTCGTTTTCAAGCCTTTGACCCCTTTCAATATCCTCCTCGGGGCCATTCCGGGGCTCATCAAGGGCCTCTTCTACGCGACCCTCCTTCTTTTACCCTTTGCCGCGCTGCCTTTGGTGCCCTCGGTCTCAGCCGACATTGAGCGGTCCGAAATCGCCCGGCGGCTGGTGGCCGTGGCCATTAATGCCGCCCCGACCGTGGAGAGCCTGCTGGGCCGCGAACTGAACGAGGGCCTGAATTTCCTTACGCCGCCGCAGACCGGCCAGGGCTTCCGGGTCAACTTCACTGCCCTCGGTCAGCTCACGGTCGACCCGGAAGCCGAGGCCGAGATGCTCAATCTGCTTAACCAGGAGCGGGCGCGAGCCGGCCTGCCGCCCCTGGTGATGGACGAGACCCTCCGGCAGGTTGCCCGCCAGCACAGCCGGGAAATGTTTGAGCTCGGCTATTTCGGCCACGACTCGCCGGTTACCGGCTCGCCGGCCGACCGGCTCTTGCGGGCCGGGGTTCGCTTCCGGGTTGCCGGGGAGAACCTGGCCTACGCCCCGAATGTCCGGCTGGCCCATGAGGGCCTGATGAACAGCCCCGAGCACCGGGCGAACATCTTAAACCCGCAGTTCCGCCGGGTCGGCATCGGGGCGGTTCGGAGCGAGCTTCGGGGCACGATGTTTACCCAGGACTTCACCGATTGAGGCGCCGGCTGTCTCCTCCGGTTTATAATCAGGCGAGCTGCGAAAGGAGGGGTAACCTGTGGACGCAACCGAACTCTGTTTTACGCCCGCCACCGAACTTGCCGCCCGCATCCGCCGCAAGGAGCTTTCCCCCGTCGAGGTCTTCGACGCCTTCGCCGCCCGCATCGAGGCGTTGAACCCTAAACTCAATGCCTTCTGCACCCTGGTCCTCGACCGGGCCCGGGAAGAGGCCCGCCAGGCCGAGGCCGCCGTCATGCGGGGCGACCCCCTCGGCCCCATCCACGGCCTGCCCGTCGGCATCAAGGACCTGGTGCCCACCGCCGGCATCCGGACCACCTTCGGCTCGAAGCTCTACGCCGAAAACGTCCCCCAGGCCGACGCCGAAGTCGTCCGGCGGATCCGGGCCGCCGGGGGCATCATCGTCGGCAAGACGACCACCCCCGAATTCGGCCACAAGGGGGTCACCGACAGCCCCCTCTTCGGGGTCACCCGCAACCCCTGGAATCCCGACCGGACGCCGGGCGGCTCCAGCGGCGGCGCCGGGGCGGCCGTGGCCGCCGGGATGGTCCCCCTGGCCCAGGGCAGTGACGGCGGGGGCTCGATTCGGATTCCGGCCTCCTTCTGCGGGATTTTCGGCCACAAGCCGAGCTACGGCCTGGTTTCCCGGGCGCCGACCCTGGACTACTTTACGACCCTTTCCCACCTGGGCCCCATGACCCGGACGGTCGCCGACGGGGTGCTCTTTCTCAAGGCGATGGCCGGCTACGACCCGAAGGACCCGTATTCTTTGCCCTTCCCCACCGAGCACCTGGATGACGCCCTGGCCGGGGCCGAAAGCCTGCGGGGCCTGCGGGTGGCCTGGAGCCCGACCCTGGGCTATGCCCCGGTGGAACCCGAAGTCCTTGAAATCACGGCCGGGGCCGTCCGGGCCTTCGAGGAGCTCGGGGCTGTTGTCGAAGAGGCCGACCCCGGCTTTGAAAACCCCCTGCCGGCCTTCGAGGTCCTCTTTGGAACCCTGCTGGCCGTTCAGGTGGTCGATTATCTGCCCCAGCGGCGGGACGACCTGGACCCGACCCTCTTGAAGATTGTTGACCGGGCAATGGGCTTCAGCGCCGTCGACTACGCCCGGGCCCAGACCCAGCGGAGCCGGCTTTACGAAAGGTGCGTGGCCTTCTTTGAGCGCTACGACCTGCTGCTAACGCCCACGATGCCCATGCCGGCCTTCGAGGTCGGCGTCTACCCGCCCAGGCTGGTCGGCGGCGTCGAATATGACGAGTTTCTGGGCTGGACGCCCTTCACGTTCCCCTTTAACCTGACCAACCAGCCGGCGGCCACGGTTCCGGCGGGCTGGACGAAGGAGGGCCTTCCGGTGGGCCTGCAGATCGTCGGTGGCCCGCGCCAGGACCTGCTGGTTCTGCGGGCGGCGGCCGCCTTCGAGCGGGCCCGGCCCTGGGCCCACCGCCGGCCGCCGGTCGATTAGCCGCCGCCTTCGGTCCGGGCCCGGATCTTTTCCCAGACGGGGGCGGTGGGGGGCCGGTGGCCCCGCTTGTAGACCATAATCGAGCGGGTCAGCTCGATAACTTCCACCCCGTCCTGGTTGTAACCGACGGTCCGGACCTTGATAATTCCCATGTGGGGGCGGGACCTCGACTCCCGCTTTTCGAGGACCTCGGTCCGGGCGTAGAGGGTATCGCCCTCGAAGACCGGCTTGAGAAGCCGGACGTTCTCCCAGCCGAGGTTTATGCCGTTCTGGCTCACGTCGGCAACGCTCAGCCCCGTCACCACCGCCAGGGTGAGGGCGCTGTTCACCAGGGGCCGGCCGAACTCGGTGGCCTCGGCGTAGTGCCGGTCGGTGTGGATCGGGTTGGGGTTCACCGTAAGGAGGGTGAACCAGATGTTGTCCGTCTGGGTGATGGTCCGGCCCAGCGGATGTTCATAGACGTCGCCGACCTCGAAGTCCTCGTAAAATCGGCCTTCCCAGCCGGGTTTTACCGCCATGAAGGGTCCCTCCTTTTCTAGACGACTCCTTTTGCCCGCAAGTCAGCTATAGTTTCGGCGTCGAAGCCCAGCTCCCGCAGGATCTCTTCAGTGTGCTGGCCGACGTCAGGGATCGGCCCGAGCTGAATCTCGGCGTCGGCAAAGTCGAAGGGCGGCAAATACTGCCGGACCGGCCCGACCGGGGAGTCGACCTCGACCCAGCGGTTCCGGGCCGTAAGTTGCGGGTGTTCAACGAAGCTCGCCAGGTCCCGAACCAGGCCGAAGGGGACGTCGGCGGCCTCGAGCCGGCGGGCGACCTCCTCGGTTGACCAGCGGCCCAGGACCTCCTCGATGAGGGGCTCGAGCCGGTGCCGGTTTCGAACCCGGAGCTCGATGGTGGCGTAGTCCGGGTCCTGGGCCAGTTCCGGCATACCCAGCACGTGGGTGCAGAACCGCACCCACTGGGGCTCATTCTGGATGGCGATGTTGATATAGCCGTCGGCGCACCGGTACGGCCCGTAGGGGACAATGATGTTGTGGCGCATCCCGGCCCGCTCGGGCTGGCGGCCGGTGTAAAGAAAGCCGTAGGCGAAGGGCGAGACCCACTCCGAGAGGGCATCGAAGAGGGAGACTTCCACCTTCGTGCCCCGGCCGGTCCGGGTCCGGCGGTAGAGGGCGGCGAGGATGCTCGAAAACGCGTAGAGGCCGGCCCCAATATCGGCCACCGACACCGCCACCTTCGCCGGCGCTTCCGGCAGGCCGGTCAGGGAGATTACGGCCGTTTCGCCCTGAATCAGCAGGTCGAAGGCCTTCCGGTCCCGGTAGGGCCCCTCCCGACCGTAGGCCGTTATCCGGCAGACGATGAGCTGGGGGTAGCGTTCAGCGAGCCCCTCCCAGGTGAGGCCCAGGCGGTCGGCAACCCCCGGGCCCAGATTCTCAACCAGGACATCGGCCCGGGCGAGGAGCCGGTGGAGAATCTCGAGACCGTCCGGGCTTTTAAGGTTCAGGGTGAGGCTTCGCTTGGTGCGGTTCAGCCAGGCGAACCAGGCGCTCAGCCCCCGAATGGCCGAGTCGTAGTACCGGCCGAAATCTCCCTCGCCGACCCGTTCAACCTTGATGACGTCGGCGCCCAGGTCCGCCAGGTGGCGGGTGCACAGGGGGCCGGCAACAGCCTGTTCCAGGGCGATGACCCGTATCCCCTCCAGAACGCCGGCCATGGCCTAGTAACTCCTGGGAAGTCCGAGGACATGCTGGCCGATGTAGGCCAGCACCAGGTTGTTGTTGACCGGGGCGACCTGATAAAGGCGGGTTTCCCGGAACTTGCGCTCCACATCCATCTCGACCGCAAACCCCATCCCGCCGTGGACGTCCAGGCAGACGTTGGCCGCGTACCAGGAGGCTTCCGAGGCCAGGAGCTTGGCCATATTGGCTTCGGCCCCGCAGCGCTGGCCCTGGTCGTAGAGCCAGGCGGCCTTCCACCTCATGAGGTCGGCGGCCTCGACCATGGCGTGGGCCCGGGCGATGGGGAACTGGACGCCCTGGTTCTGGCCGATGGGCCGGCCAAAGACAACCCGCTGATTTGCGTAGCGGACGGCCCGGTCGATGAACCAGCGGCCGTCGCCGATGCACTCGGCCGCAATCAAAATCCGTTCGGCGTTGAGGCCGTCAAGGAGGTAACGAAAGCCCTTGCCCTCTTCCCCGATCAGGTTTTCCGCCGGGACCTCGACCTCGTCGAAGTAAACCGCATTGGTCTGGTGATTCACCATCACCTCGATGGGCCGGATGACAAGGCCGCCCCGGGCGTTGCGCAGGTCGACGATGAAGACCGACATCCCCTCGGTCTTGTTCTCGACCTCCTCGTAAGGAGTGGTGCGGGCCAGCACCAGCATCAGGTCGGAATGAAGGGCCCGGGACGTGAAGATCTTCTGCCCGGTAATGTAATACTTGCCGTTGCGCCGGACCGCCCGGGTCTGGATCCGGGTCGTATCTGACCCGGCCTCCGGCTCGGTAACCCCGAAGGCCTGGAGGCGCAGCTCCCCCCGGGCGATGGGCGGCAGAAAGCGGCGCTTCTGCTCCTCGGTGCCGTGCCTGAGGATAACGTTCATGATGTACATCTGGGCGTGGCAGGCGGCCGCATTGCCGCCCGAGCGGTGGATCTCTTCGACCACGATGGAGGCCTCGGAGATCCCCATCCCGCCCCCGCCGTACTCCTCGGGGATGAGGATGCTCAGCCAGCCGGCGTTGGTCAGGGCCCGAACAAACTCCTCGGGATAGGCCCGGCGGCGGTCGAGCTCCCGCCAGTACTCGTCGGGGAACTGCCGGCAGAGGTCGGCCACCGCCTTGCGAACCATGAGCTGGTGTTCGGTGAGCCGGAAATCCATTCGCTTTTGCTCCCAGACAGCGTTGCTACTGGATTATAGTGACCGCAGCCGCCGGCATGCTACAACACGCGCACGCCCCCCGGCCCCCTTCCGCCGGCTGGCCGGCGGAGGGGGGACCGGCCGAACGGCCTGCCCGGGGCCGGAACCGAACTCGAAAGCTGCCATGACGTCCGGGCGGCCGCGGACCGCCGGACCGTTGCTGAAGCCTGGGCTTGCTGACCGGACCCGGGCGGTCAGGAGTGTCGTACAATAGATCCGTGCTGAAGCCCGAAGATTACTTCGACCTGACCGAATTCGAACACCGGGACCTGTTTGCCGGGGTCGACCACGTCTGGGAAGTGCTGACCCGCATTGGTCCCTACCTGGCCGAGTGGTTTGCCCGGCTCGGGGGGCCGGTTATCCTCGGGTCGGTCGAATCCGGCGCCTGGCTTGACGGCCGGGAAGTTTACATCGCCCCCGGCGCCGTTGTAGAGCCCGGGGCCTACGTCCGGGCTCCCGCCGTCATCGGTCCGGGCACGGTCGTGCGCCACGGGGCGTATATCCGGGGAAACGTTGTTGTCGGGCGGAACTGCGTGGTCGGGCACGGGACCGAGCTAAAGAACGCCGTCCTTCTGGACGGCGCCCAGGCCCCCCATTTCGCCTACGTGGGCGACAGCGTCCTGGGCAATCGGGTGAACCTGGGGGCGGGCACCGTTCTGGCAAATTTCAAGTTTGGGGGCGCCCCGGTAACGGTGACCTGGAACGGGAGGAGGTTCGAAACCGGACTGCGCAAGTTCGGGGCGATGGTCGGCGACGACGTCGAAACCGGCTGCAACGCGGTCCTGTCCCCGGGCACCCTCGTCGGTCCGCGCACCCTGATTTACCCGAACGCCACCGTCCGCGGCGTTATTCCGCCCGGCTCGGTCGTCAAATTCAAAGGTCAGGTCAGGGTGGAGCCCCGCCTCGAGCAGCCCCCCCGATGACCGGGCCGGAAATCGAACACACCACCGCAATACCCACCGGTTGCCGGTTCTGCCCGAAGCCGGCCGTGGCCCGGTGCACCGCCTGTGGCCTGCCCTTCTGCGCCGACCACGGCGCCCGACTCTGCTTTAACTGCCTGGCCCCGACCGGGCAGACGGTGCCGCCGGCGGCCGTGATGCCGTCCGGTCTGACGTACTACATCGCCCTCGTGTTGCTGGCAGTGGGGGTCATCTTTGCCGGGGTTCAAGCCGTCCGGCTTGCGCCGCGGCTGAAGGAAACGGTGCTGGCAGCCCCCCCGGCCACGTCCACCCCGACTCCCCGCCCCGGTCCAACACCGACGGCCGGCCCGGCGCCGGTGACCCCGGCCCCAACCGGGACGCCTGCCCCGCCCCCCACCCCGCCCCCGCCCAAGGAGTACGTGGTCCAGCCGGGCGATACCCTCTGGACCATCGCCCAGCAGTTCGGGGTGGGTGTTGACGACCTGGCCCGGGCCAACGGAATAGCCGACCCCAACGCCGCAATCCTCCAGGTGGGCCAGACCCTGCGGATTCCGGGCCGCTAGGGCCCGACGGCTTCGACGACAATTTCACCGAACGGCTCGGGCTGGTAGGCCCGAACCCGCCCCCGCCCGGCCAGAACCAGCAGGGCCAGGAATGCCGCAACCACCTCATCCCGGCTACCGAGCTGGCGCAGAAAGGCCGAGAACCGGAGGGAACCCTGTCCCCGGAGGGCAAGCTCAAGCCGCCGGAGCAGTGCCACCAGTGGAACCCTGGGAGGCAGGGCGAGGGGCACCGGCTCGGGCCGCGCCCGGGCCAGGCAGGCTTCCAGAGCCGCCGTCAATTCGTCGACCGTGACTTCGAACCGGCCGGCTGCACCGGGGCGGGCCGCCGGCCCGAAGGATTCCAGGCCGGCTTCCTGGCGCGCCTGCAGGAAGGCCACCACGGTTCTTACGGCTTCCGCCAGCTCCGGCGCAACCGCCGGTTCCGGCCCGGGCGCATCGGCCGGGGGCACCGGTTCCCAGGGCCGGAGAAGCCAGCGGAGCTTCCAGGCCAGGAGCCGGGCCGCGGCGACCAGCTCCCGGCACGCCCGGCCCAGGTCCGACGCCTCGATATCGGCGGCCACAACGGCCGCAAGCTCCGCCAGCCGCACCCCGGCCGGGGGCCGGCGGAGGCGGCGGGCATCGGCAAGAACCAGGCTGGGCCGGGCCTCAGTCACCCACGTGTTCGGGCGCAAGCCCCCGAACTGCAAGCCGCCGGCCGACCGCGGCGGCGACCAGCTCCAGCTTCGGGACCAGCTCAGCGAACTGCTCGCAGCTCAGCGACTGCATCCCGTCCGAGAGGGCCTCTTCCGGGTTGGGATGGACCTCCATCATCAGCCCGTGTGCCCCGGCCGCCACCGACGCCAGGGCCATCGGCCCGACCAGGTCCCGGTGGCCGGTCCCGTGGGACGGGTCGGCGAAGACCGGCAGGTGACTGAGCTTGCGGACCACCGGAATCGCCGCAACGTCCATAGTATTGCGGGTGTAGGTCTCGAAGGTGCGGATCCCCCGCTCACAGAGGATGACGTGCTTGTTCCCCTGGTTGAGCACATATTCGGCCGAGAGAAGCCACTCTTCGATGGTCGCCGACATGCCCCGCTTGACCATGACCGGCTTTCCGGACCGCCCGGCGGCTTCGAGCAGGGGAAAGTTCTGCATGTTCCGGGCTCCGATCTGGAGGATGTCGGCGTATTCGGCCACCAGGGGCACATCCTCCGGGGCCAGGACCTCGGTGATGACGGGCAAGCCGGTCTCGGCCCGGGCCTCGGCCAGCCAGCGGAGGGCCTGGACCCCAAGGCCGCGGAAGGAGTAGGGCGAGGTCCGGGGCTTGAAGGCACCGCCCCGCAGGATGTGGGCCCCGGCGGCCTTTACCAGGTGGGCCGTCCGCAGGATCTGCTCCCGGGATTCAACCGAGCAGGGGCCGGCGATGATGACCAGGTCATCCCCGCCGATGGTTATCCCCCCAACCTCGAAGCGGGTATCCACCGGCTGGAACTCCCGACTGGCCAGTTTGTACGGCTTGGTCACCCGCAGAACCTGCTCAACCCCCGGGAGGATTTCCAGCTGCTCTTTAAGGCTCGGGTAGACCTGCCCGATAACCCCGATGACGGTCCGCTCGACGCCCCGGGAGATATTTGCCGAAAACCCGAGCTCCCCGAGCCGCCGAACGACTGCCTGAATCTGCTCTTCACTCGCCTGGCTGTTCATGACCACAATCATCCCGGCTCACCTCCTGGAAAAACTCGGTCGGTTCGCAGGGCCCTGGCCCCGCGCAGGTAGACGTGAACTATTTCTTTCTGGGGACGGTCGGTATTGACCAGCAGCAGAACCCGGATGCACTTGCGCAGGCTACCCGGCACGTCGATTTCGTGGCCGCAGAGCAGGGCCGCATCCGTCCAGCCCAGCTGCCGGGCTGCCACGGCCGGAAACTCGGCGTTGAGGTCGGTGGTGGTCGTGAAGATCGCGGCCGCAATGTCATCCGGACACAGGTTATTGGCCCGGACGATGGCCTCGAGAAGCTCCCGGGTTGCGCTCAGGATCGCCTCAGGCGTATTTTCTTCGACGGTTGTTGCGCCCCGAATCCCACGACACGCCATCTTTTTAGCCCATACAAAAAACCCTTCATCCGCCAAGGACGAAGGGTCATTCTTCGTGGTACCACCCTGGTTCGCCCCGACATCACTGCCGGGGCCTCGCCGGGTGCGGGGGTTGCCGCACCCCGGTGCGTTAACGGGCACCGCCGGCCCAGCCTACTGACCCGGCCCGGCCGGGCGTTCAGCCGGCGACTCCGGAGGGTAATTCGGCCGGTACCGTGCCGCGGGCTTGCACCGTCCGCCCGCTCTCTGGTGGTTACCGGTACCCGCCTACTGGGTCTCCTTCGCCGTCTTTAACCGTATCCGATTTTCGTGGGTGATTATAGGGTCCGGTAATACCCGGTGTCAAATCGGGTGGGTGCGTAGCGGGGAGGGCCCCGCCGTTCTACCCCCAGTCCCTGCCCGCATCCCGCCTGAAGGATTCTCAGCCCCGGCGCGGCCGGCCCGAGGGGTTCAGCCGGCTCAGGGTCAGGATCGTTCCGAGCTGAAACGGGATCAGGGCCGCCCAGCCCGCGGCGTAGCTTCCGGTGACCTCGACGAGGCGGCCGAACAGGGGCGGCGACGCCATGCTGAAGGCATATATGCCCGTGAACGCCAGGCCCAGGGCGATGGCTGGGGCCACCGGTGAAACCTCGGCCACCAGCGCCACGTGAAGTCCCTGCCAGCCCAGGAGGGTAAACCCGGCCCCAAAGGCGACCAGCGCAACCCCCAACCACCCCACCCCGTTCACCACCGACACGAGGATAACAGCCCCCAGAACGACGGCCCCAAGCAACGCCACCAGCGAAAGGGTCCTCACCCTTTCCCCCTTGAAGGTCCGGTCCGAAACCCACCCCCAGCTCAGCCGGCCGGCAATGGCCCCGGCGTGAACCAGCGTCAGCGTCCGGGCGGCATCGGCCTGGGCCCAGCCGAAATGGTCAACCAGGTAAAGGGGCAGATAACCGGTGAGGCAGAACTGGCCGACAACGAGCAGGCATCCGGCCAGCGACGACCGCAAAAGGACCCGGTCTTTCAAGAGGACGCCCGGGCCGCTCCCCGGAAGCCCGTCCAGGTCGGCGGGCCTGCCCGCCGGCTCGGCCGGAACAAGTCCCAGGGCCAGCAGGCCCGTGGCGGCACAGACCAGTCCGGCCACGACCAGGGCTGTCCGCCAGCCAGCCGCCCCCGCCACGGCCGGAAGCAGGGCCGCGGCGGTGAGGCCGCCCAGGGGCAAACCGGCCTGGCGGATTCCCATCGCCAGGCCGCGCCGTTCCGGCGGCATAAGCCTGACGATGGCCTGGCTTCCGGCCAGGTGGCTCGACGGAAGGCCAGCCCCGGCTACCGCCAGCAGGCCGGCCTGCGGCCAGAAGCCGGGAATCAGGGCCGCCAGGGCCGTCAGAACCCCGGTTAGCAGGGCCCCGCCGGCGAGGATGGCCCGCTCCCCGAAGCGGACGGTTGCCCGCCCGGCCAGGTAGAACGTCAGCAGGGCGCCGGCATCGAGGGCCCCGAAGAGCAGGCCGACCTGGCCGAGGGCCAGACCCGACTCCTGGCGGATAAAGGGGCCCAGGGCCGGCAGGCCGAACCGGATAAAGGTCAGGCCGGCCTGCTGAATGGTCGATACGCCGACAATAACCCAGGGGTTGGGCTGCCTGGAGACTGCGGACAACGGCTATCCTTTCAGCGCCTTAATTTTATACCAGCACCGTTCCGGCAGCCTAACCGCCCGATGTGGTAGAATCCCCACAGACGTCGATTTCCGCATGGTTTCCACCGGAAACGGCGACACCCTGCGGAGGTAAGCATGGCGCAGATGGCCCTGACCCGGCAGGTCTATTTCCTGCCGGGCAAGCGTGACGAAGCGGTCGACCTCCTCAAAAGAAACGAGGAAATCCGCCGGCGCTACGGCCTCGTCCAGCAGCTCATTCTCCGCAAGAACGTGGACCCCTCGGTCCACCTCATCATCCAGATCTGGGAGAGCGAAGAGGCCTACCAGCGCTGGCTCAGAAGCGAGGAACGGACCCGGGTCTGGGCTGAGGAGCGCAAACTCCGGGCCCGGGAACCGACGGTCACCTTCACCGTCCTCTGAGAATCTGATCCGGGGTGTGGAACTGATGGCTGTTGAAGTTGAAGTCGTCTGGCAGGGGGCAATGGCCTTCGTGGGCACCGGGGCGGCCAGCAACTTTCCGGTGAAAATGGACGCCTCACCCGACGTCGGCGGTTCCGGACAGGGCGCCCGGCCGATGGAACTCCTTCTTATCGCCCTGGGCGGCTGTACCGGAATGGACGTCGTTTCTATTCTCAAAAAGATGCGGCAAGAGCTGACCGATTACCAGATAAAGATTCGCGGCGAGCGGGCCCCCGAACATCCCCGCGCTTACACACACATCACCGTCGAGCACATCATCCGCGGCCGGAACCTCAATCCGGAGCTCGTAGAGAAGGCAGTTCGGCTTTCCGAAACGAAATACTGTTCGGTCCTGGCCACCATCAACAAGGCCGCCCGGGTCGAGGTCCTCACGACCATTATCGACGAGGCCAGGGTCGCCTGAGCCGGGCGGCCTATTCCAGGGCGCCCGCAATCACCAGCCCGGCAATCTCTTCGTCAGTATAGCCGAGGAGCTCCTTCAGGACGAACTCGGTGTGCTCGCCCAGGCAGGGCGCGGGCCGTTCAAGCCGACCCGGCGTCTCCGAAAGCCTGAAGGGAATGCCGTCGTACACCGTCGGCCCCATCTCACAGTGGTTAAGGGTGACCCAGTGGCCCCGGTGGGCGAGCTGAGGGTCCCGGTGCAGGTCGGAACAGCGCTGGACCACGCCCGCCGGCACCCGCGCCGCCTGCAGGGCAGCCATCAGCTCGTAGGCGTCCCGGGTGCGCGTCGCCTCCGCGACCAGGCTTTCCAGCAGGTCCTCATTCTGCCGCCGGGCGAGAAACGTTGCAAACCGGCTATCCGTTGCCCACTCCGGGTGGCCCAGAACCCGGCAGAATTCCTGCCATTCCCGGTCGGTGGTCACGGCCACGGCAATCCAGCGGTCCTCCCCGGCGCACGGGAATGCCCCGTGGGGACAGGCCTGGGAGTCCCGGTTTCCGGCCCGGGTCGCGACCCGGCCGTTAACCGCGTAGTCCAGCAGGGCCGGACCGAGAAACTGGAGGCCGCACTCAAACTGGGAAAGGTCCAGGTACTGGCCCTTCCCCGTCCGGCGACGGTAGTCGAGGGCGGCCACCAGGGCGGCCAGCGCAAAGGGCGGGCAGATGAAGTCGGTGTAGGCCCCGTAGGGGCCGGCCGGTTCCCGGTCAGGCCAGCCGGTGACCTCGTAGTAGCCGCCGAGGGCCGAGGCGAGCTGGCCGAACCCACCGTAGTGGGCATGGGGACCGGTCTGGCCCTGCTGGCAGGTCGAAATCATGATGATGTCGGGCCTTACCCGGGCGATGGCTTCGTAGTCGAGGCCCCAGGCCTTCATGGTGCCGGGCGTGAAGCTTTCGGCCACCACGTCGGCCCACATAATGAGCCGCCAGGCCACCTCCCGGCCCTCGGGGGTGTTGAGGTTGAGGGCGAGGCCAAGCTTGCTGGTGTTATAGTTTGCGAAAAACTGGCTGCGGTTAAGGCCGGGGACTCCGCCCTTAAAAGGCGGAATAACCCGCAGGACATCCGGCCGGGTAGCCGACTCAACCCTGACCACGGTTGCACCGTGGTCGGCCAGGTACTTGGTTGTGATCGGCCCGACCCCGACCCAGCTGAAATCCGCAACCTTGAGCCCGTCAAAGACCCTGGCAACCATCGTTCAAATTGCGTTCGCACCCCGGAGGCGTTCCAGGTCCGACCGGGTCAGCCCCAGCAGGCCGCAGTAGACTTCCTCGTTGTGTTCGCCGATGAGGGGCGGCCGCCGGTAAATCCGGGCCGGGTTCAGGGTGCCCTGAACGAAGGGCCCGGGATAGGTGACCCTGGTCCCGAGCTCGGGATGCTCCACTTCCACCCAGAAGCCCCGGGCCGCAAGCTGGGGGTTGTTGAAAAGGTCCGTTACGGTGTTTACCGGGGCCAGCAGGATGCCGTGTTTAAGGGCGGCCTCGTAAAGCTCGGACTTCGTCCTCTGTCGGAACAGTTCGCCCAGCAGGCTTTCGATGGCTTCCAGCTCGGCCTGGGCTGTGGGGTGGTGCCGGGGCGTCGCCATGTCCCAGGTCTCCCACTCGAATTCCCGGAGCCAGTCGGGCAGGAGTCCGGCCTCTTCCAGCAGCGTCATCAGGCCCCGCATCGACCTGGCGCCGGCCTGACCGCCCAGGATGAGGAGACAGATATACCCGTCCCGGCAGGGGTAAATCTGCCGGATGACCAGCCGTCCCGTGGTGCGCCGGGCCCCGGCCCGCCGCAGGTCGAACCCGTAAAAATCGGGCAGGGGAAAAGGCGTCTCATTCATCAGGGTCCAGATGACCGCCTGCTGCATTGATACGTCGACGTGCTGGCCCCGTCCCGTCATCTCGCGGTAGTAGTGGGCGATCATTGCCCCGGCGGCCCCCTGGGCGCCGGCGTGGAGCCAGGCCTGGGGGACGCTGACCCGGACGGGCGGGCGGTCGGGGTCGCCCGAAACCGCCATCATCCCGCCCATCGCCATGCCGACGATATCGGTCGCCCGGTAGCCGGCATAAGGTCCGTCCTGGCCGAAGGCGCTTATCGACACCAGAATGACCCTGGGATTAAGGCGGCGGAGCTCGTCGAAACCCAGGCCCAGCGAATCCAGGTAGCCCGGGTCGAACGATTCGATTACGAAGTCCGAGACGGCGACCAGCCGCCGGAAAAGCTCCCGGCCGTCGGCAGTCTCCAGGTTCAGGGTAACCCCGCGCTTATTGAGATTAAAGGCCCAGAAGTAGAGGCTCCGCTCCGGGTGGGGAAGGTCCTGGTAGAAGGGTCCCCGCCGCCGGCCGGGGTCGCCGCCGGGCGGCTCGACCTTAATCACGTCGGCTCCCAGGTCGGCGAGAATCCGCCCGCAGACCCAGCCCCGGTCGTCGGTAAGGTCGAGAACCCGGTAGGGGCCAAGCAGACCTTCGCCCGTCAACCGGAGGTCAGCTCCCGGAGGAAGGGGTTAAAGCTCTTCTCCTGGCCGATGGTCGTCGGGGGACCATGGCCAGGGTAGACGACCGTCTCGTCGGGGAGCACCAGGAGCTTGTCCCGGATGCTTTCGATGAGCTGGCGCCAGTTCCCCACCGGCCGGTCGGTCCGGCCAACACCCCCCTGAAACAGCGTATCCCCCGAGACCAGAACCTTGTGCTCGGGAAAATAAAAGCAGACGCTCCCCTGGGTGTGGCCGGGGGTGTGCAGGACGGTGAACTTCAGGCCGTCAACTTCCAGCTCCTGGCCGTCGGAAAGCTCCAGGTCGGGATCTGGCGGCGGCTCGGCAAGGGTACCGAACCACTGGACGTACTGGGCGTGGGCCCGCTTGAGGAGCGGGATATCGGCCGGGTGGATGGCGAAGGGCGCCCCGGTTATACGCTTGACGGGTGCAACGGCCATGACGTGGTCGACGTCGCCGTGGGTATTGGCGATAAGTTTCACCTGGAGGTTCCGGGCCCGGAGGACCGCCAGAATCCGCTCGGCCTCATCGCCGGGGTCGATCACCACCGCCGCCCGGGTGGTTTCGTCGCCGACAATGTAGCAGTTCTCAGCCAGGGAGCCGAGGGTCAGGGTTTCGACGAACATCTCCGGCGCGACTCCGACTGGTATAATGTCTGGTGGGGGCGGTTCCGCCGCACCCCCAGCGAAAATTTTATAACCGGAGGGTGACTCTCAGGACAAGTTGGCCGAAGCCGTAAGAACAAGACCGGATTCCCGGGAAGTCGCACGCCTCGCCGCGGAAGTTGCATCGGAAAAGCAGGCAAGCGACATCCTGGTACTTGACCTTCGGCGGGTAACGGTGCTCGCCGATTATTTTGTCATCTGCTCAGCCCAGACCGAGCGTCAGCTCGAGACCATCGTCGACGAGCTCGAGGACCAGCTTGGCGAGGCCGGCGTCGAACTCCTCCGCCGGGAAGGGACGGCCGATTCCGGGTGGGCTGTCCTCGACTTCGGGGACGTCATCGTCCACGTTTTCCGGCCCCGGGAGCGGGCCTACTACCGCCTCGAAGAGGTCTGGGCCGAGGCGACGCCGGTAGTCCGGATCATTTAGAGGCCCGGCGGCTCACTCCTCCAGGACCCACCGGTCCAGCACCCGGTCAAAGCTGACCAGCTCATCCTCCCGGAAAAAGATCGCCACCTCCCGGGCCGCGGTTTCCGGGCCATCAGAGGCGTGGACAATGTTCCTGCCGATGGAGAGGCCAAAGTCTCCCCGGATGGTCCCCGGCTCGGCCTGAACCGGGTTGGTGGCGCCGATGGTCCGGCGTACGACCTCGACCGCGTTCGGCCCCTCCCAGACCGAAACCACCACCGGGCTCGAGGTTATGTAGCGGATCAGCCCCTCGTAAAAGGACTTGCCCTGATGGACGGCGTAGAGCCGTTCGGCCTGCTCGGTTGATACCCAGATAAGCTTCAGGCCGACCGGCTTGAGGCCCCGGGCCTCGAGCCGGCGAATGACCTCGCCGACCAGGCCCCGCTGGACCCCATCAGGTTTGACCATAAGCAGTGTTCGCTCCATCTCCGTCCTGGCTAGCGTAGAATTCTCCGGGCATTCTAACATAGTTGGCGATGGGAGACTACGCCGCCCTCCGGGAACGGGCCGCCCGGTTTTTGACCGCGGCCGGGGGCCGGGCCCCGCTGGCCGACCTGGCGGCTCACCTCTTCGGTACACCTTCCCCCGGCCCCTGGGTCGGCCTTCTCCGGCAGGTCCTGGGCCCGGACTTTATCATCGATGGGGCCGAAGTCACCCTCGCCGCTCCCGGGCCCGGGCCGGACACCCCCCTCTCAGCCCTCACCTTCACCGTCCTCGATATCGAGACCACCGGCCTGGACCCGGCCTCATGCCGGCCGGTCCAGGTTTCGGCTATTAAGCTCCGGCCCGGCGGCGGGCCGCCCGCAGTGTTCCACTCCCTGGTCCGCCCGGACCGGCCGGTGCGCCGGGGCATTCGCCGGTTCTCCTGGGCCGCCGAGCTCGACCGGGCCCCCGACCTGAAAGCCGTCCTGGCCGGCCTGGGGGAATTCGTCGAAGGGGTCGCGGCCGGGCAGGACATCCGGTGGCAGTGGGAGTTTCTGAGGTCGACGGCCCGCCGGCTCGGGCTGGCCTGGCCCTCCCTCCCCGTTCTCGATTCAGCGGTCCTGGGGCAGTATCTTTTCCCCGACCTCGGCAAGCCGAGCCTGGAGCGGGTTGCGGCCCGGGTTGGGGCCCCCGTCCTCGGGCGGGACCGGGCAGACCGCGACGCCTACATGCTTGCCTCCGCCCTGCCCGCCCTTTTGCGGGCGGCGGAGAGCCGCGGCATCCGAACCTGGGGCCAGCTCGAGGCTGTCGCCGGCTGGCCGGCTCTGGCGCCGGTCCGACTTCCCGACCCCGACCGAATCCCGGACGGGCCCGGGGTTTACATCCTGCGGGACGGCCTGGGCCGGGCCCTCTACGTGGGGAAATCCCGGAACCTCCGGGCCAGGGTCAGGTCGTATTTTAACCGGCCCCCGGCCTATAACCGCCACCTGGAGGGACTGCCGGCCCTTACCAGGTCGGTTGAGGTCGTCTCATGCGGAACCGAGCTATCGGCGCTCCTGACCGAAGGCCGCCTCATCGCCGACCTCGCCCCACCCTATAACCGGGCCCGCCGGGTCCGGGGTCCGGCCTTCGTCTACCGGACCAACGAACCTGTCTCCCGCTGGTATACCGGCCGGACGGTCCCGCCGGACGCTCCGTTCTTCGCCGCCTTCGACAGCCCCCAGCAGGCCCAGGCTGCCCTCGCCAGCGTCCGCGAGAGGTGGCCGCTGCCCGGCTGCCGCCGGCGCCTGCCCCTCCGGGGGCGCCCTGGGTGCGTCCTGATAAGGTCCGGCGAACCCTGCCGGGTATGTCGGGGTGAAGTACCGGCGGAGGCGTATCCCGGGATCGTCGCCGAAGCCGAGGCCGAGCTGGCCCGGCTGGCCGGAAGCTTCGGCGTCATCCTCTTCGGCGCATCCGGCTTCGAGGCCCACATCTGGGCCGGCGGAGCCTACCGCGGCTGGCTTGATAACGCCGGCCTTTCAGCCGAAGGCCTAAGACGCCTGTTCGGAGCTCCGCCCGATCCCCGCGCAACGATTCTTTTCTGGCGCTGGCGCCGGCTGAATCCCGCCGTCGGAATTCCGGTGCCCCTGAACTACCCCGGGGCAAACCTTGAGGAGCTGGTCGGCGCCCTCCGGGCCGTCGCTGCCGTCAGCGGCTAGTCGGCGGCCGCCGGCACGAGGCGCCAGTCAACCGCCCGCACGGCCGGCCGTGCGGCCGCCGGTTTGCGGCAGATAAACACCAGGGTAGTGCCGAGATAGTTAAGGGGGCGCAGGCGGGCCAGCACCCGGTCAAAGCGGACGAGACCCCGGAAGACCGCCCGGATCACTCGGGGCAGTTCAGGCCGAATCGTCAGGGTGCTGGGAATAAGGGCCCCGGCGATGTGAAGGCCCTCAATCGCTTCCACCTGAAAGCCCGCCAGGCGAACCCACCGTTTCACCAGCCCGGGCGGGTCCAGGCGGAGGCCCACGTAGACGGTGCTCCCGTCGGCCCGGACCAGGGGATAGCGGAGCCGGACCGGGCGACTGGGTGGGGTGAAGACGGCCCGCAGGGCCTCGAGGCGGGAGACCCCGTAGCCGAGGGGATCGCCCAGGAGCCCGCTCAGGCTGAGCCAGAAGGTATCCAGACCAAAGCGGTTTTCGAGGTCGAAAATCAGCCAGCCGCCGGGTTTGAGCACCCGATAAAACTCCCGCAGGGCGGTCGCCGGGTCCTCGACGAAGGCGAAGACGCTCCCGCAGCAGACCACTGCGTCGGCGCAGTCGTCGGCAACCGGCAGGGCCTCCGCCCGGCCGGTCCCGAAGCCTGCACCCGGCAGACCCCACCGCCGGGCCTTCCGGCGGGCCTGCTCAACAAGCCGGCGGGCCGGGTCGATCCCCAGGACCCGGGCGCCCCGGCGGGCCAGCTTCAGGCTGTAGAGGCCGGTGCCGCACCCGACATCCAGGATAAATCGGCCCTCGAGGTTTCGGCCCAGGGTGCGGAGGATCAGCTCCTCGAGGCGGGCGTCGAGGGTTCCGTACCAGTCGTCCTGAACGGCGTCGTAATCGGCCGAGATCGCGTCGAAGGCCTCGATAACCGGCAACTCCACCACCATATCCGTGCACCCTCCTGTGTGCAGGGATAAGGCAAAGAAGAGCCGCTGGAACCGAGGCCCCCGGCCTCTGCCAGCGGTACTGCTGTTCGGTGACTATCGTAACAGAGCCCCGACCGGCCTGTCAAACGCCGCCGCGCCTTGTCTTGACAGATACTGTACTTTCATCCAATAATAAACCGACTGAAAAACAACCACCGCGGAGGAGTGCGCCATGCTGAAGCGGATAGGTTTTTTCATCGCGGCCGCCCTGTTTTTAATGAGCTGTGCGCCTTCAGCTCCCTCCCAGCCGGCGCCCCAGGCCAGTCCGGCGGCCGAACAGCCCCGCTACGGGGGCGAGCTGGTCTTTGCGGTGGACGCCGAGCCGCCCTCCCTGGATGCCCACCGGGAGACGACCTTTGCGGTTATCATCCCCCTCGCCCCCTTTTACAGCACCCTGCTTAAGTTCGACCAGTATAACTACCCCAAGGTAATCGGCGACCTGGCCGAATCGTGGACGGTTTCGCCGGACGGCCTGGTTTACGAGTTCAAGCTCCGGGACGGGGTCAAGTTCCACGACGGGACGCCCCTCACCAGCCGGGACGTGGTCGCGACTTACAACAAGATCATCTTCCCGCCCCAGGGCGTAATAAGCGCCCGCAAGGCGCTCTATTCCGCCGTTGAATCTATTGAGGCCCCGGACAGCCGGACCGTCCGCTTCAAGCTCAAGTACCCGTCGGCCTCGATGCTGGCCAACTTTGCCTCGGGCTGGAACTGGATTTACAAGGCGGACATCATCGAGAAGGACCCCCGCTGGTACGAGAAGAACGTGCTGGGCACCGGGGCCTTTAAGTTCGTCGAGTACGTTCCGGGCTCCCACATCGTCGGCAAAAAGAACGAGGACTACTTCATCAAGGGCCGGCCGTATCTTGACGGCTTCCGGGCCGTCTTCATGACCGACCGCTCGGCCATGGTCGCGGCCCTCCGAAGCGGGCAGATCCTGATAAACTTCCGGGGCGTCACCCCCCAGGAACGGGACGACCTGGTCAGGGCCCTGGGTAATCAGGTTGTCGTCGAAGAGAGCCCCTGGATCTGCTCCAATATGGTAGTTCTGAATAACGAAAAGAAGCCCTTTGACAACCCCAAGGTCAGGCAGGCCCTCAGCCTGGCCATCGACCGCTGGGGCGGCGGCCAGTACCTTTCGCAGTTTACGTTCCTCAAGTATGTCGGGGCTTTGATGCGGCCTGGCTCGCCCTTTGCGATGCCCGAGTCGGAGCTCGAGAAGTTACCGGGCTTCTGGCGGGACATTAACAAGAGCCGGGAGGAGGCAAAGCGGCTCCTGCGGGAGGCGGGTGTCCCCGAAGGATTCTCCTTCACCCTGAAAAACCGGAACATCGAACCGTACCCGTCGCTGGGGGTATTTATCATTGACCAGTGGCGTCAGGTCGGCCTGCAGGTCGACCATCAGCTCCTGGAAACCGGCCCCTGGACCCAGGACCTGCGGACCGGCAACTTTGAGGCCATGCTCTACTTCAACTGCGACTTCATGGACGACCCGGACCTCCAGCTTCTCAGCTTCCTCTCGCCCGAGCGGAGCCCGGTGAATTACGCCCGCTACCGCGACCCGGTTCTTGATAGCCTTTACGACCAGCAGACCCGGGAGCTGGACCCCGAAAAGCGCAAGCAGCTCGTCTGGCAGTTCGAGCGCCGGGCCGTGGGCGAGATGGCTTACCAGCTCCCGGCGCTGTGGTGGAACCGGATAGTCGTCCGCTGGGCCAAGGTCAAGGGCTGGACGATAACACCAAGCCATTACATCAACCAGGACCTGGTTGATGTCTGGCTTGCCCAGTAGCAAACGGGTCGTGCCGCACCCATGTACCGGTATTTCATCGGCCGGCTCCTGATGATCATCCCGACCCTGTTCGGGGTCGCCGTCCTGACCTTTATTCTGCTCCGGCTGATTCCGGGCGATATCGTCATGCTCCGGTACGGAACCGGGGCCCTCGTCTCCGAGGACGTGCTCCGGGCCGAACGGGCCCGCTACGGCCTCGACAGGCCCATTCACGAGCAGTTCGTCAACTGGGTCTGGGGCCTCGTTCGGGGCGACCTGGGCCTCTCCATGTGGACCGGTAAACCGGTCGCCTACGAGGTGGCCATCCGGCTGGAACTGACCCTTGAGCTGGCCATCATGGCCACGGTGATCGCGGTGGTCCTGGCGATTCCCCTGGGAACGCTGGCCGCCGTCAAGCAAAACACCTGGGTCGATTACGCCGTGCGGGTCTTCAGCATCGCCGGCCTGGCGATGCCCTCCTTCTGGCTCGGCATCCTGATGATCCTGTTCCTGCTCATTTTCTTCAGGTGGTCGCCGCCGGTGGTTTTTACCCCCTTCTGGCAGAACCCACTGGCAAACCTCACCCAGCTTATCTGGCCGGCCCTCGCCGTGGGCTACCGCTACTCGGCGGTCTCGACCCGGATGATGCGGTCGGCCCTGCTGGAAGTCCTGCGGGAGGACTACATCCGGACCGCCCGGGCCAAGGGGCTTGCGGAATACCTGGTTATCGTCCGGCACGGCATCCGCAACGCCCTCCTGCCGGTGGTAACGGTCATCGGCCTGGAGTTCGCCTTCCTGATCGGGGGCCTGGTCGTTACCGAGCAAGTCTTCAACCTGAACGGGCTGGGCAAGCTCATCGTCGAGGCAATCAGCCGGCGGGACTACACCATGACCCAGGCCCTCATCATGCTTTCGGCCGGGGTCTTTGTTGTTGTAAACTTTCTTCTCGACATCTGCTACATGTGGCTTGACCCGAGGATCAGGTACCAGTGAGCACGTTTGGGATGCAAACCGACGTTGGCCACGAAGCAGCTTTACGGCGGGCGCGCCGGCGCCAGAATGTTCTCGTTCGATTTATCCGGCGCTACCCCCTCGGGGCGGCGGGGGCGGCGGTGCTTCTGGTCTTTGCCTTCGCCGCCGTTTTCGCCGACCAGCTCGCCCCCTATGACCCGGTGGCCAACAACTTCGCCGTCATGTTCCGGCCGCCGGGCCCGCAGTACCTCCTCGGCACCGATAACTTCGGCCGGGACGTCCTGAGCCGGATCATCTTCGGGTCCCGGACGGCCCTGCTGGTGGCCTTCACCAGCTCCTTTGTTGGGGCCACGCTGGGGGCCCTGCTGGGGGTGGTGAGCGCCCACTTCGGCGGCTGGGTCGACAACCTCATCCAGCGGCTTACGGACATCATCCTGGCCTTCCCCCTGATCATCCTGGCCCTGGCCATGGTCGCCGCCCTGGGAACCGGGACCCTGAACGTGATCATCGCCATTACCATCCCGATGATTCCCAGGGTAAGCCGGGTGATCCGGGCCAGCGCCCTTTCCCTCCGGGAGATGCCCTTTGTGGAGGCCGCCCGGGCCATCGGCGCCTCCGACGTCCGGATTATTTTCCGCCACCTTCTGCCCAACGTGGTTGCCCCGTACCTGGTAATGCTCACCGCATTTCTCGGCCAGGCCATCCTGCTGGAGGCATCCCTGAGCTTCCTGGGCCTTGGGGTCGCCGAGCCGACCCCGGCCTGGGGCCTGATGCTCCGGGGCGCGGCGACCCAGTTTGCCGAGCGGGCCCCCTGGCTTGCCCTGGCCCCCGGCGCCGCCATCAGCCTGGCAGTTTTCGCCTTCAACCTGCTCGGGGATGCCCTGCGGGATGCCCTGGACCCCAGACTCAGGGTCTGATTTGCGGGCAGGTTGACAGCTCTCCCGCGCCCGCCTATAATAGCCCCAGAACTCCAGGTTGGGGGTGCGTTGCATGGCTCTACGGTATGACCTTCTGCCCATGGCCGATTATGTCAAGGCCAAAAAGCTCTTCTGGGACCCGGAGGCCATTGACCTTTCGGAGGATGTCAGGCAGTGGCCCGAGCTCTCCGAGGAGCTCCAGCTGGGGACGCTACGGCTCATCGCCGGCTTCTACCGGGGCGAAATCGCCGTCACCGAGGACCTGAGTCCGCTTCTCTTTGCCATCCGCAAGGAGGGCGGCCACCTCGAGGAGGAGATCTTCCTCTGCACCCAGCTCTTCGAAGAGGCCAAACACACCGAGTTCTTCGACCGCTGGCTGGGAACCGTTGTGCCCGGCGTCGACCTGAACGAGGTGGCGCCGGTAGGTCCCCACTATCAGTTTGTCTTTTACGAAGAACTCCCGAGGGTGCTTCACCAGCTCCACGAAGACCAGTCCCGGCGGGCCCAGCTCGAGGCCGTGGCCACCTACCACCTGATGATTGAGGGGGTCGCGGCCGAGGCCGGCTATGCCAGCGCCTACGTCTCCCTCAAGGAGCGGGGGCTCCTCCCCGGGCTGGTTAAGGGCTTCGAGCTTATCCAGCGGGATGAAGCCCGCCACATCGCCTTCGGCCACTACCTGGCCGGCCGGATTATCCGGGACGACCCTGACCTCTTGCCCGTGGCCAAGGCGCAGATGCGCAAGCTCTTCCCCCACATCCTGGGGCTGTTCCTCTTCAGCCAGCTGGACGTCATCAAGCACTGCATCAACATGTACGAGACGCGCCTGCGCAAGGTCGAAGAGGCTCTGACCGGGGCGGTAACCCCCGAAGCCGCTGACTGATTGAGCCTGAGCACGGCTTTGCCGCTGGGACGCCGGGGAGGCGTCCCAGCCTTTTTCGAACCCGGCCCCTGGCACCCGTGCTTCTTTGTAATATACTCTGATTGGGATGCATCCGGGGGTGCAGGGGGCCGCAATGACAACCGTACAGACTGACGTTCAGGCCCTGGTTAAGCGGCTCATCAGCCGGGTCAGCGAATACCTGCCCCAGGACCGGGTCGCCCTGGTTGAAGCGGCCATTGACTTTGCCGTCCGGGCCCACCAGGGGCAGGTTCGGGCATCGGGCGCCCCGTTTATCGAACATCCCCTCCAGACGGCCCTCCTTCTGGCCGACCTCAAACTCGACGCCGCGGCCATCGCCGCCGCCCTCCTTCACGACGTCGTGGAGGACTGCGACGTGCCCCTCGAAACCATTGAAAAAGAGTTCGGGGGGGAAGTCGCCCGGCTGGTCGAGGGCGTCACGAAGCTTTCCCGGATAACCTGGTCGACGGCGAGCCTGACCGACCGGCGGCTCCTCGAACAGCAGGCCCAGAACCTCCGGAAGATGTTCGTGGCCATGGCCGAGGACATCCGGGTGGTTCTTATCAAGCTGGCCGACCGCCTCCACAACATGCGGACCCTCGATGCCCTGCCCCCGGATAAGGCCAGGCGGGTCGCCCAGGAGACCATGGACATCTACGCCCCCCTGGCCGGCCGCCTGGGGATCTGGCAGTTCAAATGGGAGCTCGAAGACCTCGCCTTCAGGTGCCTTGAGCCTGAACGCTACCGGGAGGTCGCCCGCCTGATCCGGGCCCGGCGGGCCCAGCGGGAACGCTACATCAGCCAGGCTATTGAAATCCTCCGGCGGGAGCTGGAGCGGGCCGGGATCAGGGCCGAGGTCACCGGCCGGCCCAAGCACATTTACAGTATTGCCCAGAAGATTGCCAAATACGCCGAGCAGGGCAAGGATTTCCACGAGATCTACGACCTCCTGGCGGTCCGGATCCTGGTGGAGACTGTCCAGGACTGCTACAGCGCCCTCGGGGTCGTCCACAGCATCTGGCACCCGATCCCCGGCCATATTGACGACTACATCGCCAACCCCAAGCCCAGCGGCTACCAGTCTCTCCACACCACGGTTGTCGCCCTGGACGGACGGCCTCTGGAAGTTCAGATCCGGACTTATGAGATGCACTGGGTCGCCGAATATGGGGTGGCGGCCCACTGGAAGTACAAGGAGGGCCGTCACCAGGACCCGAAATTCGAGGACAAAATCGCCTGGCTCCGCCAGCTCCTGGAATGGCAGCGCGACATGCAGGGGGCGCTGGAGTTCGTCGAGTCGGTCAAGTCGGACATCTTCCGGGACCAGGTCTACGTTTTTACGCCCAAGGGCGAACTTAAAGAGCTTCCGGCCGGCTCAACCCCCATCGATTTCGCCTACCGGATTCACACCGAGCTCGGCCACCGGTGCATCGGGGCCAAGGTGAACGGCCGGCTCGTGCCCCTGGACTACCAGCTCCAGAACGGCGACGTCGTCGAAATTATCGCCTCGAAGCAGAGCAAGGGGCCGAGCCGGGACTGGCTCAACCCCAACCTGGGGTACGTTCGGACCAGCAACGCCCGGGAGAAGATCCGGCAGTGGTTCCGCAAGCAGGAGCGGGCCTCAAACATCGAGCGGGGCCGGGAGCTTGTTGAAAAAGAACTGCGCCGGCTCGGCATCCAGGTTGCCCTCGAAGACCTGGCGAAACTTTTCAACTACGAGAAGGTCGACGATTTCCTGGTCGCGGTCGGTTGCGGCGACATTCACCCCCACCAGATCGGGGCGAAGGTCGCCGAGCCGCCTCCGGCCGGGTCGCCGGCCCTGACCGAGCGGCCGCCCCACGTCGACGGCTCAACACCCTACTCGGTGGTCGACGTGATGGGCATCGGCGACCTGCTGACGAACCTGGCCAAATGTTGCAACCCGATTCCCGGCGACCCCATTATCGGCTACATAACCCGGGGCAAGGGTGTGACCGTCCACCGCCGGAACTGCCCGAACATCCTCAACGAGGACGAGAAGGACCGCCTGATCCAGGTCTCGTGGGGCCGGTCGCCCCGGCAGGTTTACCCGGCGTCCATCCGCCTTGAGGCCTGGGACCGGGTTGGCCTGCTCCGGGACGTCTCGGCGGTCGTTTCCGAGGAAAAGGTAAACATCACCTGCGTATCGACCCGCGTGCGCCCCGACCGGAGCGCTGTCATCAACCTGACCGTAGAAACCACCGGCCTGGACCAGCTGAGCCGGGTCCTGGCGAAGCTCGAGGGCATCCGGGGCGTGATTTCGGTCAGCCGCGACTTCGGCCGGGGCTCGGAAAGCGCCTGACCACAAACCAGACGGAGGCTCACAATGAAGCTTGCCAGCCGGATGACCCGGATCGGCACCGAAACCGCCTTCGAGGTCCTGGCCCGGGCCCGCGCCCTGGAGGCCGAAGGCCAGGAAGTCATCCACCTGGAGATCGGGGAACCGGATTTTCCGACTCCCCGCCACATCGTTGAGGCCGCCTACCGGGCAATGCTCGACGGCTACACCCACTACGGGCCGGCCGCCGGCCTGCCGGAGCTTCGCCGGGCAGTGGCCCGGTACATCAGCGAGACCCGCCGCCTCAACGTGGACCCGGAACAGGTGATAATTACCCCTGGGGGGAAGCCGGTTATTTTTTTCACCGTCCTCGCCCTGGTGGAGCCCGGCGACGAGGTCATCCTGCCCGACCCCGGCTTCCCCATTTACGAGTCCGCCGTGAGCTTTGCCGGCGGGACCCCTGTCCCGGTGCCCCTCCGGGAGGAGCGGGATTTCCGGCTCGATGTGGCCGACATTCGGGCAAGGGTCAATTCCCGAACCCGCCTCATCATCCTTAACTCGCCCCACAACCCCACCGGCTCGGTCCTGACCCCGGAGGACCTGGCCGCCATCGCCGACCTGGCAAAAGAGCACGACGTCTACGTTCTCTCCGACGAGATTTACAGCCGGATCATCTACGACGCCCGGCACCACAGCATCGCCTCCCTCCCCGGCATGGCCGACCGGACCATTATCCTTGACGGCTTTTCGAAGACCTACGCCATGACCGGCTGGCGGCTCGGGTACGGGGTCTTCCCCCCGGAGCTGGTCCCCGGCGTGACCCGGCTCATGGTCAACAGCGTCTCCTGCACCGCGACGTTCGTTCAGCTTGCCGGGGTTGCCGCCCTGGAAGGCCCCCAGGACTGCGTCGATGAGATGGTGGCGGAGTTTCGACGGCGCCGCGATTTCCTCGTCGCGGCCCTGAACGACATCCCCGGCATCTCCTGCCGACAACCGCAGGGGGCCTTCTACGCCTTCCCGTCGGTAAAAGCTCTGCCCCTTAGCAGCCGGGATTTCGCCGACCGCCTGCTCTCGGACTTCGGGGTTGCGGTGCTGTCGGGCGACGCCTTCGGGGCCGCCGGCGCCGGGTACCTGCGGCTGTCCTACGCCAACTCCCTGGAGAACCTGGAGCGGGCCGTCAGCCGGCTCCGCCGGGCCGTGGAAGCCCTCTCGTAGTCGGGCTGTTCGGGGCCCCAGCCTGATAAAATGGGTTTGGTGGGCGGCGGCCCAGGGCCGCCACCGGGACGGGTCATGGAGACCGAAACCATCGTCGAGGTCCGCAACCTCCGCAAGCACTTCGGCAGCGTCCTGGCCGTCGACGGCGTCTCCTTCAGCGTCCGGCGGGGCGAAATCTTCGGCATCCTCGGCCCGAACGGGGCCGGCAAGACAACGACCCTGGAAATGATCGAGACGCTCCAGCGGCCAACGGCCGGCGAAATCTACGTTGACGGCATCGACGCCCTGCGCAACCCCGAGCGGGTGAAGGCCATTATCGGCATCCAGCTTCAGTCGGCCGGCTTCTACCCGGACCTGACCCTGACCCAGCTTATAAAATTTTTTGCCGGCCTCTACGGCGTCCGGGTCGACCCCCGGGCCGTCCTCAAACGCTTTCAGCTTGAAGAAAAGGCCCATACCACCTTCAACAAGCTGTCCGGAGGCCAGAAACAGTTATTCTCGCTGGCAACGAGCCTCCTGAACCGGCCGAAAGTCGTCTTCCTGGACGAGCCTACCACCGGGCTGGACCCCCAGGCCCGGCGCAACCTCTGGGACCTCATCCGGGAGATCCGGGCGGAGGGCACCACCGTCGTGATAACGACCCACTATATGGAGGAGGCCGAACAGCTCTGCGACCGGGTGGCCATCATGGACCGGGGGCGCATCATTCGCCTCGGCACCCCCCGGGGGCTCATCGAAGAACTGCTGGCTACCGGGTTCCGCAAGCCCGTCATCCGCCAGGAAGCCTCCCTGGAAGACGTCTTTATTCACCTGACCGGCCGGCCACTGCGGGAGGAGGGCTGATGGGGCGCTACCTCCGGGCGCTCCTGGTGTGCACCTGGTACCCCTTCCTCGCTCTGACCCGGAACCGGTCAGTAATCTTTTTCGGACTCGTTTTTCCCCTGGCCTTTGTCGGCATCTTCGGGTTCGTGGGGGCGGGGGCATTCAGTGGGGTTCGAATCGGGGTGGTCGGCCCGGCCGACGCCCCGGTGGTTCGGGTCCTGGCCGCCAGCCCCGGCGTGACCCTGGTTTACGAGTCCCCTGACGAGCTTGAGGCCCGGCTCCGCCGGGGCCGGGTCGACGGTCTGGTTCGGGTCGGAAGCGGGGTGGTTCGGCTCGAGCTTAACCCGGCCAATCCGCAGAGCCAGGTCGCGGCCCTGGCCGTCGAGAAGGCCGCGGCCGAAGCCAGCCTGGACCTGGCCGGCGTATCAAGGCCGCCCCTCCGGGTGGAGCGGATCCAGGTTGCCGGCCGCTACGAGCGCTACATCGACTTTGCCCTGCCCGGCCAGGTCGGCTGGGCCCTGCTTTCAACCGCGGTCTTCAGCCCGGTCTGGGGTCTTATCGGCCTCAAACAAACCCTCGTCCTCAAGCGGCTCCGGGCAACCCCGGTGCCCCCGATAATTATCCTGCTCGGCCAGGGGGCGGCCCGCCTTTTGATGGGCCTGGTCCAGGCCGTCATCATCCTGGCAGCAGGACTGGTGGCCTTCGGGTTCTACCTGGCCCAGGGCTGGAAAACCTTCGGCCTGCTCCTTTTGCTGTCGGCTTTCGGCCTGCTGGCGTTTCTGGGGGTCGGGATCCTTATCGCCGGCTACTGGAACAGCCAGGAAGGGGCAATCCCGGTGGCAAACCTGTTCGTCCTGCCGCAGTTCCTTCTCGGGGGCACGTTCTTCTCGACGGATGTCTTCCCGGGCTGGCTCAGGTTCGTGGCCGAGCTTATGCCCCTTTATCACTTTAATACGGCCATGCGCCTCGTCGCCGGGGAAGGGGCCGGGCTTATTGAAATCATCCCCTACCTGCTGGTTCTCGGGGCCTGGGGAGTTGTCGCTTACGTTCTGGCGGCCCGCACATTCCGGTGGTACTGAGGCGCGGTCAGTTAAAAATGCTCTTGCGGGCGGCAAATTCGGCCCGTATAATCTTGGCGGAAAAGTGGGCGCCTTCGGCGGTCGGTTCTCCTGGAAGGCCGGCGGGGTTTACCCAGCCTCCCGGCGGCGCCCAGCTTTCCGGTTTCGGCTGGTGGTCTCGGAGCGGCTGGGATCCAGCCCTTGATGTTCGGTCGTAAGAAGGGCGCCGGGGTTCTCTCGAAGGGGCCGGCGGGCCGCCGGCTCCGGGAATACCTGCTGGGATATGCCCTGCTGGCCCCGGCCCTGGTCCTGCTGGCCGTCTTCGAGTTCTTTCCCCTCTTCTACGGCCTCTATATAAGCCTGTGCAACTGGCGGCTCGGGTGCGCCGAATTCGTCGGGGCCGAGAACTACGTCCGGGCATTCCGGGACCCCCAGATGTGGCAGGCTCTGCTGACGACGGCGACCTACTCGCTGATGTCTGTGCCTGTCCAGCTCGGGCTGGGGCTCTTTTTTGCCTACCTCCTCTTTCAGAGGGTTCGGGGCCGGGAGCTCTTTCGCCTGGTCTTTTTCCTGCCCTACGTGACCTCAACGGTCGCCTCGGCCGCGGTCTGGAGCTATCTTTACAACCCCGACCGGGGCCTTATCAATACGGTCCTGGGGGCGCTGGGGTTGCCTCAGCCCCGGTGGCTGGCCGAGCCCACCGGGGTTTTTGCCCTCGTGGCCAGGGCGTTCGGGGCCGAGCTTCCCCCGTGGGCGCACGGGCCGAGCCTCGCCCTGGTAGCCGTCTTTATCTACACCACCTGGGTCTTCGTGGGCTACGATGTCACCGTCTTCCTGGCCGGCCTGAGCAACATCCCCGCGGAGCTTTACGATGCGGCCAGGGTTGACGGCGCCGGGGGCTGGGCCCTATTCCGGCACATCACCGTGCCCCTCCTTTCGCCCACCACGTTCTTTCTATCCATTATCACGGTCATCGGCACCTTCAAGGCCTTCAACCATATTTACGTCATGACCATGGGCGGGCCCGGCACGGCCACGACGACGGCAAGCATTTACATCTTCCGCCAGCTCTACGAGTTCAACCGCTACGGCTACAGCGCCGCCCTTTCGTTCGTCCTATTTTCAGCCATCCTGGTTCTGACCATCCTCCAGAACAGGTTTGCCGGCCGGAGGGTTATCTATGAATAGGCCCCTTGAGCTCCCTGTCCCCCGTCCCGCCGCCTGGCGGACGTTCCGGGTCAGACCGCCCGGTATTCGGTTCGGGATTTACTTCATCCTGGTCGTCGGCGCCCTCATCTCCATTCTGCCCTTTGCTTACATGGTTACAAGCTCCCTCAAGTCCTACGGGAGCGTCATCACCAACAACCTCTGGCCCTGGTGGCCCTTCGGAAATGAGCCCCTCCAGTGGCACAACTACGTCGAAGCCGTTGAGCATACCGGCTGGGACCGGCAGTGGGGAACCTGGCTGATGGTCCGCTACTTTGCCAACAGCCTGATCGTCAGCGGCGCCATCGTCGGGGGCGTGGTGGTCACGTCGGCCCTGGCCGCCTACGCCCTCGCCCAGCTGGAACTTCCGGGCCGGGAATTGATCTTTCTTCTTGTCCTTGCAACCCTGATGGTTCCCGGCGAGCTGGTGCTGGTGCCGAAGGTCGTCATGATGTTCAACTTCGGCTGGTACAACACCTACCTGGCCCTGACCGTGCCCTTCACGGTCAGCGTCTTCGGCATCTTCCTGCTCCGCCAGCACTTTCTCCAGATCCCCCGGGAGCTTTTCGACGCCGCCCGCATTGACGGGGCCGGTCACCTGCAGTACCTGCTCTGGGTTGTGCTGCCGCTGAGCCGGCCGGCCCTGGTGGTCATCGCCGTCCTCAACTTCATCTGGGCGTGGGATGCGTTCCAGTGGCCCCTGCTGGTGACCCGCGACCCGAGCATGCGGGTGCTGGCGGTCGGCCTTCAGCAGTTCATGGTCGGCGAAGGTGGGGTTAACACCCACCTGCTGATGGCCTTCGCCACCATGATGGTGGCCCCGATCATCGTCCTATATTTCGTGGCCCAGCGGGCTTTCACTGAAGGGTTCCTGAGCAGTGGGATAAAGCGTTAAGGAGGGTTGCACCTATGTTTGCGGGCAAAGTGCGTCGGTTTATGGCCCTCCTGGTCGGGCTGGGAGCCGTCCTGGGGGCATGCATGCCCCAGGCTGGCCCGACCCCGCCCGGGCCGGGCCAGGTGACCAATCCGCCGACCACCCCCGAAATGGTCGACGCCATCGACCTGACGGGGAAAAACATTGAGGTCGTGTACTGGCACAATCGGCCCCAGCGGGACCAGGAGCTTATCCAGTCGATGCTCGACGAATTTAACCGGACGAACCCCTACGGGATTCGGGCCCGGGCGGAGATCGCCGGGGCGTCATACAACGACGTTTACAACAAGATCAACGCGGCCATTCAGGCCGGTCAGCCCCCGGATATCGCGGTGGCCTACCAGAACCAGGCGGCCTTTTACCGGGCCCAGGGGGCCGTCATCGACCTGACACCCTTTATTCAGAGCAAAAAATACGGCCTGAGCGAAGACGACCTCAAGGACTACTTCCCGGTTTTCCTGGAGAGCGACGCCAACCCGCAATTCAAGGGGGAACGCCTCGGTTTTCCCACCCAGCGGTCCGTCGAGGTGATGTATTACAATGCCGACTGGCTCCGCCAGCTCGGCTACTCCGAGCCGCCCCGGGACTGGAAGACCTGGGAGGAGGTTGCCTGCCGGGCAAGCGACCCTGCCAACAAGAAATACGGCTGGGCGTTCCGCCACGATGCCTCAAACTTTGCCACGATGGTCTTCGCCCGGGGCGGGCGGATTCTGAGCCCTGACGGCTCCGCCTACGTCTTTAACAGCCAGGCCGGGGTCGAAGCCCTGGCGATGATACAGCGGATGTTCAAGAACCGGTGCGCCGTGGAAATTCCGACCAGCGAGCGGTTCGGCGAGCAGAACCGGTTCGGCAACGGTGAGGTCCTGTTCGTCTTTGCGTCGTCATCCGGCCTGCCCTTCTACCGTGAGGCCGTCGAGAAGGGCGCAAAGTTCGCCTGGGATATCGCCCTGCCTCCCTATACCGAAAAGCCCGCGATCAACCTCTACGGGGCCAGCGTCTCGGTCTTTAAGACGACGCCCGAGCGGGAGCTGGCGGCCTGGCTTGTGATCAAATTCCTGGGCGAGCGGCCGCAGACGGTCAAGTGGGCGGTGAATACCGGCTACCTGCCGGTCCGCCAGAGCGCCAAGGATGAAGTCATCGCCGCCTTCCAGCGGGACCCCCAGTGGGGTCCGGTGGCCCGGTCGTATGCCAGGATCTTCGACTGGCTCCAGTACGCCATGGTAGAATCGCCGGTGGCCGGGTACGACCCGGTCCGGACGATCATTGACCAGGAAGTGATGAGCCGGGTTATTAATGACCCGAATGTTGACGTGAAAAAGCTCCTGGATGATGCCGTTGCGAAGGCGAACGAAATCCTGCGGGAAAACGCCCCGCGGTCGGGCCGCTGACCGGTCGGGGTGAAGGCGGAGGACAGCGCATGCCTGCCAGAAGTCTTGCCAGCGACCCCGAGGTGCGCGCCCAGATTCGGGACTACGTCGGGGCCCTGCGTGAGCTGGGTCCCGGCTGGGAGGACGCCGTCGCCGAGGCCCTGCTGGCCCGGCTGGAAAAGCGGCTCGACGCCCTGGTGGAAAAGCGGCTTCGGGAGCGCCGCCGAAAGCCGTCCCTGGCCTGGTTCACCGTTACCCTGGTTTTCGGGATACCCCTTACGGCCACCGCCGGGGCGGTGGGCGGCCTGACCGGCATCCTGGTCATCTGGGCGGCCCTCATCCTCGTCAACTGGTGGGCGGCAAGGGCCTAGGGCCGCCGGAACCGGCCTAAAGGCGCGCCCGGTCCCACGCAACCGGCGAGCGCCGCCGGCGCGCTGAACGCCGGTCGGCTTCCGGTCCGCTCACGTCCGCGAGGGGCCTGGTTCAGCCCCAGGGGTGGGCCGGGGCCTGATTCGGCCCCGTTATCCCCGAACGGACCGGCCTGCTGACCCCTTTTACCAGACCCGGATGCCCGGCACGTTGAAGGCCGCCGAGCTTACCAGCAGGCCCAGCACCGGCCCGTAAGCGAAGACGATCAGGGCCGCGGCCACCGTAAGCCAGGGCCGCCACCGGTCGAGGACCGCCGGCCCGGCCTCCGGGCCGTGGACCGCCTCCGCCACCGGAATCTCCACCCGGGCCGGCTCCCGGCTGGCCAGAACCGTCAGAACCATGTTCAGGAAGAACAGCAGGCCGCTGATAAAGAGAATTGTCCCGCCGAGCCCGACGAAGGGCAGCAGGGCCTGCCAGTCGGGGCGGAGGGGCAGGTAGGCGGCCGAGCCGACCATGGTCCGGCGGGGCATATCGAGGAGCCCGAGCCAGTGCTGAACAAAGGACATGGTGCCCATCCCGATGAGCCACAGCCAGGCCTGAGCCAGGGCGGCTCGCCGGCTCCAGAGGGCGCGGCCGGTAAGATACGGAACCAGCCAGTACAGGATCCCCATGAAGGTGAGGGTCACCCCGGAGCCCACCGTCAGGTGGAAGTGGCCCACAACCCACATGGTGTTGTGGACCACGAGGTTCACGTTATACGAGGCGTTGACCAGGCCGCCGATGCCCCCGAAGGCGAAAATTATCATGCCCAGGGCCTGGGCAGTGAACGATGGGTCGGACCAGGGTAGCCGGCCTATCCACCCGAGCCAGCCCCGCCCGCCCCGGGCCCGGCCACCAATCTCCATGGAGGCCACCACGTTAAAGAACGTCAAGAGGCTCGGAAAAAAGACGCCGAAGGTGAAGATCGCCTGGATGAACTTCCAGAACTCGCTGATGCCCGGGTCGGTGAACTGGTGGTGGAGGCCGACGGGCGTCGACAGGAAGAGAAACAACAGGAACGAGACCCGGGCCAGGGGGTCGCTGAAGAGCCTCCCGCCAGCCTGCTTCGGGACCATCGTGTACCAGGAAATATAGGCCGGCAGGAGCCAGAAGTAGACGATGGGGTGGCCCGTAAACCAGAAGAGGGTGCGGGCCAGCAAGGGGTCGGCCCCGGGGACCAGGTTAAGGGAGAACGGGATGAGGACGGCCAGCATTTCGATGGCCACCCCGAGGCTGGCAATAAACCACATCGCCAGGGTGACGATGGCCATGAAGGCCTGGAGGGGCGTCCGGACGCCGGGATTTTCGGTTCGCCACCGGCGGTAGGTCAGCACCAGGTTGAGCAGGACCAGCCAGGTGCCGACAACCACCAGCGTCAGGCCGATGTAAAAGGCCGGATGGGCCTTCATCGGCGGGTAGAAGGTAAAAAGAACGCTCGCCTCATTGGTCGCCAGGGGCCAGGCCGTGAGTAAAAGCCCGACCAGCATAAGTCCGAAAGTAAACCGGGCCAGGCCGGGACTGGCCAGCGGCCGGTTGAAGCTGTGGGCGGCCACGAAAATTAAAAAGCCCGATATGAAGAAGGTTGTCCAGACCAGGACCATCATCACCCCGTGGTAGGTGAGGCCGTGGTAGTACGAGGCGATGGCAGGGTAAAGATACGGGTAGAGGTTGATCCCGGCATGCTGGAGGGCCTGCAGAACCCCCATGAGCCCCCCGACAGCCAGGGCCGCAAGGGCGATAATGAGGTAATAGGCCGTCAGCCGGTGCTCAAGCCCCAGGCGGGCGTCTGCGCTGGTCATCGGCTACCTCCTTAGCGGGCGGATGGCTCAACGATTACCCGACCGAACATCACGTGGTGGCCAGTTCCGCAGTACTCGTGGCACACGAATAGATACTCCCCCGGCCGGTCGAACCGGGTGGTCAGTCTTGAGACCTGGCCCGGAATAAGCATCATGTTGACCGGTGTGCCCTGGACCTTAAAGCCGTGGACGACATCCCGGCTCGTGGCGATAAAGGTCACCTCGGAACCGGCCGGAACCCGGACCTCGTTGGGCGTAAACTGCCAGATCCGGCCGACAATCACGACTTCGTACCGGCCGGGTCCGACCTGCCTGACGCCGGGCTGGTTGAAGGGCGGGGTCGTATCGAGCCGGGCCGGGTCGATGCGCCCCGTCACCCCGGGCAGATGAATGCCCAGGGCGAACGCGCTCAGGGCGATGGCCACCAGCATCCCAACCGGGATGGCGATGCTTGGGAGAATCCAGGCAAGCTCGTAGATGTATACTGTCAGGCCGTTACCCCTCCGGTTCATGGCTGGATCTCCCGGCCGAGCAGATTAAGAAACACCACACTCCAGATTAGGACCAGCAACAGGAAAAAGACGAGCATCAGGAGCAGGGTGCCCCGCGGGGCCTCGTAGCCGTCCATGGCCGCTTACCTCCCAGGCGGTCGGTTCTTTCCAAGAGTAACGACCAGACACCCCGGCCGGCCACACCCGACCGGGTGGTTTCATCGCCCCACATGCCCACCCGTTCGGGTGGGAGGCTATCCGCGACGGAGTTCGATTTTCAAGGGCACGGGATTGGTAATACAGTATACGGCCGGACAGCGGCGGTAGGCCAGCTCCCGTACCTCTTCCAGGCGGGCGGGGTCGCCGTCGGTCTCGGCGTCCACAATGAAGGTCAGGCCCTCGGCCGGCGGATTATCCCCCAGGCCCAGGGGCCTGGTGAAGTCCACCACCGTCTCAGCCGCTACCCGCAGGCGGGTAAGCCGCACCCCAAGCTCGGCCGCCGCCCCGGCGAAGGACCCGGCAAAACAGCTGGCGAAGGCGAAGAGACAGTAGGGAATCGGCCCGGGCCTGAGGCCGGCCCCGCCGAGGAACGGCGGCGAGTCGGCCTCAAGGGTGTGGGCCCTGCCTTCCACCGTGACGGTGGCCCGCATCTGGGGCTCGCCCTCGGCGAAGTTCCAGTCGACCTCCACCCGCTGGGGACGGCGGGCCTGGTCGGGATTCTGCCGGACGGCCTCAACCGTGGCCTGAACCCGGCTCAGGTCGATGTTGTTTAAGCGCATCGGGTTCACCTCCCGGTGAAGTTACTTTTGCGGCGGCCAAGCGGTTTCGATGGCCTGCCGGCGGCGGTCCAGTTCGCCTTTAAGACGCCGGCAGAGGATATCACAGAGCTGAAGCACCCCTTCGTCCGCCAGGCGGTAGTAGACATTGAGGCCCGACTTCCGGCGGCTGACAAAGCCGGCCCGGTAAAGAAGCTGAAGATGCTTCGAGACATTGGCCTGGCGGAGCCCCGTCTCGGACACCAGCTCGGCGACCGTCTTTTCGCCGGTTCGCAATACGTCCAGGAGTTGGAGTCTGGCCGGCTCGCCGAGAACCTTAAAGCGTTCGGCCATCAGCTCAAGGAGCTCGCCGGGCAATTTCTGGTCCTGTGCCCGGCTCCAGACACCCATCTCAGCCCGGACCACCTTGAAGCCATCGGGTCTATATTACTATACTGCCATATGACTAATTTAGCAAAATTTCGGCAGGGAGGTTGATGATGCCGCTGCTGCGGGACGAAGACCGCCGCCAGCTCGAGCAGATTTTCTCCGGGCGCCTGGTGGACCCGGTAACCCTGGTCCTCTTTACCCAGCACGAATCGCCCCTGATCGTCCCGGCCCAGGAGTGTCAGACCTGCCGGGAAACCCGCCAGCTTCTGGAGGAGCTTGCCCAAATTACGGATAAAATTCAGCTCGAGGTCAAGGACTTCGTCCGGGACGGCGAAGAGGCCCGTCGGCTGGGGATCGATAATATTCCGGCCATCATCTTGCGGGGCAAAAACAAGGGGACGCTCCGCATTTTCGGAATCCCGGCCGGCTACGAGTTTGCGGTCCTGGTTGAGGACATCATCGACCTCTCCACCGGAACGACCCGCCTTTCGGACGAGACCCGCCAGCAGCTTTCGGCCCTAACCGAGCCCGTCCACATAAAGGTCATGGTAACGCCGACCTGACCCTACTGCCCGCGTGCGGCCAGGTTGGCCCACCAGATGGCAGTCGAGAGCAAAAAGGTAACTGCCGACGTTATTGAAGTCTCCGAATTCCCGCTGATTGCCCGGCGTTACATGGTGTATGCCGTGCCGAAGGTAGTTATTAACGAGCGGGTCTCCTTCGAAGGCGCCCTGCCCGAACGGCTATTTCTGCAAAAAGTCCTGGAGGCCGCGGCCGAAGGGACGGGAGTCTGAAGAGGCGGCCGGATGGATGTGAGACTGAGTATCTTTTTGCCGGAGCAAGAGGTTCAGCCCGGCGAACTTTACGAGGTGGTCATCATCGGTGCCGGCCCGGCAGGTCTCACCGCCGCCATTTACGCGGCCCGGGGCGGGGCCTCCACCCTCGTTATCGAGCGGGGGTTGCCGGGCGGGTTGATCGCAACCACCGAGCGCGTTGAGAACTGCCCCGGCTGTATTGAGGGCAACGGGGCCGAGTTGGGCCAGTACTTGCTAAAACAGGCCCTCAGCTTTGGGGCCAAGTTCCTTCAGGGCGAGGTCACCCGGGTGGAGTTAACGGCATCCCCGAAACGGGTATATGTCGGTGACCTTTACTTTCTGGCCCGAGTGGACGAACGGGGTTACGTGCTGGTGAACGACCGGATGGAAACCAACATCCCAGGGGTTTTCGCCGCCGGGGATGTTCGCCGGGGCGCTCCCCGCCAGCTGGTTACGGCCGCCGCCGACGGGGCGGTGGCTGCCCTCTCAGCCCTCGAGTACCTCCAGCGCGCCGAAGCCGCCCCGGCAGCCTGACGCCGACTCTTCCGGTGACCCATCCTGGTTCGACGGTGTGGTATAATGCTGGGTGAGAAAAAGGTGACAGAAGAGGGGTAACCGCGGTAATCCTCCGGCAAGGAGCCAGAAAGCGCATGCTGACCAAAGAGCGCAAGCAGGAGATCATCGAGCAGTTCAAAGTTCACCCGGCAGACACCGGGTCGCCGGAGGTGCAGATCGCCCTCCTGACCGAGCGGATAAGGCAGGTTGCCGAGCACCTTAAGGTCCACCGCAAAGACTTCCATTCAAGACGGGGTCTTATGATGATGGTGGGCCAGCGGCGAAGACTCCTGCGTTACCTGCGCCGGGAGGACCCCGCCCGGTATCAGGCCCTGGTGGCCCGTCTCGGCCTGCGGCAGTGACCGGCAGCAATAGTCGGACATCCGCAACGGACGCCCCGCAAACCGGTTCTCCCGGCAAGTCTACCTGCCGCCCCTCTTGCCGTCACCGGTTGGGAGGTATGTGCGAATGGTAATGGTCACACCGAAAGAGTTTGAGGTTCTGGTTGCCGACCGCCCCCTTCGAATCGAAACGGGCAAGCTAGCCAATCAGGCGAACGGGGCCGTTGTCGTTCGATACGGCGAGACGGTGGTCCTGGTGACCGCCTGCATGAGCCCAACCCCCCGCGAGGGGGTTGATTTCTTTCCCCTCACCGTCGACTTTGAGGAGCGCCTCTATGCCGCCGGCAAGATTCCCGGAAGCTACTGGCGCCGGGAGGGCCGGCCGACCCCCGAGGCTATCCTCTGGGCGAGGTTGACCGACCGGCCCATCCGGCCGCTCTTCGTGAAGGGCCTGCGCAACGACGTCCAGGTTGTGACCACAACCCTGTCCGTCGATATGGAGAACCTGCCCGACATTCTGTCGATCGTCGGGGCGTCGGCGGCCCTCTGTATATCGGATATTCCCTTTGAGAAGCCCATCGGGGCCGTCCGGGTCGGGTATATAAACGGGCAGTTTGTGGCCAATCCCACCGTCTCGGAACAGGCCTACAGCTCCCTGGACCTGGTGGTGGCCGGGACCCGGGATGCGGTCGTCATGGTCGAGGCCGGCGCCCGGGAGGTCCCCGAGGAGGTCATCATTGAGGCCATCCGCTTCGGCCACCAGGCCCTCCAGCCCATCATCGACATCCAGGAGGAGATCATCCGGGCGGCCGGAAAGCCCAAGGTGGTCCCGCAGCTCCTGGTCGTCCCCGAGGAAGTCCTGAGCGCGGTGGCCGAATTCCTCGGCGACCGGCTGGTGGAGGCCGCTTACACGGCCGAGAAGACCGCCCGTGAGAAGGCCCTGGAAAGCCTTCTTCAGGAGGTTAACGACCACTTCCTTGGGGTCTATGACCCGGTCCACCTTCGGATGGCCTTCGAGGCCCGCCTCAAGGAGGTCGTTCGCCGGCGGATCCTGGAGGAAAACATCCGGCCGGACGGGCGGGGTCCCCGGGACATCCGGCCGATCTCGGCCGAGGTCAGCGTCCTGCCCCGCACCCACGGGTCGGGCCTTTTCACCCGCGGTCAGACCCAGGTTCTCAGCACGGTCACCCTCGGGTCGCTGAGCGAGATGCGGGAGCTCGACTGGATCGGGCCCGAAGAGTTCAAGCGGTTCATGCACCACTATAACTTCCCACCCTACAGCACGGGCGAGGTCCGCCGCATCGGGGCTCCCAGCCGGCGAGAGATCGGGCACGGCGCCCTGGTGGAACGGGCCCTCCAGGCCGTGATCCCCAGCGAGGAGGAGTTCCCCTACACCATCCGGGTTGTCTCGGAGGTCCTCAGCTCCAACGGCAGTACCTCCATGGCCAGCGTCTGCGGTTCGACCCTGGCCCTGATGGACGCCGGCGTCCCCATTAAGGCGCCGGTGGCCGGCATTGCCATGGGGCTGGTGATGGGCGAAGACGGCCGCTACGCGATCCTAACGGACATCCAGGGGATCGAAGACGCCCTCGGGGACATGGACTTCAAAGTGGCCGGCACCGCCCAGGGGGTTACGGCCCTCCAGATGGATATTAAGGTCGCCGGTCTTACTTACGACATCCTGAAGGAGGCCCTCGACCAGGCCCGGGACGCCCGGCTGTACATCCTGTCCCGGATGCACGAGACCATCTCGGAGGTCCGGCCGGAGCTGAGCAAGTATGCGCCCCGGATGTACAAGATTCAGATCGACCCGGACAAGATCCGGAACGTTATCGGGCCGGGCGGCAAGACCATCCGCAGCATAACTGAGAAGACCAAGACAACCATCGACATCCACGACGACGGCACGGTTATTATCGGGGCGACCAACGCCGAGAACGCCCAGAAGGCCATCGAGATGATCGAGGCCCTGACCCGGGATGTCCAGGTGGGGGCTATCTACACCGGGCGGGTCACCCGCATCCTGCCCTTCGGGGCCTTCGTTGAAATCCTGCCCGGCAAGGAGGGCCTGGTTCACATCAGCGAGCTGGCCGAAACCCGGGTGAACCGGGTTGAGGACGTGGTTAAGGTCGGGGACGAGGTGACCGTCATGGTCACCGAGATCGACCGGCTCGGCCGCATCAACCTCTCCCGCCGGGCTGTCCTCACCGGCCAGCCGCCGCGTCCGCGTCCGTCAGCCCCGGCGCCCCGGGCCACGGCCCCACCCCGCGAGCGGGGCGCACCCCGCAGACCCGGCGGCGAGCGCCGGGGTGCGCCGACCGGCGAGCGCCGGCCGGCCGGGCCGCGCCCCGAAGGCCGCCCGGGCCCGCGCCCGCCCCGGGAAGGCGGCTAGGGCGACATCACCCGGAATCCGGCAGGTTCGCCAACAATAACCAGGCTCGTCAGGCCGAGGAAGAGGCCGCAGTCCACCACGCCCGGTAGCCGCTTAATATCGGCTTCCAGGGCGTAGGGCTCCCGGATTTCGGTGAACCGGCAGTCGATAATAAAGTTGCCGTTGTCGGACCGGTAGGGCCGGTCCCCCCGGAATCTCAGGCGCGGCTGGCAGCCGAATTCGGCCAGCGCCAGCTCCACCCGCTTCCAGCCGAAAGGCACCACCTCCACCGGAAGTTCCGCCCGGCTGCCCAGAACGGGGACAAGCTTCGTCCAGTCGACGACGATAATGAGGCGCCGGGAAGCGTAGGCGAGAATCTTTTCCCGGACCAGGGCACCCCCCCGCCCCTTGATCAGGTTGAGGTTTGGGTCGACCTCGTCGGCCCCGTCTATGGTCAGGTCCAGCTCCGGGTGCTCGTCCAGGGTTGTCAGCGGGATGCCGAGGCGCCTGGCCCACCGCTCCGTCTGCCTCGACGACGGCACCCCCCTTACGTTCAGCCCCTGCCTGACCCTGGCCGAAATCGCCGCCAGAGCGTGGTACACTGTCGAACCGCTACCCAGGCCGACAACCATGCCGTCTTCAACATACTCGGCCGCCTCGTAACCGGCGCGCCGTTTGGCCGCTTCAAGGGGGTCACGCATCGTCTTCCACCAACCGACTGCGCTCGATCTTTTCGAAAAGATACCGCACCTCCCGGGCCCCGGGCTGGCGGGGGTGAACCGGCAACGGCGCCCCCTTCCGCACCAGCATCCGGACGGCCGTGGGGAGTTCCGACAGCAGGGCCACGGGGTTCCACCCCCAGGACTTGGGCACCAGGCTGAATTCATCCAGCCAGCCGGTCTCCTTCACCGACTCGGCGAAGGCCTGGCCGTGCCGGGCCCCATTGTTGTCGGTGATCCCGGCCTCAACCGCAAGCCGACGCAGACGGAGGATCTGCCCCAGCGGATTTACATCCTTTGGGCAGACCTGCACGCAGTAGAAGCAGCGGGTGCAGTCCCAGATCCCGTTGGGCCGGCTCAACTCCCGCAGCCGGTCCACCGCCCGGCTGTCCCTGGGGTCCCGCACCAGCCAGCCCGCCCGGGCAAGGGCCGCCGGACCCAGAAAGTTTATGTCAATTTCATCGACGGTGCATTCCGAGAAGCAGGCCCCGCACATGATGCACCGGGCAGCTTCCCACAGCTCGCTGACCTGCCGGGGCGAGATACGGTACTCGTCCTGGGGTTCGACCCGGTCCGGGTGGGGTTCGACATAGGGTTTGACCGCCCGCAGGTGATGCCAGAACGGCTCCATATTTACCACCAGGTCCTTGGCAACCGGCATATTCCCCATGGGCTCAAGCGTCACCGTGCCGTCGACCGCAACCCTCCGGAGGATGGTGTTGCAGGCGAGGCCCGCCAGGCCGTTTATCCGCATCCCGCAGGCCCCGCAGACGGCCATCCGGCACGAATAACGAAAGGCCAGGGTTCCGTCGACCCGCTCCCGGATTGTTATGAGGGCGTCCAGCACCGTCGCGCGGTCCGGCAGGTCCAGGGTATATTCCTGGAAACGGGGTTCCAGGTCCGTCTCCGGGTTGAACCGCCGCACCCGCAGGGTTACCCGCACGACTGCTCGGCCTCCGACTCTCAGTATACCCGGGCGGCCGGAAGCCAGCGAGTGATTCTCACCGGCAGGTAATCCAGGTGCAGGTTCCCTTCGGGGTCCCGGTGCACAACCGTGTGTTTGAGCCAGTTCGCGTCGTCCCGGGCGGAGTAGTCCCGCCGGTAGTGGGCCCCCCGGCTCTCCTGCCGCCCGAGTCCGGAGACGACCACCGCCTCGGCCACGTCGAGCATAAACCCGAGTTCAATGGTGCTGACCAGGTCGTAATTGTAGACCCGCCCCCGGTCATCCAGCCGGACCCGCCGGTAGCGCTCCTTGAGCTCCCTGATTACCGACAGGCAGTGGCGCATGACATCCCCGGTCCGGAAAATGCCCATTTCCCGGCTCATGGTATCGGCCAGAATATCCCGAAGGGTCGCCCAGCGCTCGCCATCTGACCGGGAGACGATCCGGGCGAGTTCCCGCTCGGTGTCCCGAACCCGGGCCTCCGACACCTCAACACCCTTCTGGTTTCGGGCAAATTCGGCCGCGCTCTCCCCGGCCCGTCGGCCGAAGACCAGCAGTTCCAGGAGGGAGTTGCCCCCGAGCCGGTTCGCCCCGTGAACAGAGACGCAGGCGCACTCGCCGACAGCGTAAAGGCCGGGGATGGTCGTCTGGCCGGTCAGCTCAGTGTGGATGCCCCCCATGAAATAATGGGCGCCCGGGCGGACCGGGATGGGCTCATGAACCGGGTCAACCCCGGCGTACGTGATGCACAGCTCCCGGGTCTGGGCCAGGCGGGATTTGATCCTTTCCTCGCCCAGGTGGCGCAGGTCAAGCAGGACACACCCGTCCACGCCCCGGCCCTCATCGATTTCGGTCTGCTCGGCCCGGCAAACAACATCCCGCCCGGCCTGCTCCATCAGCCTGGGGGCGTACCGGGCCATAAACCGCTCGCCCCGGGCATTCAGCAGATACCCGCCCTCGGCCCGGGCGCCTTCGGTAATAAGAATGCCGCTGCCGGGCAGGGTTGTCGGGTGGAACTGCACCATCTCCATGTCCTTGAGGGGCACGCCGTTGCGCAGGGCAATGGCCATCCCGTCCCCGGTGCAGATATACGCGTTGGTGGTGTTGGCGTAGAGCCGCCCGGCCCCGCCTGTTGCCAGGATCACCGCCCCGGCCGCCACCGCCTGGACGGTCCCGCTCGGAATCTCGTAGGCGAGCACCCCGGCGCAGACGCCGTCTTCAATGACCAGGTCAAGGACGAGCCACTCCTCGTAAATCCGGAGCCGCTCTTTCAGGGCCTGCTGGTAAAGGGTCTGGAGGACCGCGTGACCCGTTGTGTCCCCGGCGAACACGGTGCGGGGGATTCGCTCCGGTCCGAAGGGTCGCAGGAGAAACCGCCCGTCGGGACCCCGGCTGAACAGGGCGCCCAGGTGGTCGAGTTCGTAGACGGCCGCCGGGCCCTCCTGGGCCAGGACCTCCGCCGCATCCTGGTCGGCGAGCCAGTCGGACTCCCGGACGGTATCGTAGGCGTGGTTCTCCCAGGAGTCCTGTTCCGCAAAGGCCGCGTTTATGCCGCCCTCCGCCGCCCCGGTGTGGCTCCGGAGGGGGTGAACCTTACTCAGAATCGCCACGTCCACCCCCAGCCGGGCGGCGGCCAGGGCCGCCCGCAGACCCGCCCCGCCGGCGCCCACCACGAGGACGTCGTGCCTGAGCATCCCGCCCTCAGACTCTTACCGAGAGGCGCTCCACGACGGGCAGGGCTGAGACCACGTGCCGATCAAGCCGCAGCTCCTTCGGACTGAAGCCGAAGGCCAGTCCGAGGAGCTGCGGCAGGTGCAGGACCGGCAACCGCACGGTCGGGTCCCGGTATTTGACAGCTTCCGGCTGGTAGGCGTCCAGATTCAGGTGACAGAGGGGGCAGGGCGTGACCATCAGGTCGGCGCCCCGGCGGCGGGCATCTGTCAGGTGGGTTCCCGCCATCATCAGGGAATTTCGCCGGTTCGTGGTCAGGATGGGAAACCCACAGCACTTGTACTCGCCCGGAAATTCGACGGGCTCGGCCCCCAGCACCCGGACCACCTGCTCCAGGTACGTAAGCCGCTCGGGTTTTTCGTCAGTCCCGACGACCCAGCTCGGGCGAAGGATGTAGCACCCGTAGAAGGCCGCCACCTTCAGCCCCCGGAGGGGCCTCACCACCAGTTCCCGGAGGCGGTCGAGGCCGATCTCTTCAACGAGCACCCAGAGCAGGTGAACGGCCCGGGCTGTGCCCCGGTACTCGTAACCCAGGTCGGCCAGATTCCCGTTAATCTTTGCCCGCCAGGCGGGGTTGCGGTTGAGGCGGTAGAGGGTTCCGCTGAAGACGCCCTGGCACGTACTGCAGATGGTGAGGATAGGGAGGCCGAGGCGCTCGGCCATTGCGAAGGTCCGGGCATTCAAAGTATCGGCGAGCTCCGGGTTGCGCTCCTGGAGGACCCCGGCCCCGGTGCACGCGGCCCCCTCAAGGCCGACAAGGTCAAGCCCGAGCCTGCCGGCTACCTTCGCCATGGCCACCGACAGCTCCGGGCAGGCGCCCCGGGCGACACAGCCCGGATAGTAGGCATATTGCCGAAGAGAAACAGTCACAGGTCGTCTCTTCCGGCAAGCGAAAGGTCAGCGCCCGGCATTAGCTTACGGTATTCTAGTACGGCCCTGGTCGGCCGGTCAACACCGGCTG
>CACRXB010000045.1_pt1 | contig 149797 bp, 149 predicted proteins | sample 5377071 | NCBI WGS metagenome assembly CACRXB01 (sample SAMEA6061848, study PRJEB28556) | metagenome | reverse complement strand
GGTCATGATAAGCTCAAGGTCGTCCCCAACATTGAGCACCCGAAAGTCGTAAATAAGCCCACGGTCCCTGGCCCCGGCCAGAACCTCCGCCGCCCGCTCCATCAACCCCTCATGCATCGACGAATGACCCAAATAGCCGCCCACATCCGCCTTGATGACCGTCAGGGTTAACCGCATCGTCTAACCTCCCTGGTTATCAAAATGTCACGGCATCGAGGGCCCGGCTCTCCGCCAGGGCCTGCTCGGCCAGTTCGACCACCCTGTCAACGGTGAAACCAAACTTCTCGGCCAGGACCTGGTGGGGGGCCGAAGCCCCGAACCGCTCCAGGCCCAGGCTCCGGCCCCACGGCCCGGTATACTTTTCCCAGCCCTGGGGGTGGGCGGCTTCCACCACGACCTTCGCCCGGACCTCCGGGGGGAGCACCTGACGCCGGTACGCCTCAGGCTGCGCCTCAAAAAGCTCCCAGCTGGGCATGCTCAGCACCCGGGCCGCAATTCCCCGGCCCTCGAGCACCTCCGCCGCCCGCAGGGCCAGGACCACTTCCGAGCCGCTGGCAATGAGGACCACGTCCGGCGGCAGCCGGGAGGCCTCCCGGAGGACGTAGGCGCCCCGGCGCAGACCGGCCGCGGCCTCGCCGGTGCACGCCGGCACCTTCTGCCGGGTCAGGATCAGGGCGACCGGGCCGTCCCGGCGGCTCAGGGCCACCCGCCACGCTTCGACGGTCTCGGCCGCGTCCGCCGGCCGGATCACCGTCAGGTTGGGGATCGCCCGCAGGGACGCCAGGTGCTCCACCGGCTGGTGGGTCGGCCCGTCTTCGCCGAGGAAGAGGCTGTCGTGGGAGAAGACGTAAACCACGGGCAGGTGCATCAGGGCCGCCAGCCGGATGGCGGGCCGCATGTAGTCGCTGAAGACCAAAAAGGTGCCGCCGTAGGGGATTATCCCGCCGTGGAGGGCCAGCCCGTTGAGAATTCCGCCCATCGCGTGCTCCCGGACGCCGAAGTGGATGTTGCGGCCCCCAAACTCCCCCCGCCGGACCGCCGGATAGGCCGCAAGATACGTCCGGGTCGACTCGCTCAGGTCGGCCGAACCGCCCAGCAGCCATGGGATGTGGGGGGCCAGGGCGTTGAGGACCCGGCCGGAGGCCTCCCGGGTAGCCATCGGTTGCTCCGGGCCGAACCTGGGCAAAAGCTCCTCCCAGCCGTCGGGAAGGCGGCCCGACATCGCCAGGTCCCACGCCGCCGCCAGGTCGGGGAACTCTGAGCGCCAGAAAAGGAACCGGCGGGTCCATTCGGCCTCCTGCTCGGCCCAACGCCGCCTCAGTCCCGCGAAGTAATCGTAAACCTCCGGCGGCACGTAGAAGGCCGGCTCTTCCGGCCAGCCCATAGCCCGCTTCGTCTGCCGGACCTCGTCGGCCCCAAGGGGGGCGCCGTGGGCGGCGGCGGAATCCTGCTTGCCGGGACTGCCGAAGGCGATGTGGGTGTGGCAGATGATGAGGGTGGGCCGCTCCGGCTCCCGTCGGGCCTCGGTCAGGGCCTGGTCGACGGCCGTGCGGTCGTGGCCGTCCACCTCCAGGACCTGCCAGCCGCACGCCTCAAACCGCCGCCGGACGTCCTCGGAGAAGGCCAGGTCCGTCGGCCCGTCGATGGAGATGTCGTTGTCGTCGTAAAGGTAAATCAGGCGACCCAGGCCCAGGTGGCCGGCTATGGATGCGGCCTCGTAGCTTATCCCCTCCATCAGGTCGCCGTCGCTGACGATCCCGTAGGTGAAGTGGTCGACGACGGTGTGGCCCGGCCGGTTGAACCGCTCGGCCAGCCACCGCTCGGCGATGGCCATGCCCACCCCTGCCGCGAACCCCTGGCCCAGAGGTCCGGTGGTCACCTCAACCCCCGGCGTCAGGCCGTACTCAGGATGCCCCGGGGTTCGGCTGCCCCACTGGCGGAACGCCCGGATGTCGTCTAAACTGAGGACCCCGCTCAGGTGGAGGAGGGCGTAAAGGAGCATCGACCCGTGGCCGGCCGAAAGGACAAACCGGTCCCGGTCGGGCCAGGCCGGGTTGTGGGGGTTGTGGCGGAGGTAGCGAGTCCAGAGGACGAAGGCGGCATCGGCCATGCCCATGGGCATGCCGGGATGGCCGGACGCGGCCTTCTCCACCGCGTCCATGGCCAGGGCCCGAATGGCGTTGACGCAAAGCTGCTCGATGTCGCCCATCCCTAAAACCTCCTCACCCTAACGTCCTCGACCAGGCCAACCTGGTAGGCGGCGTAGAGCATGTGGTAGGCAATAAGAAGCTGGGTCAGGGCCAGGGGGTGGCTGTGCCGGGTCTCCAGACCGTCGGCGTAGAAACCGATGGTTTCCGGCCGGGGCATGAGGCCGTCGGCCGGCAGGTGGGCCCAGATGAAGGCCTCGAGCTCGGCGGCCTCCGCCGCCGGCACGTGGCCGTCCACCTCAAGGATATCCACCGGCTTGCCGCTGTCCCGCCCGAGCCGGAGCCTCACCGGCCGGTCGGGGCCGTCCCCCCGCGCCTCCAGGATCCGGGTCAGATCCGGGTGGGGGATCGTCGGCCGGAGGATGAGCCGGACGTTGAGGTGCCCGTCGGCCAGCTCGGGCGGCACGCCGGCCGGCGGGTAGAACCGGACGATGATGTCGGCGTGGGCCCGCTGGGGCCGGATGAACTCCCGGGCGTCCGGTTCCCGCCGCTCCAGCTCGGCCAGCACCTGTTCCGGGGTGTAGCCCCGCTTCGACACGTCCCGGCGCACCTTCCAGACCCGCCGCAGCTCCTCGGGCGGGTCGAGAAAAACCTTCACGTCGTACTGGGCCCGCATCCTGGGGGTGTAGAAGCCCAGCAGGCCGTCGACGATGACGAAGTCTTTCGGGGTGACGTATTCCGGCCTCGTAAAGGTGCCCGTGGAGTGGTCGTAGACCGGCTTCAGGATGGGCTGGCCGTTTCGCAGGCGCTCCAGGTGCTGCTCCAGGATGTCCAGGTAGTTGCAGTCCGGGTGGAGGGGCGTTATCCCCAGGGCGGCCCGCTCCTTGCGGTCGTACTTGTGGTAGTCGTCGGCGCAGACGACCGTCACCCGCTCGGGCCCCAGAATCTGGGCGATCCCGCGGCTTAAGGTCGACTTACCCGAAGCGCTGTCCCCAACCATCCCCAGCAGGATTGGCCGTCGCACCCGCATTCGTCTTCACCTCCGGCCGCCAACGGCCGCCTGCTGGAGGCGCCGGATGACCTCCGGCGTCACCAGGCCGTCGACGGCAATTTTGTGGGGGTTGTAGAGCACCCGGGCCGGCCGGCCCGGCTCGCCCAGGCTGTCCACCACCAGGTCGGCCCCGGCGAAGCCCTCCCCGGCGAAGAGGCTGTAAAAGCCCGGGACGGCGAGGCAGGGGAGGCCGGCGGCCGCGGCCGCTTCCACCCCGTTCTGGGAGTCCTCAACGGCCACCGCCTCCCCCGCCTCGAGCCCCAGCCGGTAAAGGGCGACCCGGTAGGCCTCCGGGTCCGGCTTCTTCCGGGCCACGTCATCCCCGGTGACCACCGGGCCGAGCCTGCCGGCGAGCTCGGGGCCCAGGACGGCCGTCAGCACCGGCCCCACCCACTCCCGGCTGCCGGTGGTGGCCACCCCGACGGCGATCCCGGCTTCCAGCAGCCCGGCCACCAGCCGGCGGACCCCGGGCCGGGGCTGGACAACCCCGGCCGAAAGCATCCGCAGAAACTCCTGGTTTTTAACGTCGTGGACCCGCCGGATCAGCCCGTCGTCGGCCCGGAGCTCCGGGCGGAACACCTCGAAGTAGAACCTGAGGCGCTCCCGGCCGCCGGCCACCCAGAGCAGCCGGCCGTAGAGCTCCTCATCCCACCGGTCGGGCAGGCCGAGGAGTTCGAAGGCGCGGTTGTACGCTACCCGGTGGCCGTCCCGCTCGGTCTCGGCCAGGGTCCCGTCCACGTCGAAGATGACCGCCCGGAGCTTCACCGCGACCTACTCCCTTTCCGCCGGCCGGTAAACCACCAGGCTCAGCCGGGTAAGCTGCGGGCCCGGGTCGTAGCCGATGAGCCGGACGTAGCAGTTCGGGTTCGCCTCCCGGCAGGCCGCCAGCTCGGCCATTACCTCGTCCGGGTTCTGGGCGGCAAAAAGAGGTAGCTTCCAGAGCCGCCAGTAGTGGACGTCCGGACCCGGCCGGTCGGTGTATTCGACGATGGGGGTCCACCGGTTGCGCAGGATGTATTCGACCTGTCTGCGAACCTCCTCCTCGGTGAAGGCAGGCAGGTACGAAAAGGTCTCGGTCCGAATGGTCATGACGCGCCTCCTTCAGTCTCCGGTCCGGGCGGCGTCCAGGGTGTCGACCGCCTCGAACTCGAACCGGACTTCTTTCCAGGTCTCCATCGCCGCCCGGAGCTCCGGCGACCAGCGGGCGGCGGCCTCCAGAATCTGACGGCCCTCGGCGATGATGTTGCGGCCCTCATTGCGGGCCTGGATTATCGCCTCCAGGGCGACCCGGTTGGCGGTGGCCCCGGCCCGGTTGCCCCAGGGGTGCCCCAGGGTGCCGCCCCCGAACTGGAGGACGGCGTCATCCCCGAAGATGGTCACCAGGTCGGGCATGTGCCAGACGTGGATGCCTCCCGAGGCGACCGGGAACATGCCGGGCATGGACGCCCAGTCCTGGTCGAAGAAGATTCCCCGGGTGGGGTCGGCCGGGATGAAGTTCTCCCGGAGCAGGTCGTTTACGCCAATGGTGGCCTGCCGGTCGGCCTCAAGCTTCCCGACAACGGTGCCGTTGTGGACGTGGTCGCCCCCCACCAGCCGGGCCCACTTGGCGAGGACCCGCCAGTGGATGCCGTGGTTCTTCTGCCGGTCGATGACGGCGTGCATCGCCCGGTGGAGGTGGAGGAGAATCCCGTTCTTGCGGCACCACCTGGCGAGGGACGCGTGGGCCGCAAACCCGACGGTCAGAAAGTCGACCATGATGATGCGGGCGCCCAGCCCCCGGGCGAACTCGGCCCGCTCGTAAATCTCCTCCATGGTCGGGGCGGTCACGTTGAGATAGTGGCCCTTGGCCTCGCCGGTTTCGGCCTCGGCCTTCTTCACCGCCTCCATCACGAACAGATAGCGGTCCTGCCAGCGCATGAAGGGCTGGGAGTTGATGTTCTCGTCGTCCTTTGTAAAGTCGAGGCCGCCGGCCAGGGCCTCGTACACCATCCGGCCGTAGTTCTTCGCCGAAAGGCCCAGCTTCGGCTTGATGGTGCAGCCGAGGAGCGGCCGGCCGTACTTGTTGAGCTTGTCCCGCTCCACCTGGATGCCGTGGGGGGGACCCTGAAACGTCTTGACGTAAACCGGCGGTATTCGCATATCCTCCAGCCGGAGGGCCCGGACGGCCTTGAACCCGAAGACGTTGCCGACAATGGACGACGTGAGGTTCGGCAGGGAACCCTCCTCGAAGAGGTCGAGGGGGTAGGCGACGTAGGCAAAGTACTGGTTTTCCTGGCCGGGCACCTCCTCCAGGCGGTAGCACCGGGCCCGGTAGCGCTCCAGGTCCGTGAGCAGGTCCGACCAGACGACCGTCCAGGTGCCCGTCGAAGACTCGGCCGCGACGGCCGCGGCCGCCTCCTCGGGCGGCACCCCCGGCTGGGGCGTCACCCGGAAACAGCAGAGGATATCCGTATCCGCTGGCCGGTAGTCCGGGTCGTAGTATCCCAGCTGGGAGTAGAGCTTGACACCAGGCTCATAGGCTCGGTTTGGCATCCCTTAGACCTCCCTTAATGGAATGGGCATCACCTGGAGACTTCGTGGTCTGGACAGCGTTCTACTTCGCCCCGCCATCACCCCCTTTCCAGGGCCGGAACCTGCCGGGCATCCACTGCCCGAAGGAGGGCCTCGAAGGAGCGGGCGAAGGCCGCAACCCCCTCGGCCTCCAGGTCGGCCATCACGGCCGGCAAATCGATCCCCAGGCTGCCGATGGCCCCGAGCACCTGCTCCGGGTCTTCCCCGGCGCCCAGGGCCGGGGCGACCCGGCCGTGGTCCAGGAATGCCCGCAGGGTCGGCCGCGGCAGGGTGGTGACCGTCGCCGGCAGGGCCAGCTCCTCGACGTACTTTGTGTCCGGGTAGGCCGGGTTCTTCGTGCTGGTGGACGCCCAGAGGAGGCGCTGGGGTCGGGCACCCCGGGCCGCCAGCCGCCGGAACCTCAGGCTCCTGACCAGCGCCAGGTACCGGAGGTAGGCCCGGGCGGCGTTGGCCACGGCCGCCTTCCCCAACAGCCCCCGGGCCCGTTCCGCCGCCTCACCCCCGGCCGCAATGAGGGCCTGAAGCTGGGCGTCCACTTTGGTGTCCACCCGGGAAACGAAGAAGGAGGCCACCGACACGACCCGGTCGATGGGCTCACCCGCCTCCAGGCGCCGTTCAAGACCCCGCAGGTAGGCGTCGGCCGCCGCCAGGTAGCGGTCCACGGAAAAGAGCAGGGTGACGTTGACGTTGATGCCGGCGGCAACGGCCTCGGTGATGGCGGGGATCCCGGACCCCGTCGCCGGAATCTTAATCATCAGGTTCGGCCGGTCGACCAGGGTCCAGAGCCGGCGGGCCTCGGCGACCGTCCCGGCCGTGTCATGGGCCAGGGCGGGGTCGACCTCCAGGCTGACATAGCCGTCGGCCCCGGCCGTCGCCTCGTAGACCGGCCGGAGCAGGTCGGCCGCGGCCCGGACGTCCGCCACCACCAGGGCCTCATAGACCTCCCGGCCCGAAAGGCCCAGGCGGCGGAACCGGGCCAGGTCGGCGTCGTAGTCGGCTGACCCGGCGATGGCCCGCTCGAAGATGGTGGGGTTCGACGTCACCCCGCTCACCTCCCCCCGTCGGACCATCCCGGCCAGCTCCCCCGAGTTGAGCAGGCCGCGGCTCAGGTCATCAAGCCAGACCGATTGCCCGAGCTGCCGCAGTTGTTCGACCGGATTCATGCTAACCTCCCACAACCTTCACCCCCAGCTTACCCGAAGATTGTGATAAAAATCACATACTGTCGGGTGAATTTGGGGGCGCGTTCGGGTGAAATTCGGCTACCCGGTCGGGTAAAGGTGGGCGGCTAGGAGTTCTGGTCCCGGGCGAAGGGGCGGGGTTGCCGGAGGTACCAGCTTACGGCCTCGGTCCGGTTGGAGACCCCGAGTTTGCGAAAGAGGTTTTTTAAATAATACTTAACGGTGTTCGGGGAGACGTTCAGGGCGCGGGCGATCTGGTCGTTGCTCCGGCCCTCGGCCAGCAGGCCCAGAAGCCGGCGGTCCAGCTCGGAGAGGTCCGGTCGGGCCTGGTCGGGCTGGAGCCAGCGGCGGGCGCTCCGGGGGAAGACAAGCTGGCCGCTCAGGACCTGGCGGATGGCATTGATGACCTGGCCGGGCGGGTCGGTTTTGAGGACGAATCCCTCAGCCCCGGCCTGGACAACGGCCCGGACGGTTTCGGCGTCGCCGAAGGCGCTTAACACGATCACCTGAATTGCCGGGTCGAACTCCTTGATCCGGCGAAGGCAATCGAGGCCATTTACGCCCGGCAGCTGGAGGTCCAGGATGACGAGGTCGGGTTCCAGCCGGCGGGTCAGGTCGAGGAGTTGCCGGCCGTCGGTGGCCGCCGCAATTACTTTGAGTTCCGGCTGGCCATCCAGAAGGGCCCGGACCGCTTCCAGGACCAGGGGGTGGTCGTCGGCCAGGATGATGCGGGTCGGCCCTTCAGGCACGGACAGGCACCTCCACCCGGATCCGGGTACCCTGCCCGGGGGCACTCTCCAGGCTGAAACTGCCCCCAACGAGGAGGACCCGTTCCCGCATGCCGCGAAGGCCGATATGGGCGGCATCCTCGGTGGCCTGGGGGCCTTCCAGGGGTGGGGGCACAAATCCGGGCCCCTTGTCGGCTACCTCGAGCCGGATCGACCGGCGGGCCGCCCGCACGGTCACCTGAACTTCGGGGACCCTGGCGTGCCGGAAGGCGTTGGCCAGGGCCTCCTGAAGGACCCGGTAAAGGGCGATCCGGACGGCCAGTGAGACCGGCGGGAGCGAGGGTGGACATTCGAATACCACGGTCTGGCCGGTGAGGTCCTCATGCTGGGCAACGACGTCTTCGAGCACCCGGGCGAGGTCCCGCTGGGTGAACAGCGGCGACCGGAAAACCCCCAGAAGGTTGCGGATATCGGCAAGGGCACCTTCGAGCTGTCGGGTCACCTGGTCAAGCTCGGCGGCGAGCTCCGGGCTGACACCTTCCAACCGCGCCTGAAGCGAGGCGAGCCGACCCAGCACGGCGAAAAGCGTCTGAACCGGCCCGTCGTGAATGTCGAGGACGATCCGCTGAAGCTCCTCCTCGGTGACAGCCAGCAGCCGCCGGGCCGCGAGCTGGCGGCCTGAGCGGGTTGGGTCTGTCCGCCGTCTCAAAGGTCAACTATCCCCCTGTCGCCTGCGAAGGCCTGGGGCCGCATTGCCGGGGCAGAACGGTCCGCCCTGGTCGCCTAGTCTAGAATAAATTATGTCGCCAATTTCGGTGCAGGTTCAAGCGGGGCTTCGTTGCAGGTCTGTCCCATAGATGGTGGGATGAGCCGGTCGACTCCGTCGACTGCGGGGCAGGCGCTCCACGTGAGCCTGTTTTGGCCGGGGCGCCTCTGACCGGGACCGAGGACCGGCAACGGCGCCATCTATTTTCACCGGCACGGTTATCCAGCCGGTAAGGCAGGTCGTCACCGTCCGCTACAAGCGTGCCCAGTGTAACGGCAGCCCCGCTCAAAGGCCTCCTTCCAGATCCCGACCGAATCAAACCCGGCATCCGCCAGCAGAGGCCCCAGCTTCGTACCCTGCCTTAATGCTCGCCTGCCCAAAACCATATCGGCGGTGGGGCATCGCCCCACCGCGCCGGCCCAGCCGCAACCCCGTCAAGTCCCGGTAATACCTGACCAGAAGCCCAGGCCGGCTGTGACCCCGAACCCGCCGGACCTCAGCCCCACGCTGTCAGGCCCCGGTGGGCTATTCCCGTCGTGTCCAGAATCACTAAAGGCATGGCATCACCCGGAAGCAGCCGCTCAAGTTGACGGCCCTTCGAGGTCTTCGGGTTCTAAGTTGCGGCTCAGGTAACGCTGGACACGGGCTTTCCGGGTAGAGGTCCTTGAACAGGGCTACTGTATGCCGGTAGGTTAGCCCAAAATAGGCCAGCCGCATAAAGGGAGTGGGGATAGACCCAGGGGTGGCCCTGCCTGGGCGGGGCGTTATCCAGCCCGGCAAACCGGGCCCGGCTAAGCTTAAGGGCAAGCTCAAAAACCGCCGGCCGCTTCATCTCGCCATAACCTTAACCCCTCACCCCTTTATGGGACAAGCCCACACCAGCTTGACACGGCCGGGCCGGGCTCCTATAATCCGAAATGGACGGCATCAAGGGGATATAGCTCAGCTGGGAGAGCGCGGCGCTCGCATCGCCGAGGTCGGGGGTTCGAGTCCCCCTATCTCCACCGGGCCGAAGTGGCGGAACCTGGCAGACGCGCTGCGTTCAGGGCGCAGTGGGCGCAGGCCCGTGCGGGTTCGAATCCCGCCTTCGGCACCGGGGCGGCCCCGACGGGGATCGCAGGCTTTGGGTCCGCCTTCGGGCGGACCAAGGTGGGCGGCTTCGCCCGCCCTGGCCGCGGTTAGTCGGGGCCGCCCTGTTCCTGGGTCCCGAGATTCTCCCGCTCCAGCAGACTGCCGCTCAGCAACTGGTTAAATACCACCGGCGCAGTTTCCAGCCAGTCTGCGGCGTCGGCCGGCGTCACCGGCCCCAGGAAGTGCCGGCAGTAGTCCAGCTCAAACACCAACCCCAGCCTGTCCGGCTCTGGTCCGGGCTGGCCTGCCAGGTAGACCCGAAACGACTCCCCGACATGGGGTCCCCGGAAGGTCGCCCCCAGCCGGAAGTTTTCGATTCCGGCCGCAAGCGGGTGGGTCAGAACCGGGTAGACCTGAAAGACCCGGCTGAGACCCCGCGGCCCGGCCGGAAAATCCAGGCTGAGGGCACAGCCCAGAACCGCCGTCTCGACCAGGAGTGGGCCGAAAGCGTTAAAGTAAGCCGCCAGCGCACCGTTAGCCAGCCGGCGGAACTCCGCCCAGTCGACCCCCAGCCCCTCATGTTCGAACTTTAGGACCGAGGGCGTCGCCCGAATCTCCCACCGTCCCGAGGCCAGCCGGACCCCATCGGGTCCGGCCCCCAGGAAGCGGGCGTCCGGAACCGCCGAGTTCAGTTCGGCACCAAAACGCCGGGCCTGTCCGGGTGTTCGATCCCGGGCCGCCGGGCCGCAGATGAAGTAGCACCGAATTCGGCCCCCGGTCATATCCGCTTCGCAGTCGCTCAAAACCCATAGTTAGCCGCCATTGGCGGCCTGATGGCAGCCGGGCGTGCTAACAGCCGGAGCCGGTATGGGGCCTGTTTCAGTCTACCGGCCTAGCCCCCGTGCCGGGGCAGGTCAACCACCGCCCGGCCCGTCAGCACCCGCTCCCCCCGCTGGTTATCAATCCAAACCTCGCAGTCGGCCTGGGTTCTTTCGCCCTCGGTCCGAACCTGCTCAACCCTACCCCGGCAGGTCAGGATATCGCCGGGCCGGACCATCGCCGTGAAGCGGACGCTGAGCCGGCGCAGGTTTGTCGGACCCACCCAGTCGGTGAGCATCTGGGCGATGAAGGCCATGCTCAACATTCCGTGGGCGATAACCGTCGGCCCGACCCCGGACTGCTGGGCAACCTCATCGTCGAGGTGGATTGGGTTGAAGTCGCCCGAGGCCCCGGCGTATTTTGCCAGCTGGACCCGGGTGATGGGCCCCTTGGTCAGGGTCGGGATTTCATATCCGGGCTGAATTCCGGAGATCTGCTGTTCAACCACGGGTCACCTCCGAATTCCGGTACTGCGTCCGACGGCAACCAGCTCGCCCAGCTGGTTCGTGTAGCGGCTTTCGGTCACGACAAAGAGCATCCGGCCAGTCCGGCCGGTCTTCTCGTAGATGTCGACGATCCGGCTCGTCATGGTAATCGTATCCCCGGCCTGCACCGGAACGAACCACTCATACTCCTGCTCGCCGTGGATGGCCACCCGCCCGTACGGCACCCGGAAGAGGGTCTCATCCCGGCGCTGCCAGGGCCACCGGCCGATGGTGGTAAGGAAAGTTGGCGGGGCAATGATGCTCCGGAAGCCCTTCGACCGGGCGTAGTCCTCGTCGTAATAGAGGGGATTCGGGTCGCCGATGGCATCGGCAAACCGGCGGATCTGCTCGGTGTCGACCACAACCGTGACCGGCGGCGATTCCCGACCGATGAGGGAACGGATCTCTTCGGGAAGGGCAGTGGCTTCGGACATTTGACTCCTCCCGCCGCAGTTCTCAGGTTGATGATAACGGCCGCCGGCCGGGAGCGCAAGCCGGCCCCCGCGGCGCGCACGACCCCGGCTTGAGGTCCCGGCGGGCACGCAGTAAAAACTTTCATCGGAACAGGCCATGGGGGCCCAGGTCTTCCTCGTGCTTCTGACAATCTACTGCGCCGGCTATGCCGGCCGCGCCTACTCGGCGGATGACATATCTTCCCTGTCAGTCGGCTGGAGCATCGCCCACCGGGGCGACCTCGAGGCCAGAATCGATGCCTGGACCGCCCGCTTTCCCGACCAGTCGAATACTTTCGGCCCCGCCGGCCAGGTTTACTCCAAAAAGGGCCCCCTTCTCGCCTTCCTGGCGGCCCCGGCCTACCGGCTAACCTCCAGCACCGGCCTGCCGGCTATCCCCCTAATCACAACCCTCAACCCGGTGGTCACCGCCCTCACGGGCTGGCTCCTCTTTCATCTGACCAGACTGGCCGGGTTTGGGCCCCGACCGGCCGCCTTGACCGCCCTGGTCTGGGGCTTTTTAACCCTGGCCCTGGCCTACTCTAAGTTTCTCTTCACCGAACCCCTGGCGACCCTCGGCCTCGTGGTCGCCTGCCTGGCCGCCGTGAGGTTCCCCGGCTGGGTGGGGGCCCTTGGGGCGGGCCTGGGTTTAAGCTTTGCGGTCCTGGCCCGTCCGGCCGCCCTGGCCCTGGTGCCGGCCCTTCTGCCCCTGGTCTGGTCGGGGGTACGGAGGCCGGGCCGGATTCTCGGCTTCGGTCTTGGGCTCCTGCCGGGTGCTGCAGGCCTCGGACTTTACAATGCGGTTCGCTTCGGCAGCCCCCTTGAGAGCGGACTGAGCCCCATCGAAACTTTCAGTACGCCCCTCTGGGTCGGCATACCCGGCCTGCTGTGGAGTCCGGGTCGGGGGCTCCTCTTCTTCTCACCGGCAGTGCTGGTTGGGCTGGCCGGATTCCCCCTGGTCTGGCGGGCCCACCGCCGGCTGGCCCTGACCTCGGCCCTCATCGTCCTCGGCCACCTCGTCCTCTACGGCGCCTGGTACGGCTGGGACGGCGGCCACGCCTGGGGTCCCCGCTTTCTGGTGCCGGCCCTGCCGTTCCTGGTCCTGGGTGCCGGCCCCCTCCTGGACGGATGGTCCAGGTGGAGTCTGGCTCTCAAGTCGGCGATTGTTGTCGTCCTCGGGGTGAGCCTGCTTGTTCAGGGAGCCGGCTTTCTGACCGACTTTAACCGCCTGCCCCAGCCTGCCCGGCCCAACGACCCGATGCTGTGGGAGCTCCCGAATCCGGCCTGGACGGCGACTCTCCAGCTGCTGGGTCAGGGCCAGCTTGACCCGGTGTGGGCGCGGCACGGTCTGTGGCCGATCCCGGTTCTGCTGGGGGCCGCAGCCGCCCTGGCCCTTCTGCCCACGCCGGCGCATTCCCGGCGAAAACTCCTGGCCGCCGGCCTGGCCCTGACCCTGACGGTCCTGGGCTTTCAGGTGGACGTTGCAAGCCTGGAGGCCGAATCCCGTGAGCTGGAGCTTGCGGCGGCCCTGAACACCCTGCAAAATCACGTCCGGCCGGAAGACGCGGTTGTAGTTGTGGCCCCGTATGCCCAGACCTGGTTTTTGAACCATTATCGCCTGCCCAACCCGGTCCTTGGCCTGACTGAAGACAGCCTCCGATTAGAGCCCCGATTTCGGCTGACCCTGTCACGACTGCTAAAGCCGGGCGCACAGTTATGGCTACTCGTCCAGGGGTTTGCCTTCCCCGACCCGGCCGCGGAGCTGGACGCCGAGCTTCACCGGGAGCTGTGCTGGACCGGTTCCGTAAACTCCTTTGGGGGCGTAAGGCTTAGCCGGTTTCTGATCCCTGGGAACTTCCACGACCTGGGGATTCAGGCCACTTTCGGCCGGTCCCTCGGGCTGAAAGCTTCGGCGTGGGATGCCGGCACAACCCTTGCGCCGGGGGACAGCTTCTGCGTTCGTCTGGAGTGGGAACCCGCCTCGCCGGCTGAAGGGGTGAATACCCGCATCAGCGTTCAGGTGCTCGATGCTGCCGGCAAACTCGTCACCCAGCACGACGGCCCGCCCGGCGCCGGGTTTAAACAGCCGGGCCCGACCATCATCGACAACCACGGCCTGTCCCTGCCGGGCAACCTGACCGGCGAGGCTTTCTATCTTACTGTGGTCGTTTACAATCCGGACACCCTCGAGCGCTACACCCTCGCGGACGGCACGGACCGGCTGACCCTGGCGGCCTTCCGGGTTGAAAGGCCCACCAGGTAGCCGGTCCGGGAGAACGGGGACCGAGTCGGTCTGTAAGCCGGGTTCTGTACGGCCGGGGTTATCCGGCCGCGGTGGCCATCCATCTGGGGTGACGGTTGCCCGCCACCTCTAGCGGCCTACCCGGGGGCTCGGACGGGCCCGCCTCAACGCCCCCTGCTTGGCCTTGCTCCGGGTGGGGTTTGGCCAGCCAGCCGGTCACCCGACTGCTGGTGCGCTCTTACCGCACCTTTTCACCCTTACCGGGCGGCGTTACGGCCGCCCGGCGGTATGGTTTCTGTGCCACTTTCCGCGGGTCGCCCCGCCTGGGTGTTACCCAGCACCCTGCCCGTGGGAGCCCGGACTTTCCTCGGGCGCAAACCCTGCGGCCTGCGCCCGCGGCCACCCGACCGGCTCGGCCCCCAGTTTAAATTTTACCACCGGCCGACCCTCAGCCCCCCGCGGCCTCCTGCTGGGCCAGCTGCCGCAAAACGAACTTCTGGATTTTGCCCGTCGAAGTCTTGGGCAGTTCGGCGACGAACTCCACCTTCTTGGGGGCCTTGAAGTGGGCCAGCCGGTCCCGAACCCACTGAATCAGCTCCTCGGCCGTGGCCGACATCCCCGGCTTGAGCACCACGTAGGCCTTGGGAACCTCGCCCCAGTACGGGTCGCGCACCCCGACCACCGCCACCTCCAGCACCGCCGGGTGGGAGTAGAGCACCGCCTCCACCTCGACCGAGGAGATATTTTCCCCGCCGGAGATGATTATGTCTTTCTTGCGGTCGCGCAGTTCGATATAGCCGTCGGGATGCCACACCCCCAGGTCGCCGCTGTGGAACCAGCCGCCCTTGAACGCCTCGGCCGTCGCCTCCGGGTCCCGGAAGTAGCCGGCCATCACCGTGTTGCCCCGCATGACCACCTCGCCCATGGTCTGCCCGTCCCGGGGAACATCCCGCATTTGCTCGTCGACGACCCGCAGGTGAATGGCCGTCGGGTGGGGAATGCCCTGCCGGGCCTTGACCCGGGCCCGCTCCCCGGCCGGAAGCTGATCCCAGTCGGCCAGCCACTCGCACAGGGTGTTCGGTCCGTAGGTTTCCGTCAGGCCGTAGAGGTGGATGAGCTTGCCCCCGAGCCGGTCCTCGACGTCGGCGATAACCTGAGGGGCCGGCGGCGCCCCGCCGGTGGCGATGATGACCTGATGGGGAAACCGCCGTCCCGCCTGGACGCCGTAGTTGGTCAGGGCGATGAGCACGGTCGGGGCGGCGCAGAGGTGGGTAACCTGCCGGCGCTCGATCTCGTCAAAGATCTGGGCCGGGTCGGCCCGCCGCAGGCAGACGTGGGTTGCGCCGACGGCCGTAACGGCCCAGGTGTAGCACCAGCCGTTGCAGTGGAACATCGGAACAACCCACAGGTACATGCTGTTGACGTTCAGCCCGACGGAAAGGCAGTCCCCCAGGGCATTAAGATAGGCCCCGCGGTGGGTGTACACGACCCCCTTCGGCCGGCCGGTCGTCCCCGACGTGTAGTTCAGGGTGATCGGCTCCCGCTCATCCTCAATGACCGGCTCGACGGTCGCCCCCAGGTGAGCACCGATGAAGCTTTCATACTCCTCGCCGGGCAGCTCCGCCGGCGCCCCCTCATCCCGAATAACGACGATCTTGCGCAGGCCCTCAGGCGAGGTCTTCGGGAGCAGGTGGAGAAACTGCCCGTCGATAATAAAAACCTTCGCCCCGGAGTGGCTGAGAATGTACTCGACCTCGCCCGGCGAGAGCCGGATGTTGATGGGGACCAGCACAGCCCCGGCCAGCGGGACCCCGTAGTGAGCCTCCAGCATCGGCGGGGTGTTCGGGGCCAGAACCGCCACCCGGTCCCCCCGGTCAACCCCGGCCGCCCGGACCGCGGCCGCCAGGGCGTGGACCCGCCGGTTAAACTCGGCGTAGGTCCAGCCCTGGTCGCGGTAGTAGACGGCGGGCTTCCCGGCCAGGAAGTTGGCCGCCCGTTCGAGAAACCGGAGGGGCGTTAAGAGGTCGACAAAGACGTCCTGGTGAGCAAGGGCAATATAGTCGCCCAGGGGAAGGGCCTTCCTGGACTCAACCATCCTGAGCCTCCTTTATGGGCGGGCTGCTCTCACCTCAAGTTTAGGCGGCTTGGCCTTTGGCAGTCAAAAATTTTTGACACCTGTGCAGAGGCGGTGCTATCTTTAACTAGCATTTCCAGGCAGTAAAAGGAGGGGGTAGCCATGCGCCGGGTCAGCCGTCGGGAGTTTCTGAGCGGGGCGATAGCCGTCGGCGCGGCTGGGGCCCTGGCCGCCTGTGCGCCGTCTCAGGCGCCCGCGCAGCCGTCTTCCCAGGCCAAGCCGCTGGGGGTTGACACCATCAAGATCGGGGCGATGGGGGCCCTCTCGGGGGCCCACGCCGATTACGGCCGCCAGATCAACATGGGCCTTGAGCTTGCCAAGGAGGAGATCAATGCCAACGGCGGCATCCTGGGCAGCATGGTCGAGACCCGGATGCTGGACGAGGAGCTCAAGCCCGACGTCGCGGTCCGGAACACCCGCCAGCTAGTACAGGACTGGGGAGCCCACTTCCTGGTCGGGGTTGACTCCAGCGGGTCGGCCATGGCCATCGGACCGATCTTGCCGGAGCTGGACCGGGTCTTCATCTTCACCCACGCCGCAACCCACCGGCTGACCGAGGAGCTTGTTTACGACAAGAAGATCAAGCACATCTTCCGGATAAGCGTCCCCGTCTACCAGGACGCCATCGTTGCGGCCTACGTTTTCCGGGACAAACTGCCCCAGGCCCGCCGGTTTGCCACCATCGGGGCCGACTACGAGTACGGCCGGGCCGTCTGGGCCCTCTTTAAGGACTACATGAAGCGGTTCCGGCCCGAGGCCGAGTTCGTGGGCGAGGCCTGGGCGCCCTTCCTTACGACCGACTTCTCCTCCCACATCGCCGCCGTGATGGCCACCAACCCGGACGTTATCGTCGCCACGCCCTGGGCCGGTGAAGGCGTCACCCTGCTCCGCCAGGCCGTCCAGCTCGGGGTCTTTGACAAGATCCAGGCCTGGTGGCAGGCCATGGGCGGCTCGGTCGACCTTCTCGAGGGGATTAAGGGTGAGGTCCAGGCCAACGCCTTCAAGGGCAAGCTCTGGGCGACCGCCCGTTACATTCACAACTACCCGGATACGCCCGAAAACAGGGCTTTCGTTGAGAAGTTCCAGAAGCGGTGGTCCCGCCTGCCCAACTACTCGGCCGAGACGACCTACTCGGCCGTCTACGCCATTAAGGCGGCCGTCGAGAAGGCCCGGAGCCTGGAAACCAGCAAGGTAATTCCGGCCCTGGAGGGACTCACCCTGAAGACGCCGGCCGGCGAACGGTACATCCGGCCGGAGGACCACCAGGCGGTCTACTCCGTCCCCGCCGGCCGGGTGGTGATGGACCCGAAGTACCCGATTCCCATCATCGGGGCCGACCTGGTCATCTTGAAGCCCGAAGACTACTTCCGCAAGCCGCCCTTTGAGCCCATCAAGTTCTGATCCGGCGGACCCGAACCGAACGTGACCGTCGAAAACATCGTCTTTCAGGGGCTCATCGGCCTGAGCCTGGCCATGTACCTGTGGCTCGTCTCGGCGGGGCTGACCCTGGCCTTCGGGGTGCTGGGGGTGCTCAACTTTGCCCACGGCAGCCTCTACATGGTCGGGGCCTACCTGGCCTACACCCTTTACGGCCGGCTCGGCTTCGACTTCAGCATCGCGGTCGTCCTGGCCGTTCTCACCGTCGGCGTCCTCGGGGCCATCATCGAGCGGCTCCTTTTCCGGCCCATGTACCGGCTTGACACGGCCTTTCAACTCATCCTGACCTTCGGCCTGGTGCTCATCTTCAGCGACCTGGCCAAGCTCATCTGGGGCGGCCTCTTTGTCATCCCGCCGGTGCCGGCGGTCTTTCAGGGGACGGTCCCGGTCCTGGGCCGGAGCTTCCCCGTTTATAACATCTTCGTCATCGCGGCCGGGATTCTCGTCGCCCTGGGGATGGGGTTCGTCCTCGAGCGGACCTGGTGGGGCAAGACCGTCCGGGCGGCCGCCGCCGACCGGGAGATGGCCGCCGCCCTGGGCCTCAACATCTCGAAGGTCTTCGTCCTGGTCTTTGCGGCCGCGGCCATGCTGGCGGGCCTCGGCGGGGCCTTCAGCATCCCGGTTCGGGTCGTCGACCCCGGCACCGGGACCGCCCTGATTGTGCAGGCGTTCATTATCACCGTCATCGGCGGCCTCGGCAACCTCCGGGGCGCCTTCGTCGGGTCTTTGCTGGTCGGGGTCCTGAGCGCCTACGGCACCCTGCTCTTCCCCGTTTTCGAGCTCTTTATCATCTACCTGCTGATGGCCGCCGTTTTGCTGATTAAGCCGGAGGGGCTCTTTGGCCGCTAATAAGCTGGCGCTTCGGAACCGGTTAGGTCTCATCCTGAGCCTCGCCGCGGCCCTGGCCATTCTCCTTGTGCCCCCGCTGCTGGGCCGCTACCCCACCTACCTGGCAACGACCATCCTGATGCTGGCCGTCTTCAGCCTCGGGTTTAACCTCCTCTTCGGCTACACCGGCCTGCTCTCCTTCGGCCACGCCGCCTTCTACGCCCTGGGCGCCTACGTCTGCGCCAAGGTGCTCCTGGCCTACCCGTCGCTGATTCTGGGCATCCTGGCCGGGGTCGCGGCCGCCGGGGTGGGCGCCCTTATCATCGGCTTTCTGAGCGTCCGCCACACCCGGATCTACTTCTCGATGCTTACCCTGGCCTTCGGCATGATGGTCCACAGCATCGTCTGGAAGTGGCGGGAGGTGACCGGGGGCGACGACGGGCTGGTCGGGATCATCCGGCCGAACCTGAACCTCGGCTTTATCGAAATCAACCTGAACCGGCCCGAAAACTTCTATTACTTCGTCGCCGTGATCCTGCTGGCCTCCATCTTCATCATGTACCGGGTCGTGAATTCCCCCTTTGGCCTGGTCCTGCAGGCGATCCGGGACAGCGAGACCCGGGCCGCCTTCTGCGGCATCCCGGTTCGGCGGTATCGGCTGGCGGCCTTTGTGGTCTCCGGCCTCTACGCCGGCCTGGCCGGCTCCTTCGTAGCCCCCCTGGAGCGCGCCGTCACCCCGGTCTACGCCCACTGGACCTTTTCGGCCGAGCCGGTGCTGGCAACCCTCCTGGGCGGTATAAACCTCTTCCTGGGGCCGATTGTTGGGGCGCTCCTTTTCCGGCTCCTTAAGGAGGTCGTTGTCCGCTACACCGAGTACTGGCAGCTCGCCCTGGGCATTATCGTGGTAATTATCGTGCTCGGATTCCGGGGCGGGGTTGTGAGCGTCGTCGCGGGCTGGCTCAGGCCCTGGCTGCGGGGGGGCGAGCCCCGCTTCGTTCAGAAGGTCGCCTCAGAGGCGTCCGGACCGGAGGCGGCGCCGTGACGGCCCTGCTCGAAGCCCACGGCATCACCCGCAAATTCGGGGCGTTTACGGCCGTAAACAACGTGAGCCTGGCCATCGAGGCCGGCCCCCTTACGGCCATCATCGGCCCCAACGGGGCCGGCAAGACGACCCTTATCAACGTGCTGACCGGCCACCTGATGCCGACCTCGGGAAAGGTCATTTTCGACGGCCACGATATTACCCGCTGGCCCCCGGACCGGCGGGTCCGGGCCGGCCTGAACCGGTCGTTCCAGATAACCAACATCTTCCCCCAGCTTACGGTTGCTGAAAATGTCGCCGTGCCGGTCCTGGTCCGCCGCGGCTACCCGGCCGTCTGGTTCCGGGATTACCGCAACCTGCCGGAGGTTCGTGAAGAGGTCTATCGGCTCCTCGCTGAGGTGGGTCTTGCCGACCTCCACGATACCAGGGCGTCCGCCCTCTCCCACGGCGACCGGCGGATCCTGGACCTGACCCTGGCCCTGGCGACCCGTCCCCGGCTCTGCTTTCTGGATGAACCCACGGCCGGCATGAATGCGGGCGAGCGGCTCAAGCTCCTGGATTTTATAAAGCGCCTGCGGGCCGCCGAACATATAACCTTTGTCCTCGTCGAGCACGACATGGACGTCGTTTTCAGCGTCGCCGACCGGGTAATCGTCCTGGACAAGGGCCAGATCCTGGCCGACGGCGACCCCGAGGCCATCCGCGGCAACCGCCTGGTACAGGAAGTCTACCTGGGGGAGGAGGTCGGGGCGTGAGCGGACCTCTGCTGGAGATCAAAGGCCTTTCGGCCGGCTACGGTCCCATCACCGTCCTTTTCGACGTCTCCCTGACGGTCAACCCTGGCGAAGCCGTCGCCCTGCTGGGCCGCAACGGCACGGGCAAAACGACAACCCTCCGGTCCATCATGGGTCTTACCGACCTGCGGGCCGGGGAGGTGGTTTTCAAGGGCCAGCGGCTTAATCGCCGGCCCCCCTTTGAAGTCGCCCGCCTCGGGGTTGGGTTTGTGCCCGACGACCGCCGGATCTTCGGTGAGCTCACCGTCGAAGACAATCTGCTTCTGCCCACCCGCTGGGTTGGCCGGCGTAACGGCTTCTGGGCCCTGAGCCGGGTTTACGACCTTTTCCCGGTCCTGGCCCAGTTCCGGAAGCTCCGGGCCGGCGCCCTGAGCGGCGGCCAGCAGAAGATGCTGGCCATCGGCCGGGCCCTAATGCTTAATCCCGAGCTCTTATTACTTGACGAGGCGGCCGAGGGCCTCGGGCCCATCATCGTCGCCGAGCTCGTAAAGGCCCTGGCCGAGGTCCGGGCCAGCGGCATCGCAATTCTGCTGGCCGACCAGAATCTCCACTTCGCCCGCCGGGTCGCCGACCGGGCCTACATCATCGACCGGGGCACAACCCCGGTTTCGGCCCCCATGGCCGAGATCTTGGCCAACGAAGAGCTAATCCGCCAGTATTTGACGGTTTAATTTCCCGGCCGGGATATCACGTACTCGATAAATTCACACAGCCGGTCGACCACCCGCCCGACAATCTCCTGCCCGAACTCAACTGAGGCCAGGGTGCCGTCGCCGAAGACGCCGTTGGCCGTAAGCTCATCGAAATACGGCGCCAGGGTGATGCCGTAGCGGCGGGCCTTCTCCCGAAGTTCCACAGCGGCCTCCCGGAATTCGCCCCGGGCCAGGGCCCCGACCTTAACGATGTCCGGGGCCAAAGCCATCGCCACCGAAGTTTCAAACTCGCAGGCGTGGCCGTAGAGCCGGTCGCCGAGCCGCTCCCGGAGCAGGTCGTCGGCAAGCCGCCAGTAAGAACAGCTCCCGAGAAACTCCACCGGGACCTCCTCCTGGATTTTGACCACCGCCACCCCGAGGGTCGCCTCGTTGCCGCCGTGGCCGTTCACAAAGAGAAACCTCTTGAGGCCGTGCCGGGCCAGGGATTTTACGACATCCCGCAGGACCGCGATAAAGGTCTCGGGCTCAAGGGTGATGGTGCCGGGGAACCGCATGTGGTGGTGTGAGACCCCGAAGGGAACGGGCGGCGTCACCAGTACCCGGGGGTAAAGGCGGGCCGAAACCCGCTTGCTCACCTCGAAGGCCAGCCGGTGGTCGGACTGTTCGGCGATATTGGGGCCGTGCTGTTCGAGGGACCCGACCGGGATAAGGACGATTTTTACCTGGGGCAGGATGTCGCGCACTTCAGGCCAGGAAAGGTCGGCCAGGAGCAGGGGCTGGTCAGCCATCAGATTCCTCCGCGTCGTCAGTTTTTGGCGCCCGTACGATAATAGCCGCCCCGCCCCGGCCGGGGCAATTGTCCGGTCTGTGAGGCTTAACCTGAAAACCTGCTATCATCCTTCTGAGCGGCGAGGCCAAAGCTGAGGAGGCGCCGATGACCTTTCAGTACATTCTTTACGAGAAGCGGGACCGCATCGCCTACGTCACCATTAACCGGCCGGAGGTTCTCAACGCGATTCACCCGCCGGCCAGCAAGGAGCTTTACGAGGCCTTCTGCGACTTTCGGGATGACCCGGAATGCTGGGTCGCCATCCTGACCGGGGCCGGCGACCGGGCTTTCTCGGCCGGAAATGACCTCAAGTGGACGGCCGAGCACGGCGGCCTTGCCCGGCAGATGGCGGAGTTCGGGGACATCCCCTTCGGGGGGATCACCACCGGGTTTGAGTGCTGGAAGCCGATAATCGCCGCCGTGAACGGCTACGCCCTCGGGGGCGGGATGGAGATGGCCATGGCCTGCGACATCATCATCGCCGCCGAGCACGCCGAATTCGGCCAGCCCGAGCCCAGAGTCGGCCTGATTGCGGCCGCCGGCGGGGTCCACCGCCTTCCCCGCCATGTTCCCCTTAAGGTCGCCATGGGTCTGCTCCTCACCGGCCGGCGCATAAGCGCCCAGGAGGCCTACCGCATCGGCCTGGTCAACGAGGTCGTGCCCCTCAAGGACCTGATGCCTACCGCCGAACGTTGGGCCCGGGAGATCCTCGAGTGTGCCCCGCTGGCGGTTCGGGCCAGCAAGCAGGCCGCCCTGAAGGGTCTGGACTGGCCCTTTGACGTCGCCCTGAACCTGAATTACGAGTGGGTGACCCGCTGGCGGCATGCCGAAGATACGCTTGAGGGCCCCAGGGCCTTCGCCGAAAAGCGCAAACCGGTCTGGAAGGGGCGCTGACCGCGGCTGATGCCAGACAAGGTCAAACTCGGCCTGGGGCTTGGGGCCTGGCCCTTCGGCCCCCTGGACCCCGAGGGGTTCCTGGCATACGTTGACCGGGCCGAGGCCCTGGGTATCGATTCGGTCTGGCTGAGCGACCGGCTCACCGGAACCGGGGTTGTTCTGGAGCCGGTGGTTGCCCTGGCGGTTGCCGCCGGGCGCACCCGGCGGCTTAAGCTCGGCACCAGCGTGCTCATCCCGGCCCTCCGCCAGCCGGTGGTGCTGGCCAAGGAGCTGGCCACCCTCGATTTCCTCAGCCGGGGCCGGCTCCTCCTCACCGTCGGCCTGGGGTCCGAGGGCCCGGCCGAGTTTGCGGCGGCCGGGATTGCCAAATCCGAACGCGCCGGCCGCACCGACGAGGCCATCGACCTGCTGCGCCGGCTGTGGGCCGGGGGCCCGGTGACCTTCTCGGGCCGCTACTTTCGGGTTGAAAACGTCGAAATCCACCCGAAGCCCTGGCGGCCGGGCGGACCGCCCATCTGGGTCGGGGGCAGGTCGGAGGCAGCCCTCGACCGGGCGGCCCGCCTGGGGGATGGCTGGCTTGCCTCGAGCATCACCCCCGAGGAGTTCGCCGCCGGCCGCCGGCGGATTGAGGAGCTGCTCGGCCGCTACGGCCGCACCATCGAGCCCGACCACTACGGGGTTTACCTGCCCTTTTTCGTTGCCGAAAGCCGGTCCCGGGCCTGGGAGCTGGCCGGTCCGTATCTTCTCCGGCGGCGAACCGACGTCGACCCGGCGGCCTGTTCGGCCATCGGCACCCTGGCCGACTGCCGGGCAGTTATCGACCGCTACCTGGCGGCGGGGGCCGTCAAGTTCGTCCTGCGGCCGGTCGGGCCGCCGGGAACCCTCGGTGAGCAGCTGGAAATCCTGGCCGGGGAGTTGTGTCCCGTCTACGAGGGGTGAAGCCGATGACGGATGAGCTGGCAGACCTGCTTGCGAACCGTCCGCCCGGCCTGCCGTGGGCCGACGGCTTTGTCGCTCCGGCCTATGGGGGGCGTTCCCTGGTGAATCTGACGGCGGCCGTTGTGGCCGGCTTTGGGGCCGAGCCCCCAGGCCCGCCCCTGTCCATCCCAGAGGTGGTCGAAGGCCTCCGGTCGGCCCGGAAAGTCGTCCTGTTTCTCATTGACGCCCTCGGCTACGAGTTCTTCACGGCCCACCTTCAGGCCGAGCCGGGGTCGGTCTGGCACGACCTTGTCGAGGCGGTTTATCCCCTCACCTCGGTCTTCCCATCGACAACGGTGGCCGCCCTGACCAGCCTCTGGACCGCCCAGCCGCCCCTGGCCCACGGGCTGATCGCCTACGAACTGCTGTTGAAAGAGCTGGGCCTTACGGCGAAGATGATCGAGCTTACGCCGAGCGTGAGCCGGGAGCCGGAGTGGCTGGTCCGGGCCGGCCTCATCAAGCCCGAGGAGTTCATGCCCCTGCCCCTCATCAGCCAGACGCTCACGGCGGCCGGCGTCGGCGTATACGGCCTGATGTACAGGCCCTACTGGCGCAGCGGCCTGACCCAGATGCACCTGCGGGGCGTGACCCCCCTCGGCTACTTCACCCTGACGGACCTGATGGTCACCCTCCGGGACTTTCTGAACGACCGGACGACTGGCCCTCTGTACCTGTGGGTCTACTGGGCCGGCCTTGACACCCTCGGCCACATGTACGGGGTTGACCTGCCCAGGCTGAGGGCCGAGTTCGAAGAGGTCGGCCGCCTCCTTCGGGACCTGGTCTTAAACAAACTTACGGCTCAGGCCCGGGACGGGCTTACGGTGCTCGTCACCGGCGACCACGGGATGGTTACCACCCCGGAGGAGTCGACCCTTATGGCCCGGTCGGAGCCCGACCTGATGCGGCCCCTGGCCTTCCTGCCCACCGGCGAAGGCCGGGCGGCCTTTCTTTACGTCCGGCCCGGGACCGAGGCGGAGGTGTACCGTTATTTTAGTGAGCGATACCCGGACCGTTTCGTTGTCTGGGCGGGTCGGGAGGCCCTCCGGGCCGGCCTTTTCGGTCCGGGCGAGCCGCCCGACTACACCCTGGACCGGGTGGGCGACCTGATCGTGGTTGCCCGGGGGAATAACGCGATCTACTGGGGCGTCGCCCCGAACCAGATGCGGGGCCGGCACGGGGGCGTCGAGTTCGGGGAGATGGTGGTGCCCCTTATCCGGCTAAGGCTTTAAGGCCCGGCCGCCGGAACCTGGGGAGAACCTCCGCCGCAATCGCCCGGACCTGCTCGAAATAGCGCCCGGGCCGGCCGGTGGGAACCAGAATAAAATATTCGACCCCGGCGGCAACATACTCCTCGAGACGCCGGCGGCAGTCATCGGGGTTGCCGAGGACGACGTAGCGGTCGACAACCCGGTCGAAGGGCTGGTTGTACTGGCGGGAGAGGCGCTCAACAGCCTCGGCCCGGGCCTCACTATACGAATCGGCCACGCAGATGAACTGATAGAGGCCCCGGACGACCTCGCCGGGGTTCCGCCCGAGCCGGTCAAGCTCCTTTCCGAGAAGCTCGAAGCTCGACCGGTAGCGCTCCGGGCTGAAAAGATAGGGCAGGTAGCCGTCGCCGTAGCGGGCCGACCGGCGGATGGCCGCCTCGGAGCGGCCGGCGACCCAGATGGGCGGTCCGCCCGGCCGGGCCGGCCTGGGCCAGAGGGTGACGTTTTCGACCCGGAAAAACCGGCCCCGGAAGGTGACGTTTTCGGCCGACCAGAGCCGGCGCATAAGCCGGATGGACTCATTCGTGCGGGCGCCCCGCTCGCTGACAGGCACCCCGACGGCCTCGAACTCCTTCGGGTACTCCCCGCCCACCCCAATCCCCAGGATGAGCCGCCCGCCCGAAAGCAGGTCGAGGGTGGCCGCCGCCTTGGCGAGGACAACCGGGTGGCGGAGGGGAACCAGGACGACGGCGCTCCCTATGTTAATATTGCGAACCTGCTGGGCAAAGAAGCTGAGGGTGATGAGGGCCTCGTAGGTCGGGCCGTAAAAGAAGAGGTGCTCGCCGGCCCAGATGGAATCGTACCCGAGCTCCTCGACGAGGCCGGCCTCCCGCCAGGAAGCCGGTGGGAAGACCAGGCCGAAACGGATAACCCGCTCAGTGTCCAACCTGGTTGCGGCCGGCGGCCTCCGGTGGGGTCGAATCTTCTTCGCTGGCCCGGCGGAACTCGCGGATCATCTTGCCGAGGCCGGCGCCGAGCTCCGGCAGCCGGCTCGCCCCGAAGATCAGCAGGACGATAACCAGGATAATGATGAGCTCGGGCAACCCGAGGTTAAACGGCAGCATTTTTCAGTCCTCCCATTAATCTTACACCACCGCGGCAACCCTGCACGGCCTAGAGGCCGTGAATGGGGAATACGAGCTGTTTTACGAGCTCGACGGTTGCCCGGGCGAAGTCCCGGATATCGGCCCGCAGCGAATCCGGCATGGGCCTCGGCACCGGGTCCCGGAGCCGCCGGCCTACCAGCTCGTGGAACCGGGCCGGCACGTCGTCGGGAAGCTCGATGCCGGCGAATTCGGCGAAAGCCAGGGTCCAGGCCCGGGGCACAACGCTCAGGTTGTAGCCCCCGCCGCCGAGGGCGATGAGCCGGGGGCTGAACTTAATAATTCGGCGGACGGCTTCGATAAAGCCGTAGGTGGTGAGGGCCAGGTGGGTGAGGGGGTCATCCCGGTGGGTATCGACCCCGAGCTGGGCAACAACCACATCGGGCCTGAAAGCTTCGATGATGGGCGGGACGACCTGGTCGAAGGCCCAGAGCCAGACCTCGTCGTCAGTATACGGTGCCAGCGGGATGTTGACCGAGTAGCCCCGCCCCCGGCCCGCCCCAATTTCCTGGACATCCCCGGTGCCGGGGAAGAGGAACCGGCCCGCCTCGTGGATGGAGACGGTGAGCACCTGGTCAGTGGTGTAGAAGATATACTGGACGCCGTCGCCGTGGTGGGCGTCGATATCGACATAGGCGACCCGATAGCCCCGATTAATCAGGTGGGCGATAACTACGGCCGGGTCGTTAAAAATACAGAAACCCGAGGCCCGGTCGGGCATGGCGTGGTGGAGGCCGCCGGCAATGTTAAAGGCGATGGGGAAGGTCCCCTCGATGACCAGGTCCATGGCCTTCAGGCTGGCCCCGACAACCAGCCGGGAGGCCTCGTACATGCCGGGGAAGACCGGGTTGTCACCCCAGTCCGAGAAGTTGTAACGGGCGGGGTTAAAGCGGCGCTCGCCCCGGCTCAGGCTTCTTACCGCCTCGATATATTCGGGGTCGTGGACAAGCCGCAGGTCATCGTCGGTCGCGTCTTCCGGCGGAATGACCTCCGCATTACCCAGCCTGAAGACGCCGTAGGCGTCGAGCAGCTCATAGGTGTAGCGGTAGCGCACCGGCTTTAACGGGTGGTCCGGCCGGTAAACGTGGCGGGCGAGGGCGTCGTCGTAGACGAAAGCGGCCCGCCTCATTCGGCCCCGGCCATGACGGTTTTAAGCTCGGCCCGCATCCGCTCCCAGTGGGTCCCCGGCCAGTAGACCCGGCCGCAACCGGGGCAGCGCTGAAATCCGTTCTGGGTTGCGTAGACGTAGGGCGGGACCTCGTGGGCCACCTCGGCCTTGGCCACGGGCTTCAGGGGCGCGTTGCACGCCAGGCACCGGGAGAACCACCGGTCGGCGACCGGCAGGTTGAGGGCGGCGATGACCTCCCGGAGCTGGCCGAGCCGGTCGTTGCTCCGAACAAAAACCACCTTGAGCCGCCCGTCCATAACCTCCCGCCGGCGGAGGAAGGCGGTGTCCTTCGTCACGATAATTCGACCCTCCCGGCGGGCAATCTCCAGGAGGTCTTCGTCGGCGATGGGGTTGATGAAAAGCGTATCAAAACCCAGGACCCGGAGCCACTTAGCCAGGCGGCCGACGTTGTTATCGACGATGAATTTCGGGGCGGGGTCCATCCGGGGCTTACCGGCCGGTGATCCGGCGCCACCAGCGCCGGAGCTTCAGCCACAGGTTGTCGCCGTAGGGCGAGTAATCCTCGATATACTGGCCCCGCCAGCGGGGCGTGTAGCGGGGCCGTCCGGACCGGAGGACCGACCAGGTGAACCCGATAATAAACAGGAGCAGACCGAGCATGCCGATATAGTAGCCGGCCCTGGGAAAGATAAACCGCAGGAACCAGGCGCTGAAAACCAGGATAACGCTCACCAGGATGAGCTGACCGGGGTCGGTCAGAAAGCCCGGTACCGGAACCGTAACCTGGAAGTTGTTAACGAAGCCCCGAAAACGGCCCCGAAGCCGGTCCCACAGGCTGCGCCTGGGGACCTGTCGTTCCATCCGCTCGAAAATCTCGCGGAGCTGTTCCTCAATCGGGTCAGGCATGCGAATTAACCTCAATTTTATTGTAGCCCCGACGGACCGCCTGTTCAACCCCGCGGACGCCAGGCGCAGGGCCCGGCCAGGACCGGGCGAAAATTAAGGGTCCCGGACATCGCGTCCGGGACCCTGCCGGGTCGGGGAGCCGGGATTTGAACCCGGGACCTCGGCACCCCGATTGCCGCGCGCTAACCAGGCTGCGCTACTCCCCGCCGCAATAGTATTTTAACAGACGCTTCAAAGGGGCGCCACGGCCCCTGGTCCACCCCGGGGTTTTTTACCACACCTCAGGCCGGCCGGTACCGTCGACGTCGGCCCCTCTCCACCCCCGGGCTGGCGAGGGACCTGAATCCGGGCCGGAAGTCCGCTATTTACCGGGCCTGCCCGCCCGGGTCGGCCTTGCCGGATGCTCCAGTTTCAGCCGAACCTTAAGGGGCGGCCCGATGACCGGCCTTTCGCTGTCAGACCGGACAAAAACGTTGACGTTAAACGCCCGGCCCCGCAGGTTGCCCGAGACCGTTGCCGTCACCGTGAGCTGGTACGTCTGGCCGGGCTGAAGGGCGCCGGGCAGGCCGCTCACGGTCACGTTCTCCTGAAACTTCTTCGGCCTGACGACAATTCTGGGGTCACTAATCGACTGGCTTACGGTGAGGCTGACGGTCCGGGTAAGGGTTTCGCCCAGGCTGACCGTCCCGGTTATCCGGCCCGGCTCCCAGCCCAGTACCTTAGGCTTCCCGGGCTCGTCGGCCGCGGCCGGCGCACCAAACAGCAGGAATGCCCCCAGCAGGCCCAGCACACCGCCCGTAAGAAGCAGGACGAATGACCCGCGTCCCACCGCTTACCTCCGTTAGGAGAACGCCGGAGGTGTCCCGAAGGTTACGGGCCGGTATTAAACCTTCAGCCGACTTTCGGCCCCGCGGCCCGGACCTCCGGGGAGACGTGGGGCTCGTACTGTTTGAAGTTTCTGACGAATTCGCTGGCCAGCCGCCGGACCTGGTGCTCGTAGGCCTGCCGGTCCCGCCACAACTCCCACGGCCGCAGGACCTCGTTCGGGACGCCGGGTACGTACGTCGGGATCCGGAGGCCGAAATACGGCTCGACCTCGAACTCCGCCGAGTCGAGCTGGCGGTTTACGATGGCCCGAACCATCGCCCGGCTGTACTGGATCCTGATCCGTTCCCCGACGCCGTAGGGACCGCCGACCCACCCGGTATTCACCAGCCAGACATTCGCCCGGTAGCGGCGAATTCGCTCATCGAGGAGCCGCCCGTATTCGACCGGGTGGAGCACCAGGAAGGGCGCCCCGAAACAGCTGCTGAACGTCGCCTCCGGCGCCGTGACCCCCCGCTCGGTCCCGGCCAGCTTTGAAGTGTACCCCGAAAGGAAATGATAGACGGCCTGCTCTTCGGTGAGACGGGCGATGGGCGGCAGGACCCCGAAGGCGTCGGCCGTAAGAAAGATCACGTCCTTCGGGTGGCCGGCAACGCCGGTGGGGCTCACGTTCTGCAAGAAGTCGATGGGGTAGGCCGCCCGGGTGTTCTCGGTAAGGGAATCGTCCTCAAACTTCGGCTTGCGGGTTTCCGGGTCGACGACCACGTTTTCCAGCAGTGCTCCGAACCGGTGGACCGCGCTGTAAATTTCCGGCTCGGCCGTCGCCGAGAGGTTTATCGTCTTGGCGTAGCAGCCGCCTTCGAAGTTAAAAATGCCCTCGTCGGCCCAGCCGTGTTCGTCGTCACCGACGAGAATCCGCTCCTGGTCCGTCGAGAGGCTGGTCTTGCCCGTCCCGGAGAGGCCGAAAAAGAGGGCCGAAACGTTGTCCGGCCCGGCATTTGCCCCGCAGTGCATCGGGAAGACGCCCTGGAGGGGGAGCAAATAGTTGAGGGAGGTGAAGATGCTCTTTTTGATCTCCCCGGCGTAGGCAGTGCCCCCGATAAGGACCTCCTTGCGGGCGAAGTTCACCAGGATGAAGACCTCGCTCCTGGTGCCGTCAACCTCGGGAATGGCCTTAAACTCCGGGGCGGAGATGACGACAAACTCGGGCCGGTGGCCGGCAAGCTGTTCGGGCGTCGGCCGGATGAAAAGGTCCCGGGCAAAGAGGCTCTGCCAGGCGGTCGTGGTTATAACCCGGACCGCCAGCCGGTATCTCGGCTCGGCGCAGGCAAAGAGGTCCTGAACAAAGATGTCCCGGTCCTGCAAGAAGGCCATGAGCCGCTGGCGGACCCGTTCGTAGGCCTCGGGCTCGAAGGGCTGGTTCACGGGCCCCCACCAGATGCGGTCTTCGGACGAGGGCTCCCGGACGATGAACTTGTCCTTGGGCGAGCGGCCGGTATATTTGCCGGTGTAGACCACCAGGCCGCCGCCCTCAACGAGCATCCCCTCGCCGCGCTGGACGGCGAGCTCCACAAGCCTGGGGGCAGTCAGGTTGAAGAAAACCCGCCGGGGGTTCACGATGCCGTGGGCTTCAACGCCGGTTGTCGGGGGGGAAGTAATGTCCACCATTCCGGTTCTCACCTCAACGCAGTATCCATATGAGCCCGCCAGCAGGGACAATAAACCGTCTCTCCGTATATAATCCCAACGGAGGGTCGCCGTCAAGGGCTGAGGCGGCCAGCCAATAGCTACCATGGTCTCAGAGAACATCTCTAACTCCCTTGCCGAACGGATTGAGCGGCTGGCCGGGTGGCTCCGCTCGGCCCGCGCGGCGGTTGTTTTTACCGGGGCAGGGGTGAGCACCGAATCCGGCATCCCCGATTTCCGCGGTCCGAACGGCCTCTGGCGGCGGGTCGACCCGGCGAGCTTTACCATCCGCCGCTACCTGGAAGACCCGCAGGTTCGGCGGGAGTCCTGGGAGCGCTTCAAAACCGGCGGGGTCTACGGCCAGGCCGAGCCAAACCCGGCCCACCGGGCCATCGCCGAGCTGGTTCGGGCCGGGCTGGTCAAGTGGGTGATCACCCAGAACATCGACAGCCTCCACCACCGGGCCGGCACGCCCCCCGACCGGATAATCGAGCTCCACGGCAATCTGAGGTTCGCCAAGTGTCTCGGATGCCGCCGGCGATTCGAGAAGGCCGAAGCCCTGGCCCTCCCGGCCGACCCGGCCGACGGCGTGCCCCGGTGCCCTGACTGCGGCGGTCTGCTTAAGTCGGGGACCGTCTCCTTCGGCGAGCCCCTGCCGGCCGAGGAGCTCGCCCGGGCCGAGGCGGCGGCCCAGACTTCGGACCTGTTTATTGTGGTCGGGTCGTCTCTGGTCGTTTACCCGGCCGCCTATTTGCCCCTGCATGCCCTGGATGCCGGGGCAAGTCTGGTCATCATAAACCTGGGCGAGACCCCCCTGGACCACCTGGCCCACCTTCTGATTCCGGCCCCCGCGGGCGAGGTTCTGCCGAAAATCGCCGACCTGGCCCTGGGGCGCCAGACCTAGAGCCTGCAATCCCGGACGAGGAGGACGATGAGCGAGCCGAAAGTTCTTCGCGTGGACCACGTTGCGGCGGCAGTTCGGGACCTGGAACGGACCCTGGCAGTCTTCCGGGAGGTCTTCGGCGTGGAGGGCCTGCGCCGGTTCGAAAACGACCGGGACGGCTTCCGGGGGGCGGTTTTCAGCCTGGGGTCCGGGAGCCGGTTCGAGCTCATCAGCCCGACCCGGCCCGACTCTTTTCTGACCCGGTTTCTTTCCGAACGGGGCGAGGGCCTCCACCACGTGACCCTTGAGGTGACCAGCCTTGATGCGTTTGTTGCAAGGCTGGAGCAGGCGGGATTCCGGGTCCTGCGGGGCCGGGAGACCGACTCCTACCGGGAAGCGTTTATTCACCCCGTCGGATTTTTCGGAATCCTTATCCAGCTGACCGAGCGGGTGCCCGCCGGAAGCGAAACCCGGCGGGTCGAGGGGCCGTGAAGGACCTGGTTGTTATCGTTACCGGGGCGTCCCGGGGCATCGGGGCGGCCACCGCCCGGCTTCTGGCCGGACAGGGTGCAAAGGTTGTTCTGGCCGCCCGCTCGGCCGAGGCCCTCTCGGCGCTGGAGGCCGAACTTTCCCGCCGGGGCCAGACGGCCCTGGCAGTTCCGACCGACGTGACCGACCCCTATCAGCTCGACCGGCTCGTTGAGCGGACCCTGGAGGTTTTCGGCCGGGTCGACGTCCTGATAAACAACGCCGGCATCGGCGACCCGTCCGAGTTTGCCCGGACGCCCGACGAGCTGGTGGACCAGCTCTTCGAAACGAACCTGCTCGGCCCCATCCGGCTCACCCGCCGGGTTCTGCCCCACATGCTGGCGCGCCGGTCCGGCCACATTATCTTCGTGAGCTCCGTTGCCGGTCACATTCCCATTCCCCCGCTCACCGTCTACTCGGTAACCAAGGCCGGACTTCTCGCCCTGGCCGAGGGCCTGCGCCGGGAAGTTGGTCCCCTGGGAATCCGGGTCTCGGTCGTTTCGCCGGGGTTCATCCGGACCAACATGGTCGAAGCAGGTGGGGTTGCGCCGGCCTGGATTCCGATCCCGGGTCCTGAACTTGTCGCCGGCACCATCGCCTCCCTCATCCGGCGCCCCCGCCGGCACGTCGTGACGCCCTGGTACTACTGGCCGCTGGTCGCCCTCAATACGCTGGCCCCCGGGCTCGTCGACCTCGGCCTCCGCCTCTTCTGGTCCCGCCGGCCGGCCCCGGCCGGCCGGGCGCCCGGACACTCTGCCCATTGAGTCCGGTCGGGCCTTTTGTTATGATCGAACTTAGTCAGGCTCGTCGGCGGCAAACTTCAGCCGGAAGGGGTGATGGGAATGCTGGCGATGGCGGCAGGCAGACAGGATCGGCTGGCCCGGGCAATTATTGCCGGATTTGTCGCCGCCACGGTGATGCTCTTCACCTTCATTCTTGCCTACCTGATTGCCTCCCTCCTCGGGACCATTGAGCTCGAGGAGTCCAAGCGGGGCGCGATCGCCATCCGGGAGTGGTTTAACGCCCTGACGAACAATCCCCTCATTGACCTGGCCCGGCCCAACCCATACCTGGCCGTGCTGGTGCACTTTATCATCGGCATCGTTTTTGCCGTCGTTTACGCGTATCTCTTCGAACCCCGGCTGACAGGCCCCGGCTGGCAGCGTGGGGTTATCTTTTCCCTTGTTCCCTGGGTCCTGTCTCTGGTGGTTTTCCTGCCGGCAATTGGCGGCGGCTTTCTCGGTCTGGGCATCGGGGCCGGGCCGCTACCCATCATCGGGAACCTGGTCCTGCACCTGACCTACGGAGCAACCCTCGGAACCCTTTACGGACCCGCTGGCCGGCTTGTGGTCGGGGATGAGGCCCCAACCGAGCTGGAAGGCCGGGTTATCTCCCGCTCGGACGCGGTGGCCGCCCAGGGGATTGTAGTCGGCCTGGGCATCGGCCTCATTATTGGCGGGGCCGCGCTTCTGCTCGGCAGGGTTACCGGCCAGCAAACGGTCCTCGGGGATAACTTGCTGGCCGCCACCGTTGCCGCGGCCATGACCGGGGCCGCACTGGGCGGGCTGGTGGGCTCCTTTATCGGCCTGACGTACGCGGGGGAGGAGACGACCCCGGCCAGGCCGGGTTAAGAACGGCCTCCATCGCCCGGTCGAGCCGGGGGTAGGCCAGCCAGACCCAGCCGGCCCCAAAGAGGGCCCCCGTTACCGTCCGCAGAAGCCAGTCGCTCTCCCGCAGGCCGACCAGCTGGGTTGTGCCGTCCACGGCCAGGGGCAGAATAAGGATGATAAAGAGCCGCCAGTCCAGGGCCCGAAGGCGGCCCCGGAGCAGGCCGTAAATCAGTCCGGCCAGCAACATCGTCCCGTAGATGGCGACGTCCCGCTCACAGAAGGCCACTTTAAAACCCAGCTCGGGGGCGCCCACGAACGCGGCCGGGTCTGCCGGGTTAAGCCAGGGCCGGAGCTCTTCGACGGAGTAAACGGGCCGGGGGCCGAGGAGAAAGTAGCTGCGGGTCGGCAGCTGGTGGCAGGTGGCGCGGTAGGCCAGGTAGATCAGGCGGGCCGGGGCCTCATAGCCGGCGGCCATCAGCAGGGGAGCCAGGAGGGGCGGCAGCATGAAGACGAAGAGACCCAGGTTGGCCAGGGCGAGCCAGTGGCGGGCGATGAACGTTACCAGGCCGTCAACAAAACCGACCACCAGCCGGTCCAGGGCCCGACGCCGCGGCCCAACGCCAAGCAAATCCAGATAAAGGTCGTAGGCCGAATCCCTACGGTCCATGTTCGGTCACCGGGACGACGGGCTCGGCGGCAGCTACGGCAGCCGGCCGGCGGGTCGACTGCCAGAGAACGGTCAGCCCAATGAGGACCAGGACCACGCTCAGGACCTGGCTCTGCCGGATGTTAAAAAGGACAGCAGGTTCGGGGCGGGTCAGGGTAAGAGCCAGCCTACCGAGCCCGAACAGGACGGCCCAGAGGCCAAAGGCCGCCCCCGGCCGGCGGAGCCGGGGTCCGGCCGCGGCCAGGAGCCCGAGAATTCCGAGGCTGAGGAGTATCTCGTAGGCCGGGTAGGGGTGGACGGGGAGGTCGAGCTGATAAGCCAGGGAGTCGGGTTGCCGGTAGATGACGGCCCAGGGCAGGGTAGTCGGGTTGCCGGCCGCGTCCCCGTTTATAAGGCTTCCCAGCCGCCCCACCGCGATGCCAAAGGCTAGCCCCGGTGCGGCCGCATCCAGCGCCGCCGCCGGCGAGAGCCCCCGGCGGCGGCAGACCAGGGCCGCCACCCCGCCCCCGACCAGGAGTCCCCCAAGTAGCGACATCCCGCCCTGGTGGAGGGCCAGAACGAGCTGGGGGTTTAACCGGTAATATTCGAAGTAGTCGACCACGTGGAAGAGGCGGGCCGCAACCAGCCCGGCCAGCAGGCCCCAGAAAGCGGCGGCGTTAACGGTTTCATCCGGGAGGCCCCGGCGGCGGGCCTCCCGAAACGTGACCCCGAGGCCGACCAGAACCCCCAGGGCGAGGAAAACCCCGTACCAGCGCAGGGCGTAGCCGCCCAGCGAAGCCACCACCGGGTCGACGGTTATTTCGATAAACGACACCCCAAACTAATTTACCCTGCCGGCGGGCCGGCCGGCTAGTCCCGTCGGCCCGCAACCAGGAAATCCCAGCAGATTCGGGCCAGCCGGCCGATGAGGTAGGTTGCGGCGTAGTGGCCCGGGGTGCCGTCCGGGAGCTCCGGCGGAACCCGCTCGGTGAAGACCGTCAGGATAAACCGGGGCTCATCCCCGACGAAGACCACCCCGGCGTCGTTGTAATTCCGGGCGCCGGTGCCGGTCTTGTGGGCAACCTTTGTTCCGGCCGGGAGCTGGGACGGCAGCCGGCTCCGGAGCTTCTGCCAGGAAAGAATCTCCAGACCGTACCGGCAGAGCTCCGGGGTTACCCCGAGGCGGGCGGCCGCGGCCTCATCCCGGGCTCCCTGGACGATGAGTTCGAGCAGACGGCCGACGTCGGCCGGGGTGGTCGTATTGACGACTTCCAGGGGGTGGTCCCAGGGGAGGGGCCGGGGCGGGATGCCGTTGCGGTGGGTCGTGCCGGTCATACCGATGGACCGGCAGAAGTCGTTGATATAGTCCAGGCCGAGCATATCGACGACCGTTCCGGTGCAGGTGTTGTCGCTTACGATAATCATCATCACCAGACAGTCCCGGAACTGGATGGTGAAGCCGGGCTGAAGATGCTGAAAGCAGCCGGAATCGTTGTTTTGATATTTGGCCTGAATTTCCACCGGCTGGTCGAGGCGGAAGCGGCCCTCGTTTACGGCCTTCAGGGCGGCCATCAGAATCGAGATTTTCCGGGTGCTGGCCGAGGGGACGACGACCTGGCCGTTGCGGTCAGCCTCCGCCCCGGAGGCCAGGTCCTTCAGGTACCAGCCGGTGTGGAACGGGTAGCGGTCGCACAGGTCGTTCAGACTGCGGGTCAGCCCCTCGAGGTCTGCCATAAGCTTCGCCTCCGGTTGGCAGGTATCGGTAGAGTATACGCCACCGCCGGGAAAGTTCTCAGCCGACCCGGCGGGGGTCCAGGGCATCCCGCAGGCCGTCGCCGATGAAGTTTATCGAAAGGACGGTCAAAAAGATGGCCAGTCCGGGGAAGACGGCCCAGTGGGGGGCCATATCCAGGCGGTCCTTGGCGTCAAAAAGCAGGCGGCCCCAGGTGGGCATATCGGGGGGAAAGCCGAGGCCCAGGAACGAGAGGGTCGACTCCTGCAAGATGGCGGCCGCAACCCCCAGCGAGGCGGCGACGATAACGGGGCTCAGCGCGTTTGGGAGCATGTGCACGACCACCATCCGGAAGCCGGGCACCCCGACGCAGCGGGCCGCTTCGATAAATTCCTTCTCCTTAATCGACAAAAATGAGGCCCGGACCAGCCGGGCCACCGGCATCCACCTCAGGCTGCCGATGACCGTGACCATCAGCAGGAAGATGCCGAGCTCGGCCCCAAAGACGTTCCGGACCGGGTCCCGGAAAAGGTAGACCACCAGCAAGAGGAGGGGCAGGGGCGGCAGGGCGATGAAGAGGTCCGTAAGCCGCATGAGGGCCTGGTCCACCGCGCCGCCGAAGTAACCTGAGACTGCGCCGACAGCCGTGCCGATGGTCACGGCGATGAGCATGGCCGCGAGGCCGACGGCAATCGAAACCCGCCCGCCGAAGAGGATTCGGGCAAGGATATCCTGGCCCAGGTCGTCCGTTCCCAGGGGGTGGGCCAGGCTCGGCGGCTTGAGCCGCTGGGTCATGTCGATCTCGTTGAATTTGACCGGGTAGACGATGGGGCCGAAGACGGTGGCCACAACCATGAGGGCAAGGACGATGAGGCCGAACATGGCCAGGCGGTGCCGGCGGAACTGCCGCCAGGCGTCAGCCCAGAGCGTTCGGGGCGGCCGGGCGAGGACCGCTTCGGCGGTCCGGGCGGCGGCTGGGGCGAAGCCGGGTCCGGCGGTCATTCTCCCCCCCTAATCGTAGCGGATGCGCGGGTCGAGGGCTCCGTAGGCCAGGTCGGCGATCAGGTTGAAAATCACGACCAGCACGGCGTAGGCGAAAACGATGGCCATTACCACGGGCGTATCTTTGAGCTGGATCGAACTTATCAAAAGCGAGCCGATCCCAGGGACCCGGAAGATCTGCTCGGTGACAATGGCGCCCGTAAAGATGCCCGGAATCTGGAGGGCCATGATGGTAACGACCGGGATGAGGGCGTTCCGGAGGCCGTGGCGGATGATAACGGCCCGCTCCGAAAGGCCCTTCGCCCGGGCGACGTTAATATAGTCCATCCGGATCACGTCCAGCATCGAGGCCCGGACATAGCGGGTAAGAACCGCCCCTTCGAAAAGGGCCAGGACCATAATGGGCATGATCGCGTGCCGCAGGATTTCGAAAAACCAGGCCGGACCTGTGGCCTGAACGTTGGTCGTAAATACCATCGGGAGCCAGCGCAGGTAGATGCTGAAAACCAGGATAAAGATCAACCCGGTAAAGAATGTCGGTAAGGAGAAGCCGATAAATGCCAGGGTAGTTGCGACATTGTCCAGCCAGGAGTACTGGCGAACGGCGGAGATAATCCCGACCGGGATCGCGATGAGAAGGGCTATGATATAGGCGCTGCCCATCACGAAGAGGGTAGTCGGCAGCCGCTGCCAGATGAGCTGGGTGACATCGACCCGGCTCACGAAGGAGTAGCCCAGGTTGCCCTGAAGCATGGACGTGAGCCACCTGACGTACCGGATGTGAACGGGATCGTCCATGCCCAGCTGGCGCCGCAGGTTCTCCCGGACCTCTACCGGGACGTTGGGGTTGAGGGCCAGCTCGGCGAACGGGTCGCCGGGGGCCAGCGAGAGGATAACGAAAATCACCACGCTGATGCCCAGCAGGGTGGGCACCGCGATGATGAGCCGCCGGATGAGATACTTCGTCAAGGGCGCCCCCGGCCAGTCTATCAGCCCGTCCGGTACCAGTAGGCGAGCTTCCAGAGGTTCGAATCCCAGGTCGTCAGGTCCATGCCCCGCAGGTTGTTCTTGGCGGCGGCCTGGCCGTTGCGGTTAACGATGGGGATCACCACCACGTCGTCGATGACCATCTGGTTCATCCGCTTGATAAGTTCGGCCCGCTTGACCGGGTCCATCTCGGTCCGGGCCTGGTTCCAGAGCCGGTCGTACTCCGGGTTCTGGTAGCGCTCGATATTCCGGCCCGACCAGTTATTCGCCTTCTGGGCGACCTGCCAGGAAGTCCACTTCTCCATGAACGCCTGGGGATCAGGCGAGCCCGGCCCGGTGGTGTACATCTGCATGTCGGCATAGAAGTGAGAATACGTATCCGGGTTGCCGGGGTCGCTGGAGAAAAAGACGTCCGAAACAACGGCCTTCAGCTCCACTTCGACCCCGATGGACTCCAGGTCCTTCTTGATAATGGCCTGGGTCTTCTGCCGGACCGGGTTTACTGACGTCTGAAAGAGGACTTTCATTCGTTTGCCGTCCTTCTGGCGGATGCCGTCCGGACCCCGCCGCCAGCCGGCCTCATCCAGCATCCGGGCGGCCTTCTCCAGGTTAAACTCCCATTTGCCGCCTTCGGGGACATATTTTTTCGGGTTAAAGACCATGTAGATGCCGACCTGGCCGCCGGCGCCGTAAAGTTCGTCAACGATGAGCTTGCGGTTGATGGCGTAACTGAAGGCCTTGCGGACCTGCGGGTCGCTGAAGAACGGGTGCCTGGTCTTGATGCTGGACCGCTCGCCGTCCACTTCGGTCCAGGGGTCGGTGTAGTTGAGCTGGATGTGCTCGGTGCTGGCGCCCGGGTAATTGATGACCCGGCCGATGCCCATCTTTTCGAGGCTGGCGAGCACATCCCACTCGACCTGCATGTTCCAGGCGAAGTCGTATTCGCCCGTCTGGAGCACCGCCCGGGCGGCCGAGGTCGCATCGCCCCCGCCCTTAAGCTCAAGCCGGTCAAAGAACGGCCGGTTCGGCACGTGGTACTTGTCGTTGATCTCGGCGATGATGATGTCGCCGGGCCGGAACTCGACCAGCTTGTAGGGGCCGGTGCCCACCGGCTTAAGGTTGTAGGGCGAGTTGCGGGCATTCTGGCCCTTGTAAGGGGCAATGAGGTGCTTCGGGAAGATGTGGCCGTTGCCCCCGACAAAGGGCGCATGCCAGACGGGGGTCGGCTCCTCAAAGGTGATTTTGACAGTATAATCGTCGATTTTTTCGACAACTTTGATATTCGTGTAGTTGCCCCGGGTCGTGGCGGCCGTCGCCGGGTCCATGACGTATTCCCAGGTGAAGACCACGTCGTCGGCCGTGAACGGCTGGCCGTCGTGCCAGACAACGCCTTTCTTAAGGCGCCAGATGACCCAGCGGCCCTCCCGGTCCAGGGTGCCCTTTTCGACGCTGGGCACCTCGGCCGCCAGGATGGGAAAGACCTCCCCGTCGGGATCGTAGGCGGCCAGGGGCTCGGTGAAAATCCGGGAGCCGTCGAAGTCCTTGGTGCCGGTGGAGAGGTGGGCATTGAGGATGACCGGCGCCTGCCACCAGAGGAGTTTAAGCAACCCCCCGCCGCCCCGCCGGGTGGGCTGGAATTCCTCCTTTGGGGCCTCCGGCTGGGCCGGTGTTGCCGGGGCCGGGGCGCACGCCTGAAGGATGCTGACGATCAGGGGCATGGAAATTCCCGCCCCCAGCAGGGTATGGATGAACTGCCGCCTGGTTACGCGCCCCGCCTTGAGCTCTTCAACCAGCTCCTCAACGGTCCAGTTCGCCATGAGCCTGCCTCCCGGGCCGAAATTTTTTATTTTATCCCCCTACCAGCCCAAATTTCGGCATGAGTTTAACAAAGGCAGGCGTCATTGTCAATTTTCAGCGGCGCAGACGCCGCAAGGGCCTGGGTATTTCCGGCTATCCGGCCGCCATTGTTACTGTCGAACCGGCGCAGCAAGCTTCAGCGAAAATATGGTCAGTGGCGGCCGCAACGGGGCTGCGGCGTCCGCCGCCCGCCCAGCGACTCGGGTCCAACAACCGGCCGTGCAGATGCTGGCCAGTCTGCCTGCGATTTTGTCCGGCTGTCGGCGGAGCGGGTATAATCTTTGGATAAAAACGGCTGACCGGGAGGCGTGGTGTTCAGCCCGATAAATGCCATTCTGGGCTTCTTCTCCTACGACATCGGCATCGACCTCGGCACCGCCAACACCCTGGTTATGGTCAAGGGCAAGGGCATCATCATCAATGAGCCCTCGGTGGTCGCCATCGACAAGCGGACCGGCAAGGTCCAGGCCGTCGGTGCCGAGGCCAAGCGTATGGTCGGCCGGACGCCGGCCAGCATCGTGGCCGTCCGGCCCCTCAAGGACGGGGTCATCTCCGACTTCGAAATCACCGAGCGAATGCTCAACTACTTTATCACCAAGGTCCACGAGAAGTTCAGCTTCATGGTTCCCCGGCCCCGGGTTGTCGTCGGCATCCCCAGCGGGTGTACCGAGGTCGAAAAGCGGGCCGTCCGGGACGCCGCCCTCAATGCCGGCGCCCGGGAGTGTTATCTCATTGAGGAGCCGATGGCCGCGGCCATTGGGGCCGGCCTTCCCGTTATGGAGCCCACCGCCAGCATGATTGTCGATATCGGCGGCGGCACGACCGAGGTGGCCGTTATCGCCCTGGGCGGGATCGTTGCCAGCAAGTCGATCCGGGTCGCCGGAGACGAGATGGACGAGGAGATCATTAACTACTGCCGCCAGCACTACAGCCTGCTCATCGGGGAGCGGATGGCGGAGGAGGTCAAGATTGCGGCCGGGTCGGCCTTCCCCCTCGAAGAGGAGGTTCAAGTTGTCCTGCGGGGCCGGGATATCGTTACCGGTCTCCCCAAGGAGGTCACGATGAGCAGTGTCGAGGTCCGGGAGGCGATCTCGGCGCCGGTTCAGGCCATTGTTGACGCCGTCAAGACCACCCTCGAAATCACCCCGCCCGAGCTGGTGGCCGACCTGATGGACCGGGGCATCGTTCTGGCGGGCGGCGGGTCCCTTCTCCGGGGGCTGGACCGCCGGATCGCTTACGAGACCAGGGCTAAAGTCTACGTTGCCGACGACCCCCTCACCTGCGTCGTCCGGGGAACCGGGGTTGTGCTTGAGGACCTCGACCGCCTGCGGAAGGTCCTGGTCGAGGTTCAGACGACGCGGCCGTTCCGGTTCGCCTGAAAGACCCGGAGGTGAAAATGCAGCGTCCGGCCGGGAGGGCTGTCCTGCTGGCGGCCCTCTTCTCCCTGGTTATCGGGGTTACCCAGCCGTTCTGGGCCAGCCGGGTTGATGGGGCGGCCCTGGGGCGGCTCTGGGATGCCGTTCTACCGGGGACTGATGCCCTGAGCGAGTTCGTTCAGCCGGTCGCCGGCGTCCTCTCCGGCCTGGGGCGGATCCGGGAGCTGGAAGGGGAGACCCAGCAGCTCCGGGCCGAGCTTGACCGGCTCCGGGGCGAGCTCACCCGGATGCGGGAGATCGAGGCCGAGAACCAGCGCCTGCGGGAGCTCCTCGGGGCCCGGAACCGGACTCCGAACTTCCAGTTTGCCCTCGCCGACGTCATCGGCCGGGAGCCCGGGCCCTTTGTTGAGGCCATCATCGTGAACCGGGGCTCCCAGGACGGCATCGAGCCCGGGATGGTCGTTATCGGGGCCGCCGGGCTGGTCGGCAAGGTGGTCAAGGTTTCGGCCGGCACCGCCCGGGTGCTCCTCATAACCGACCCCAGCAGCGCGGTGGCGGCCCGCATTCAGCGGTCCGACGCCCGGGAGGTGACGGGCCTGGTCGTTGGGCAGGGGCAGGGCCGGCTCGTTATGCGCTACATTGCCCAGGGAGAGCCCGTCCAGGTCGGCGACCAGGTTGTCACCTCGGGCCTGGGTGAGACCTTCCCGAAAGGTCTGGCCATCGGCCGGGTCGTCCAGGTCCGCCGCCTGGACGTCGAGCCGTTTCAGGAGGCGGTTATCGAGCCGGCGGTGGCCTCGGGCCGGCTTGAGAACGTGCTCATCATCACCAACTTCCGGCCGCCCCGACTGGACTGACGGCAATGCGGGTTATCTGGCTTTTCGCGGCCGTCTTTTTCGCCGCCTGGCTTCAGGCGGCCGTCCTGGCCCAGGTTGATCTGCTGGGCGCCCGGCCAAATCTGGTTCTGCTGGGGGTTCTCCTGGCCGCCCTAACCCGCGGGCCGGTGGTCGGCCTGCTGCTGGCAACCTTTGGGGCCGCCCTGATGGCCCCCTTGAGCGCGGCGCCGGGTCCGGTCTGGTTCTTCGCCTACTTTCCGGCCGGGCTGGCGGCCGCCATTCCCGAGGGCGCCCTGAACCGGCAGAACCCGGTGGTGCTGGTTTTCCTCGCCCTCGGAACTGCCATGCTCTTCGACCTGATTTTCTTCCTGGGGCTGAGCGCGGCCGGGTGGCGGCTCGACATCGAGCCGCTGCTGGGCGCCCGGCTTCTCCTGGACGGCATCTTTAACGGCCTGCTGGCTATGCCCGGCGCCTGGCTGCTGAGGCGGCTGGCGGCGCCGGAACCTGCGCACCGCTGATGCTTGGGCTGATCCGTCGCGAACGCCGGTGGAAGCCGGAAAAACGGCCGGCCCCGGCCGACCCGGTCCGGCAAGCCCGGCTTAAGTTCCGCATTATTCAGGGGGCAATCATCCTGGCATTCCTGGTGCTGAGCGTCCAGCTCTGGAAGCTCCAGATTGTCCTCGGCGACTACTACCGGACGCTGGCCGACAACAACCGGCTCCGGGTCGTGCCTGTTCCGGCGCCCCGGGGCGTAATTTACGACGCCCGGGGCAACCTGCTCGTCCGGAACATACCGAGCTTCTCGGTGACGGTGATGCCGGCCGACCTGCCCAGGGACCGACAGGCTGAAGTGGCCGGCCGGCTGGCAAAAATCCTTAACCTGCCGGCGGCCGAGATTGTCCAGAAGATTGAGGAACGCCGGCGTCAGGACCCCTTCAGCCCGGTGGCGGTAAAGGACAACGTCGACCAGAAGACTGCCTTTATCGTCGAAGAGAACCATGACAGCCTGCCCGGCGTCCAGGTGCAGGTTCAGGCCATCCGCCAGTACCTGGAGGGCCCCCTCATGGCCCACATCCTCGGGTTTATGGGCCGCATCGATGCCGAGGAATACGCCGAACTGCGCCAGGCCGGCTACAGCCTCAACGACCAGCTCGGCAAGCAGGGTGTCGAGGCCACCTACGAGCGGGAGCTTCGGGGCCAGCCCGGCCGGGAGGAGATCGTTGTCGACGCCAGCGGCCGCAAGGTCGAGGTCCTCCAGCGGGAGGACCCGGTTCCGGGCAACAACCTGGTCCTGAGTATCGACCTCGACCTTCAGCGGGTTGTCTACCAGGCCCTCAAATCGACGATGGGCCGGTCGGACCATGCGGCGGCGGTGGTTGTCAACGCCAAGACCGGGGAGATCCTGGCCATGGTAGCCATCCCCGACTATGACGACAACCTCTTCTCCACCGGCATCGGCAGCCGGGAATGGGAGCAGTTGCTTGAGGACCCCCGCCGGCCCCTGGTCAATTCGGCCATCGGCGGCGCCTGGGCGCCGGGCAGCACCTTCAAACTCGTCACCGCCGCGGCCGGCCTGCAGGAAGGCATCGTAACGGCCAGCACGGTCATTTACAGTCCGGGCTATATTCGCATCCAGAACGAAGTTAACCCGGCGGTGCCCTTTATCTTCCGGGACTGGGCGGCCCTGGGGTCCCTGAACCTCCGGCGGGCCCTGGCCATGTCGTCCAACGTTTACTTTGGCTGTGTAGCCGGCGGCTGTCCGGACCAGCGGATCCGGGGGCTGGGCATCGACAAGCTGGCCGAATATGCCCACATGTTCGGCTTCGGGGAAAAAACCGGCATCGACCTGCCGGGTGAAATCGAGGGGACAATTCCGAGCAACGACTGGTATCGAAAAGTTCGGGGTGAACCGGCCTACCTGGGCGATGTGTATAACGCCGGCATCGGCCAGGGCGAGGTGACGGTAACGCCCCTCCAGCTGGCGATGGCCACCGCGGCGGTGGCCAACGGCGGCAAGCTCTTAAAGCCCCAGCTCGTGCGGGAGATCAAAGACGCCGAAGGCCGAACCGTCTGGCGGTTCGAGCCGGTCGTTCGGCGGGAGCTGGCCGTTCGGCCCGAGTACCTGGCCCTGATCCGGGCCGGGATGCGGGACGGCGTAACCAGCGGCATCGTAACTGTGGTCAACATTCCGGGGGTGGCAGTAGCCGGAAAAACGGGGACTGCCGAATGGGGGCCCATCAATGCCCGGCGCTACCACGGCTGGTTCACCGGCTTCGCCCCCTACGACGACCCGGAAATCGTTGTTACCGTTTTCCACGAGCTCAGTCAGGGCGGGTCTTACACGGCGGCCCCGGCCGCCCGACAGATCTTTGAATACTACTTCAGCCGCAAGCGGGGCTAAATGGACCTGAGGCTCTGGCGGCGGTTCGACCCCTGGCTCCTGGCGGCGGCGGTGGGCCTGCTGGCCTACGGGCTTGTAATGATCTGGAGCGCGGCCGCCAGCGGCAACACCCCTGACGACCCGCTGGAATCCCCCGTCACCCGCCAGCTGCTCTTCGGCCTGGCCGGCCTCGTCCTCTTTGTCGCCGTCAGCACGGTGGACTACCGGCTTTTCGGCCACCTGGCCGAGACCTTCTACGCCGTAACCGTCGCTTTGCTCATCCTGGTTCTGCTGGTGGGGGATGCCACCTACGGCGCCCGCCGCTGGATAAACTTCGGGCCGGTACCGGTCCAGCCTTCGGAGCTGGCAAAATTCACCCTCATCCTGACGCTGGCGAAAATCTTCACCGTTTATCAGGACCGGGTAAAGAGCTTTCGGGTCTTCGCCTTAAGCCTTGCGGCCACCGTCCCGTTTCTGGCCCTGGTCTACGCCCAGCCCGACCTGGGAACCGACCTGGTGCTCGGGTCCATCTGGCTCGGGATGGCCCTGATGGCCGGGGTCAGGTTCCGCTACGTGCTGGGGCTGGGGGTGCTGGGGGTGATTTTGAGCCCACTTGCCTTTCGCTACCTTTTGCGGGACTACATGAAAGAGCGGCTCATGGTCTTTTTCAACCCGATGCTCGACCCGCTGGGGGCCGGCTACAACGTCCGCCAGTCAGAGATAAGCGTGGGGTCCGGGGGGCTGTGGGGCCGGGGTCTCGGCCAGGGGTCCCAGACCCAGTTAAACTTCCTGCGGGTCCAGTACACCGACTTTATTTTCAGCGTCATCGGGGAGGAGCTCGGGTTTGTCGGGGCGATGGTCCTCTTCGGCCTCTTTATCCTGCTCCTCTTCCGGGGAATTCGGGCCGGAATGCTCGCCCCCGACGACTTCGGCCGGCTGGTCGCCACCGGCATCGTCGTCCAGATCCTGGTCCAGGCGTTTATCAACATCGGGGCGAACAGCCGCCTGCTTCCCGTAACCGGCATCCCCCTGCCCCTCATAAGCTACGGCGGCAGCTCCCTTTTGACCACCCTTACGGCCCTCGGGCTCCTGGAAAGCATCGTCATGCGGCATAAGCGGCTGGAATTCGATTAGGCTATAATACTCTGCAAATGCAGGACTGGAAATTCACGCGGACCCAGCTCGACAACGGCCTGCGGGTAATCGCCGCCGAACAGCCCGGTGCCCTGTCGGTGGCCGTCCGCCTCTTCGTGGCGGTGGGGAGCCGGTACGAGCCGGAGAATCTGGCCGGCATCTCCCACTTTCTTGAGCACATGGTCTTTAAGGGGACGAAGAAGCGGCCGACGGCCCGGCAGATAAGTGAGGCGATTGAGGGCATCGGCGGCCAGCTCAATGCCGCCACCGGCTTTGAATACACCAACTTCTACGCTAAGGTTACCCCCGAGCACCTGGAGACGGCCGTCGACGTTGTTTCGGACCTGGTGCTGAACCCGCTTCTCGACCCGACCGAACTGGAGCGGGAGAAGGGGGTTATTCAGCAGGAGATAAGCCGCTACGAAGACCAGCCCGAAACCTACGTCTCACTCCTCTTCCAGCGGCTCTTATTCCCCGAAGACCCCCTCGGCCGGCCCATCATCGGCTACCGGGAGACGGTTGCCGGCGTCCGCCGGGAGGACATGGTGGAATTTTTAAACTTTCACTACCGGCCCCAGCGGGCGGTTCTGGTCGGGGCCGGCCGGCTCGATGCCGACGAGCTGGTCGAGCTGGCCGGGTCTTACCTTGGGGAGTGGTCGCCCGGGCCGGAGCGGCCGGAGCCGGAGCTTAAGACCGTCGACGGCGGCCCCCGGGTAGTTGTCGGGGACAAGCCGACGAACCAGGTGCACATTAACCTCGGGGTGCAGGCCTATTCCCTCTGGCATCCGGACCGGTTTGCGGCGATGGTGATGAACTCGATCCTGGGGGAGGGGATGAGCTCGAGGCTCTTTCTGAACGTGCGGGAGCGGCTCGGGCTGGCCTATTCGGTTTATTCATACGTGGCCGGCCATAAGGATACGGGTCAGCTGGTAATTTACGCCGGCCTCGACCCCAACCGGTTCGACCTGGCCCTCACGACGATCCTGACCGAGCTTGACCGGCTCCGGCAGGAGCCGGTTCCGGCCGACGAGCTGGGCCGGGCCAAGGAGCGGCAGAAGGTTGCCCTCATGTTCCAGCTGGAGCGGTCGGAGAACCTTTCGGCCTACTATGGCCTTCAGGAGACGGTCCTCGGGCAGGTCATGACCCCGCAGGAGCGGCTCGAACGGATCGAGGCCGTCACGGCCGACGATGTCCTCCGGGTGGCGCAGGACCTCTTTCGGGCCGAGCGGCTCCGGCTGAGCCTGGTCGGCCTGAACCGCCCCGCCGAAGAGCTGGAAGCTAAACTCCAGCTCTGAACCCCAACTCACCGGGCAGGCACCCAGAAGGCGATAATCCCGTCCCCTGAACAACCCCGCCGGGGAACCTCCGTCGCCGCACCTTCGGGGTAAGTCGCAGCGAGGGCCCGCAAATTCGCCTGGTCCTGGGGATGCACCAGGTAAAGTTTCGGACCCGGCTGGCGCAGGTGGGCCGGCAGCACGGCCGGCAGGTCCCCGGAAAGGACCGTATCGGGCCAGTCAAGGTCCCCGAGCCACATCCCGATGAGCCGGGAATCGAACCAGTAGGGGTAGGCCACGTAGAAGGCACCACTCCGGGCGCCCGTGAGCCGGTAGAATCCGGCGATGAGCTCGGCCGCCTCCGATGCGTGCAGCACCCGCTGGCAGTAAGCGTCGGCGTAGGCGACAAAGATCCGGTCGATATTGACCCGAACCAGGCCGAGGGCCAGCAGGGTTACACCGAGCAGCCGAACTAACCGAACAACGACGGTCCCACGGCCTGTGGGCCTTAGCCAGAGGGTTGGGGGCAGGGCCGCCAGGGTAAGAACGGCCGGCAACGCCCCGGCGGCCCGCACCGTGCTGGGATTTTCCCTGGGAAACGCCAAATTGAGGGCCGAGGGAAGTAACATGACCAGTCCGGCGGCAGTGACGGCCAGGGGCACCGGGTCCCGCCGGCGGCTGACCCAGACGACGGCCCCGAGAAGCCCGAGCACCAGCAGGGCCCCAAGAATCGGGTCCAGCATCGGCCGCAGGGGAAGGGTTGCAACATAGACCTCGTCACCCGTCCAGTGGAACATGAGCAGGGCCCGGGCAAGGTTATCGGCCAGAATCGAAACCGGGTCGCCTTCAATGGGCCTTTCCCAGGTCGAAACCCGGGTAAACACCCGACCGAAGAAGATGGCCGGGTTATCGACGGCAAAGCGAAGCATTGGGGCAGTAACCGGCAGGGCCGTCAGCATACCGACCGAGAAATCACCTGCCAGTCGGCGGCCGTCGGCCGTTTGCCAGCCCCGCCGGAGAACCCAGACCAGTAAAAAGGCGGCTGGCAAAGCGGCAAGCATTCCCCGGAACGGGGAGTAGCCGTAAAGGCCGAGCCCGAGGAAAAGTCCCATCCACAAAAAATCTGACCGCGTGCCCGAGCGGAGGCCCCGCACCAGAAACGCGAGGCTCCAGGCCGCAAACGTCGGCAGAAACGGGTACCGCAGTCCGACCCGGGCCGGGATAACGGCCCACGAGGCGACCGCCCCGAAGAACATGGCCCACAGCCCGCCCGGGCGTCCCCAGAGGCTGTTGCCGAGCAGGTAAAGAGCCGGCAGGAGAAGAACGCCGATAAAGGCCGTGCCGATCTGCAGGGTATACTTGTGGAGGGGCAAACTAAAAACCTCAACGGCGGCCGCGGCAATGTAAAACTGCATGGCCTCCCGCCCCGTGTTTCTCGGGAAAAAGACGCGGTACTCACCGTTAACCACGTCCCGGACATCCAGCAGTTTCTCGGCGTGGTCGCTGTTCACGTCGTGCGGCAGGCCGTTGAGGTCCCAGTAACGAAACAGGATGCCGACCAGCAGAATCCCGGCGGCCAGCAGATACTCCCAGCGAACGGAAAGTCCCTGGCGTACCGACCCCAGGTCAATCCGCGGCGGCCCACACCACCAGGCGGCGAACCAGGCCGCGACGGCAATCATCCAGGCAACCGTACCAGGCAACCGGAACCGGTTTCCGCCCGAGTCGAGAAAGGCAAGGACGGCGGCGCCGGCGCTCAGAACAAGCCAGGGCAAGCTCGGGACCCAGCTCGAGGGCTTTGGGCCGGGGCTGACGGCTGGCTCGGGTGCGCCGGCCCTATGCCGGTCCAGCCAGAAAGCGACCAGGCCGAGCACCGCAGCCAGCCCGTAGAGGAGAAGGCCGGGCAGGGGAACCCGGTCCCGGGGACTTGCGTCGAGCAGGAGCTGGCCGCTCAAAGCCAGCACGAAACTGAGGCCGAAAGCTGCCAGCGAAAGGGCTGCCATCTGGTCAAGATTTCACCGCAATCATGAAAAAATATGCCCCGGCTGAGGCCGGGGCCTGGGCGGAGAAGGGCCGGAGCAGTCGCTCAACCGGTCCAAGACTCCAGGCCCAGGGGGCGATAACCCACCGGCCGGTTAATTTTTTAAAAAATAAAGCTGGCAGACCGTAGAGGTGGCCCCACTCAAGGAGCGCCGTTGCCGCCGGGGAGAAGTAATACCAGTAATCCAGAGGCTCAAGGCCGGCCGCCCGGAGCCGCTCCGACCACCAGGCGGGGGACTCACACGTTACGTGGCGGGAGACCCGGTTAAACAGGTCCCGGTAGGCGTCAGCCAGGCGGGGCAGACCCAGCCTGTTCAGAAAGCGTCCGACCGACAGGTAGCTTGTGAAATACTCGCTGGGAACGGAAAATACGAGGCGCCCGCCGGTCCGCAGGACCCGGGCCACCTCGGCCAGAACTGCTTCAACACCAGGTATGTGCTCCAGAACCGAGTTGCTCACTACGGTGCCGAAAGCCCCCGAACGGAACGGCAAACCGGCGGCGTCAGCCCGGACCACCGCCCGGTAGACCCGCCGCCGGGCGGCCTCCCGGAGGGGACCGGCCGCCCGGTCCACCCCCACCGGATTCAGCCCAGGCAGGGCCAGACTGGCGAAGTGGCCGTCGCCGCACCCCAGGTCAAGGACCGGGCCGGGCAATGCCAGGCCTTTGTAGAACCGGGCCTCAACCGACCGCAGCAGCGCCCGGAAGGCAGGTACTTCCCGAAGGTGGGCCCAGAGGAGGTCATCGGCCGCCATCTGACCGGCCAAGGAGCTCCCGAAAGAGGACCTCGTAGGCATCGGCCGCCCGGCCTGTACTGAAGTGGCGCTCGATTTCCTCCCGGGGCCGGATGTAAGCCTCCCGGCGGCTCAGAACCTCCAGAATCGCCCCGGCCAGGGCCTGCCCGTCTCGCGGCCGGACGGTCCGGCCCATTCCGGTCGTGGCCACCGGCACCCGCACCCCGGGGAGGTCGCTGGCCACCACCGGCGTTCCGCACAACATCGATTCAACCTGAACCAGTCCGAACGATTCGGTCGCGTTGATGCTCGGCAGAACCGTCACGTCACAGCTGGCAAAGAAGGCGGCAGTCTCAGCCGGGTCGAGGACCCCGACGAACGACCAGTGGTCGCGGTAGCGCTCGAAGAGGGGTTGAAGCCGGCGGGCATAGGCCGCCTCCCCGACCACGTTCCGGTAAGGCCCGGCAAAAAGGACCCGGGCATTGGGGTAAACGGCCAGAATCCGGGGGAGGGCTTCCAGCAGGTATTCGACGCCCTTTTCGGCCGCCAGCCGGGCAACCATGCCGATAGTGACCTGCCCGTCAAGGTGCCACTGCCGCCGGAAGGCCGCGACCCGGTCCGGGTCCGGCGGGGGCATCTCCACCGGGGGCGGTATCACCCGAACTTTCGACATGTATCTTGAAAGATAAGGCGAGTGCCGGGCGTAATCTTCCGTGTAGGCGACAATAACATCGGCCGTTCGGGCGGCGATATGGTCCATCAGGTGGACAACAACGTTGGCCGCCCGGTTTAAAAGACCGGGCGGCAGGCGAATGTCGCAGTGGTAGGTGAGGACCACCGGTTTACCGAAGAGCCGGCCCCGCAGGCCAATACCCGCGGCATCGAACTGGGGCAGGTGAAGCCAGAGCACATCCGCCCACTGGGCAAGCCTGGTCGCCCACAGGCCGATGGTGGGCATAATCACTCCCTTGCTTACTCGCATAAGCACCGGCACCCGCCGGATTTTGACGCCGTCCCTGACCTCGAACAGGGGCAGGGCAGGGTCATAGCGGGATGTGAGAACCTGAACCTCGTGGCCCCGGGCGGCCAGGACCCGGGCCAGCCGCTCGACGTAGATGGTCAGGCCGCTTATGTGGGGGCGGTAGTAAGTAAGGGCGATAAAAATTTTCACGGGGGTGTTCGACTTAAGGCCAGCTCCTCCCGGTGGGTCAGAACCCACTCCACCAGCAGTCGTAACCCTTCCCGGACACCGACCTGGGGCCGCCAGTTCAGCTCCTGCATCGCCTGCCGGATGTCGCTCACGTAGACTTTCTGGTCCCCGGGCCGCCAGGGCGCAAATGAGGGCTCGGGCAGGGGGCTGCCCAGAATTTCGGCGAGGACGGCTGAGAACTCATGCCAGACCGAGAGGGTATTTTCCGGCCCGCCCCCAATGTTGTAGATCCGCCCGGCCGTAACCTTAATGCGGTCCACCGCCGCCCGCATCGCGGCTACCAGGTCGGTCACGTAGAGCACGTCCCGGACCTGCTTGCCGTCCCCGTATATAGTGACCGGCCGCCCGGCCAGGGCCGAGATGACGAAGTGGGCAACCCAGCCCTGGTCTTCGGTGCCGAACTGGTGGGGACCATAGATGCAGGACATCCGGAATACCACCGTCGGCAGGCCGTAAATCCGGGCATAGTCCCGAACGTACTGGTCGGCCGCCCCCTTCGAGCAGCCGTACGGGGAGTGGAAATCGAGGGGCTGGGTCTCATCAATTCCCCAGGGCCGGCCCACGTAGCGGTAGCGGCTTGGGTCCTCGGCCACCGGGATCCCAGCCATCGCCCCATAGACCTTGTTGGTGGACGTGTAAAGAAAGGGGCGGTCTTTGCCTGTCTGCCGGACGGCCTCCAGCACGTTGAGGGTGCCCAGGGCATTGATTTCAAAGTCAGTTCGGGGGTCGACGAGGGAAGTTGTAACCGCCACCTGGGCGGCCAGGTGAAAAATAACGTCCGCCCGCCGGACCGCCTCCACGACTGCCCGGGAATCCCGAACGTCGCCCCGGGTAAATTCGACCCGGCCGGAATACGCCCGTTTGAGCCAGTCAAGGTTCCATCCGGTACCCGGCCGGACAAGCAGGTCGAAGATGTGGACAGTCCAGCCGTCGGCGGCCAGGGCGCCCGCCAGGTTGGTGCCGATAAAGCCTGCCCCACCGGTTATCAGGGCACGCGGCGACATAAATTTACCTCGACAGTATTATACGGCTGGGGAGCCGCCCAGCCCAGGGCCGGAGGGACTGCGGCTGGCCCGGCGGGCAAGTTCGGCCTGGAGCTCCGGGGGAAGGTCGGATTTAAATTCGAGCCACCGGCCGCTTCGGGGGTGGGGAAACCCGAGGTAAAAGGCGTGCAGGAAGTGCCGGTTCAGGGCCGGGCAGGGCCGGCCATAGACCCCATCCCCGACCAGGGGGTGGCCCAGGCTGGCAAAATGGACCCGGATCTGGTGGGTCCGGCCGGTTTCGGGCCAGACCTCAACCAGGGTCGCCCCGGGAAGGTACTCCAGAACCCGGAACCTGGTCACCGCCGGCCGGCCGCCGGTCACCACCGCCATCCGGGTCCGCCGGCGGGGGTCGCGGCCCACCGGGGCGTCAATTACGCCTTCAGCCGGACTCAGGCGGCCCTCGGCCAGGGCGATGTAGCCCTTTTTGAACCGCCGGGCCTTGAGCTCGGCCTGGAGCCGCCGGTGGGCCGCCTCGTTCTTGGCGGCCACCATCAGACCCGAAGTGTCCTTATCCAGTCGATGGACAATTCCGGGCCGCTCATCGGGGGTCGGGGCCCGGCCGAGGTAGGCCACCAGGGCATTGGCCAGGGTGTCCGTTTGGTGGCCGGCGCCAGGGTGAACGACCAGGCCGGCCGGCTTGTCAATAACCAGGAGGTCGTCGTCCTCGTAGACGACTTTAAGGGGCAGGGGGGTGGGGACGACCTCCAGGGGCGGCAAGGGGATGACCTCCACTTCAACGGCCTCGCCCCCCCGGAGCCGGTGGGCCGGCTTCGGCACCACCACCCCACCCACCCTGACCCGCCCGTCCCGGATCAGGTCCTGGAGCCGGCTGCGGGAAAGGTCGGGACACTGCCGGGCCAGAAAGCGGTCGAGGCGCTCGCCGGGCGTATCCGCCGTGAACCGGCGGACTTCAGCCTTCGGACGGATGGTCGCCGGCAGACGCGGCCGCATGGTCGGCCTGGCCGCCGCTCCTGGCAAGCAGGTCCGGCCACAGCAGGCTTACGGCCAGCAGGACCGCCCCGATGCTGATGGCCGAATCGGCCACGTTGAAGACCGGCCAGAAGCGGAGGTCGATAAAATCCGTCACGTAGCCCTGACGGAGCCGGTCGATAAGGTTGCCGACCGCGCCCCCGAGCTGAAGACCCAGTGCCACCCGCAGGGGCCAGGCCCCATTGGGGGCCTTCCGGTAGTAGTAGATAATGAGGCCGATGGCAAAGAAGGCCACGAAAGTCAGCAGCAGGCTCTGGTTCGTCAGGAGGCCGAAGGCCGCCCCGGTATTGGTCACGTGGGTGAGGCGAACCGGCCAGTCGGCCGGAAACGACGCTCCCGGCGGCAGGTAGGTCCGGACCAGGGCCTTGGTAAGCTGGTCGGCGGCAAGGACTGCGCCGCCGATGACCAGAATTTCGGCGGGTTTGCGGCCAAATTGCGCCATCGGTCAGCGAAGGGGAGCCGGCTCTTCAAGAAGCATCCGGAGCTGACGGGCGGTTTGAATCGCCTGGGCCTGGAAGTGATTATTGGCAAAGACAAAGGTCCGCTCGGTCAGGCCGGCCAGGTGGCGAATCTTCGGCACCCACTCCTCGAGCTCCTCAACGGAGTAAGTGTAGTCGTACCGCTCGTAGGCGTGCTCGTGCTTCCACCACTTGGCCTTGTTCCGGCCGTGGAACCGGACGTAGCCGACCGGGCCGGTGGCCTCGGCGACCGGCGGCAGAAGGCCCGGGAGCTGGGGCTCATCGACACAGCAGAAGCCGACCCCGAGCCGGCGCAGCCTTTCAAACGTTTCGGGTCTGACCCACCCGACGTACCGAAACTCGACGACCAGGGGCAGGTCGGCGGCAAGGTCCCGGAGCCGGGCGATGTGGTCCCAGGCCCTGGGGTCGGGCCGGAAACTGTTGGGGAACTGGGCCAGGAGCGCCCCAAGCTTGCCGGCTGCGACCATGGGTTCCAGGGCCGCCCGGAACCGCCGGAAGATTTCGGCGCCGTCGGCGGCCCGCTCGTGGGTGAGCTCCCGGGGCAGCTTCACGGCAAAGAGAAAGCCGGCCGGAACCCGGCGGGCCAGGGCGTCCATGGTCCGGACGCCTGGAATGGCGTAATAAGTTGAATTAATCTCAACGGCGTCGAACTCCCGGGCGTAGTATTCAAGCCAGCCCCGGCGGGGAAGTCCGGCCGGGTAGTACGGCCCCACCCAGTCGTCGTAGCTGAAACCCGAGGTGCCGATATAGACCATCCCGACTAAAGTCTAGCAGATGGGAGTTGCCGATTGACCCTGAAAGTCCGGCGGTCCTAAACTCTTTGGGGTTAGGCCAGGTTCTATGCCGAAAGGAGGACCCCAGGGATGACCGAAATCCGCGTCGTTCCCGGCAATATTGTTGAGGCCCAGGTTGACGGGGTTGTCGTCAACCTCTTTGAGGGCGTGACCCGGCCGGGCGGGGCGACCGGGGCGGTGGACCGCGCCCTCGGGGGCGAAATAAGCCGGCTAATCGATAAGGGCTACTTTAAGGGCAAGCTTAACGAGACTTTTCTGGTCCCAACCTCCGGCCGGATTCCGGCTGACCACGTCCTGGTTGTCGGCCTCGGGAAATCTTCGGAGTTTGACCTGGACCGGGTCCGGCAGGTCTCGGCCACCGCCGCCAAGGCCCTCCGGCGCGTCGGCTGTAAGCGAATCGCAACCATCGTCCACGGGGCCGGCATCGGCGGCCTCGACCCCGCCGCGGCCGCCCGGGCCCTTGCCGAAGGCACCCTCATGGGCCTTTATAAATTCGACAAATACCTGACGAAGCGGGAAGAAAACGAGGCCGGCGAGCTTAAAGAGGTTCTGGTCGTCGAATTCGATGCGGCTAAGGTTCCGGTCCTGGCCGAGGGGGTCGAGCGGGGCCGGGTTGTCGCCGAGGCCGTCAACTTCACCCGGGACCTGGTTAATGAGCCGGCCAACGTGCTCACGCCAACCGAGATGGCCAACCGGGCCCGGGAGATGGCCGCCCGGTATGGGCTCGAATTCGAGGTTCTCGACCGGGAACAGATGGAGTCGCTGGGCATGGGGGCCTTCCTGGCCGTGGCGGCCGGAAGCGCCCAGCCGCCGAAACTCATCGTCCTCAAATACTGGGGTGCCGACCGGTCCGAGCCGCCCATCGCCTTCATCGGCAAGGGTATCACGTTCGACACGGGCGGCATCTCTATCAAGCCGGCCCAGGGCATGGAAGAAATGAAAACCGACATGTCCGGGGCGGCGGCCGTCCTGGGCGCGATGCAGGCGGTTGCCCGGCTCAAGCCGAGGATTAACGTCATCGGCCTGGCCGGCTGTACCGAAAATATGCCGTCGGGAACGGCGACCCGGCCGGGAGATATCGCCCGGGCGATGAACGGCACAACCATTGAGATTATCAACACCGACGCCGAGGGTCGGCTGGTCCTGGCCGACTGCGTCTGCTACGCCCGGAAGCTCGGGGCCCGGGCCATCGTCGACCTGGCAACCCTTACGGGCGCCTGTGTGGTGGCCCTGGGCAAGGTGGCCAGCGGCGCCTTTACGAACAGCCCCGAGCTCCTCTCCAAAGTGAAGGCCGCGGCCGACGCCGCCGGGGAGAAGATCTGGGAGCTGCCCCTTTTCGAGGAATACCGCCAGCAGCTCAAGAGCGACTGCGCCGACATCAAGAACGTTGGGGGCCGGGAAGCCGGGGCCATCACCGCAGCCTACTTCATCCGGACCTTCGTCGAGGATACACCGTGGGTTCACCTGGACATCGCCGGGACGGCCCGGGCCGATAAGGAGCAGCCTTACATTCCGAAAGGCGGGACCGGGGTCGGGGTGCGAACCCTGGTTGAACTTGCCCTGCGGGAGGCTGGCCGCTCCTAGCCGGCCGGAAGGCTGATGGTCAGCGGGGCGTTGTGGTCAAAGTAGCGGGTGGCCATGATGTGGCCGGGGGCGACCATTACCTCCTGCAGAAGGTATCCGGTCTGCTCCCCCACCCACCAGGCGTACCAGGCCTCGGCCGGCGGGTAGTAGAAGAAGATGATTCGGGCCGGGTCCCCCGCAACCGTCTCCTGCCGGCCGAGCCTTACCCCGGCGGCCGCCCGAAAGCCGCTGCGGTCGAAGAAGTTTCCCGGCGGAACGTCGGCGCACTGCCAGGGGCCGTTCCCTTCCCGGTCGCAACGCCGGCCCCCCACCTGGTAGACCTCCCGGCGTGAGCCGTCAGTTGCGACCCTGAGGTGGAGCCGGTCCGGGGCCTGGGCCTCCCCTTCGGTGACGACCCAGCCGCCGGCTTGGGTCGGGTAAGGCAGACCGCTGGTCAGCTGCTCCTCCCAGCGGACGGCGCTGAGTCGGCCGAAAGTATCGATGGCCCGGTTCAGAAGGTCGAAGGCCTTCTGGTCAGGGACGGCGTCGGCCGCTCCGGCCGACCCCACGAGCAGGTAAAAGGTCTGGGCCGGCCCACCCTTCGGGCTAACCTCAAGCGCCCACCAGCCCGGTTCAAGGTCCAACCGGGCCTCAAAGGCTGGCGGGCTCGGGGTCAGCGGGACGTCGGCTGGCGGGTCGTCCCGGTCGAGCCGCCAGAGTCGGAGGCTCAGGCTGTCGGCCGCGACCGGCCGCAGGCTGCGGTCCAGGATGGTTGCCCGGATGGTGTTCTGGCCGGGCGTGCCGGGGCTCATTTCCAGCAGAATAAACCGGTCGGGGTCAAGCCGGTAGCGGAGGACCTCCGTCGGGGGTCCGGAAGGTCCGGACGGCGCCGGGGTTGGGCCGGTGGCAGGTTGACCGAGCCGAAGGAGAAGCAGGGCACCCCCGACCAGAAGGAGCCAGGGGACCAGCAGGGCCCAGCGCAGGACCTGTTTCGGCATCGTCCGCTTAAACTTTACCCCTTCTACGCTGGCGCCGGGGCGGGCGGTGATATTAAAATCCCGAACGGGAGCACCCAACTTGAGGTCCTGGAGAGGGGGCCAAACTTGGACCATCGACTGAGCATCTTCACCGGGAACGCCCACCCGGACTTCGCCCGGCGGGTCTGCGAAGTCCTTGGGGTCGAGCTCGGCGGGGTCGACGTTTTCGAGTTCTCGAACGAGAACATCTTTGTCAGGTACCATTCATCCATCCGCGCCCACGACGTCTTTATCATCCAGTCGATCGCGTCGCCGGTAAACCGCAGCCTGATGGAGCTGTTCATCATGCTTGATGCGGCCCGGCGGGCATCGGCCGACCGGATCACGGCGGTGATTCCGTACTATGCCTACGGCCGAACCGACAAGAAGGACCAGCCCCGGGTGCCGATTACGGCCCGGCTCATCGCCGATTTTCTGCAGGTGGCCGGGGCGAACCGGGTGGTTACCATGGACCTGCACGCCGGGCAGATTCAGGGCTTCTTTACGATTCCGGTAGATGAGCTTACGGCCTTCTTCACCCTGGCCGAATACGTGCGGACCCGCCGGCTTTTAAACCCGGTAGTGGTTGCGGCCGACATTGGGATCGCGAAGCGGGCCCGGAACTTTGCCGAGTACCTGGGCGTGCCGACGGCAATTATCGAGAAGCGCCGGTCCCCGTCGGGAACCGGCGTTGAAGTGCTGACCGTCATCGGGGACGTCGCCGGCCGGGATGCGGTCATCTTCGACGACGAGATCGACACGGCCGGAACTATGGTCCGGGCAGCCGAAGCCCTCCTGGCAGCCGGGGTCCGGTCAGTCTATGCCGTTGCAACCCACGGGGTCTTCTCCGGGCCGGCCATCCAGCGGCTGAGTACCGGGCCCTTCGAAGAAGTCGTCGTGACCGACACGCTGCCCCTGCCCCCGGAAAAACGGATCCCCAAGATAACGGTCCTTTCGGTGGCGCCCCTCTTTGCCGAGGCGATCCGACGGATCCACCTGGGCCTCTCCATCGGCGAGATGTACGAGGTTCTTATTTAAGTTCTGGCCGCCCTCAGATTTTGACGGGTGAGTCCGCCGCCCGTTAAAATGCCGGCGAAACCAGAAGGAGTCGCCGATTCAGATGGGGCAGCCGTTCGAAGAATTCATCGAAGTCGGACCCGACGGCACCGCCTATCTCCGCGGGACCGATATCGCCGTCGCCGACATCATCTTTGTTTACAACAACAGCGGCGGGTCGTTCGCGGCGATCCAGCGCCACTTCCCGGAGCTCTCCCCGGAGCAGGTCGAGGCCGCCTTCGAATATTTCGAAGAGAACACGGCCCAGGTCTACCGGGACATCTCGAACCGCTATTAGGCTTTGACGGCCAGTCGGCCGCCCCGGCCCGGTTCAGCGCTCTTCGGGATGCTCCCCGCTCTCCGGCGGTGAGACCGCCTGGCCCCGGAGCAGGCGAATTACCCGCCGCCCCGCCTCGGTGGCTTCGCCGGGTACTGACGCCAGGTTATCCTTCAGGGCGGCGGGTATATCTGCCGCCGGCGCAACCGGCCTGGGCATAAGAAATACCAGCAACAAGTAGAGGAGAATTCCCAGGCCCTGGACGAATGCCAGGGCAATAAAGGCAACCCGGAAGACCAGGGGGTCGACGTTAAAATACTCGCCGAGGCCGCCGCAAACCCCGAAAAGAAGCCGGTTCGTATTGCTTTTGCGGAGCTGTTTTCCCGCGACCATATCCCACACCTCCTTACCCCCATATGTTACCATGCCCGCTCCCCTCACTGGCCGAGCAGGCTTATCCGGCGGACGTAGGCCTCGAAGTCGTGGCCGCTGGCCATGACCTCAACCCACCGGATATACCGGACGCCCCCGGCCAGCGCAAGCAGGCTCGGGTCCCCGGCATCCGGAACCGTATATTCGACCCACCGTCCCCCGTCAACCTTCACCCCGTGGTCGGTCCGCCGGCCCTCAACGTTCTGAATGTAAAAGCCCCGAACCCACAGCCGCTCGCCCCCATCGGCGCCCCGGTAGAGCATCCGGACCTGAACCGGGTACTCGCTTCCCAGGTAGCCGCCGCCCGACAGACTGTGCTGATCCTTGGAAAAGCGGCAGGTATGCATCCCACTGGTCCCAGAAGAGTACGTTTAAGCCGTAATGGGCAGTATTTACAAACAGCCGTACCGTGAGGATGACGAGGGTTGCCGCGACGACCGCAGGCGGGCTGTGAACCAATCTTAACACCTGGGGGATCCTGATAGGCCCGGTAATCATTCGGCCTGCAAGGACGGTCGCACGCCTGCTACAAGGCCAGTACCGGCCGTCCGGAGCCTAGATTCTGATCCTAAAATCAAAGCTGTCCAGGGCCAGGTTAGGATTGTAATAAGGGTCACCCCGCCGAATCTGGTCGCCCCACTTCTGAAGAAAATAGCGGGTGTTTTCGACTGGATGGGCCTTTCGGCGGGTCGTCGACTCGTAGTGATAGAGCACGGCGAATGGCGTCCAGACGACCCGGTAGCCGGCCGCCAGAATCCGCAGGCAGAGGTCCACGTCGTTAAAGGCGACGTGCAGCATCGGGTCAAAGCCCCCGACTTTCTCGAATACTTCGCGGCGAGTCATCAGGCAGGCCGCGGTGACTGCCGAACAGTTCCGGGCAACCATGGCCAGCCCGAAATACCCGGGGTGGTCGGCCGGCAAGCCGTAAAAGGCGTGGTCGGCCCCGCCGCTCAGGCCGAGAATCACGCCCCCATGTTGAATCCGCCCATCCGGCAGCAGTAATTTTGCGCCGACCGCCCCAATCTCGGGCTGCAGGGCAAACCCCAGAAGCTCCTCAAGCCAGCCGGGCGTAACCACCTCGACGTCGTTGTTCAAAAAGACCAGGACATCACCCCGGGCCTCCGCCGCCCCAAGGTTGTTAATTTTCGCAAAATTAAATGGAGCATTGTATTTTAAAATTCTGACGTTAGGAAATCTTGATATTTCGGCAAAAAACTCCAGGGTTTCTGGCTCGCGGCTTTGATTGTCAATAACCAGCAGTTCCCAGTTCCGATAGGTGCTTTTGTTGAAAATTGACCATACACACCGCTTAAGGGCGTCAGCCTGATCCCGGCTGGGAATAATGACGCTCACCACCGGACTGTTGAGCAACTCCCAGCAGACCCGGTACCAGCCAGGTACGACTACCTCCGGGCGGCCAGGTCTTTTCCGTCGTTCCAGAGCTTCACTAATTGCTTGCAGACTAGCCTTAACTGCCAGCGGCTTAGCGGCGATGTCCTGGGCTGTGGACCCGGGGACCTTCCGCCAGTGGTAAAGCACCTTCGGAATCCGCCTTACCCGCGACGTCCGTTCGGTTACCCGCAGCACCAGGTCGTGGTCCTGACTGCCGTCAAACCCGGGCCGAAAGCGGCCCACCGCTTCCACCAGCTCGCGCCTGATCACGAGCAGGTGCCCGATGTAGTTCATGCTGAGCAGGGTCTCAGGTGAGAATTCCGGCTTAAAAAACGGTTCGGTCCGTCGGCCCTGCTCGTCAAGTTTATCCTCGTCGGAGTAGATTACATCCAGGTCCGGCTCAGCGTTCAGCGCCTGGGCGACTTCGTAGAGGGCCCAGGGCGCAAGCTCATCGTCGTGGTCGAGAAAGGCAACGAACTCGCCCGTGGCCAGGTCCAGGGCAGCGTTGGACGCGCCCACAATCCCACGGCGCTCACCTAAGAACTGTACTTTGATCCGGGGATCATGAGCGGCATAGTCCTCAAGCAGGCGCCTGACGGCCGCGTCCGTCGACCCGTCATCAGCAATGCAAAGTTCCCACTCAGGGTAACATTGAGCTCTGACGGACTCGACGGCGGTCCTCAAGTGTTTTAAACGTGGATTGAATACAGGCATAACGACGCTGAACCTGGGTCGGTAGCGCAGCCTGCGGGCCTTGAGTGTGTATAAACTCAAAGTTATCTGACCGCGCAAAGTACCCGGTTGGGGCTCACGCCTTGCTATCCAGAGGGCGTACCGGGCATCCGGGTCCTCCGGGTATAGGCTGGACCTGACCGCTATCCATCGAAGATATGCTTTTATCTGGTCCGGCAATTCGCCCAGGCCGCCTTCGGCAATAACGCGTCGGACCTTCTTGATGTTCGCATGGGCGCGAGGAGGCCAGAAAAGCTCCAGAAGCAGCAACACGAGAAATTTGAGGGTGGCCACCAGATTCTATCTTAGCAGCAAGTTCAGGATACTAAACACCGAAACGACGTAGGCGACGAGCAGCGCGGGTGTCAGCACCCCAATCTGACTGCCGGTAACTGTTGCCCAGACCTCGGTTGCGTTGCGGGCGTACTCCAGCGTGAACGCCAGGTCGCCGGGGGTGGGGCGGCCGTTAACAAAAAGACGGCCCTGGGGGTACGCCTCCGTCCGGGTACGCAAGGCCGTGACCGTTTGCCCCCGGCCGGCCCCCGACGTTCCGACCACCAGGAAGAGGCGCTTCCCGGCCACCCCGGATAGGGGCCCGAACCTCACCGTCAAAAGCTCGCCATCCTTTACTTCTGATAAAGGCCGCCGGTACGCGGCCAGGTCCTCCTCGTAACCCGGATTCGCCTTGAGCCGGATTATAACCTCCCCGGGCAGGTCCGACCGCCCGCCAGTACTGAGCACGACCCCAACCCCAATGAGGCCGTCGGCATCGGGAACAACTTCCTGGATAACGGCTGCCGGCCCAATAACCTCACCAACCGGCTCGACCTCAACCCCGGGCTCCGGCCAGCGGGCCGCCGGCCCCTCGGCCCTCGGCCGGAACTGACCGACCATGTAAAAGCTTATCACCGCCGCCAGCAGAACCCAGGCCAGCCCCCAGGCCGCCGGCCGACGGAGAAGGCCCCCAACTGCGGCCAATTTAGCCCTGGGGAGACGAAAACTGCTTTAAGAACCGGTGCAGCCAGGCCGAGCCGGCCCAGGTGAGGCCCAGGGCCAGGCCCAGGCCACCCAGGAACCCGGCGCCCTGATGCCAGCAGACCCCCGCCGGGTCCATACCGGCGAAAAGGAGGACGCCGGCCAGGGGAAGGCCGACAAACGCCAGGCCGCTCAATATGGGAAAGGCGAGCAGAAGAAGGGTCAGGGACCGGCCAGGATTCTGGACCCGCAAGGGCGGGCCGAACCCAACCCTGACGTACACTACCCGGCTCGGCTCCTGAACTGGGGGCGATTCCGGCGGCTCGGTGGCAATGGCGGCCCGGCGCACGGACTCGGCAACGAACTGCCGCAGCGGGTAGCCGCAGACCGGGCACCGCCGCCCGGGGTCGGCAAGCTGCCGGTTACAACCGGGACAAACCATGGCTGTAACCCCCACCCTCGGATTTCAACCACCGTTATTATAACCCGGCGGCAGGGGCAACCGGGACTCAGCTCAGCCAGCGCCGGAGCTGCTCGTCGTCAACCCAGACGCCGTCGCCGGCCGGCCCGTCATCCCCCAGGCCCAGGGCAACCCGGATGCAGGCCAGAATAAGGGGCCGGACGCTCTGACCCGCCCCGTCCCGGTGGGTGGATTTGAGGATGAGGGCCAGGCGGAAGGCCTCCTCGGGGTCGAGGGTCAGGCTCACCGTCGAAAAGCCGCCGTCCTCGGCCTCGGCCAGGAGCCGCAGGATCCGCTCGGTGAACTCCCGGCTGAGGGGAAACGTTCGGGCGACTGCCTCCGCTTCGCCGTCCAGGAAAATCAGGTCGTGGATGAGCCAGAGCTGCTCCCGGGTTACCGTAAGCTCGGCCCCTCTATTCATGGTCCGGCACCTCCCAGAGGGACCAGCGATTAGCCCGCCAGACTCCGGCCGTTATGCCGTACCGGTAAAGAACGAACCGGCGGGCCTCGGCCAGCCGCCGCTGGCGCTCCCAGGGCAGGTCCGTCAGCCTGAGACCGTAGTCCCGGCTTCCGAAGGGGCCGCCCACCACCTGTCCCCGCCGGTTGGTTTCCCGGTCGACCTCCCGCTGGGCCGCAACCATAATCTCCCGAACCCGGTCGTCGCTCAGCCCCTCGGTTCCCGGGAAAACCGGGATTTCCGGGGCCGCCTCCCCGGCCCAGAACCAGGCCAGGGCAATCGTCACCCACCGGGCCCACTCCCGGCACATCCCCTCCAGAAGGGGGTGAAAGACGGCGTAGCCGGGGTCGTCCGGCCGCCACCCGGGAACCTGCCCGGCCGCCGGAATCGCCTCCCCGGGGCCGCGGTTCAGCCAGACCGGCATATCCCCCAGCGCCGCCTCAAGCTCGGGGACGGAGCGGAGAAACTCGCCGTAGGCCCGCGGGTCGTCCGACCGGAGCCGGGCAAGGTCGACCTCGGTGCTGACGACGGCGATCCCCTGACTGAGCCGCCGGTTCGGCGGAAGGGGCACCCGCCAGCCGCCGTCCGCCGACGACCGGTAGGGCACCGGCAGGTAATTAAGACAGACCAGGTACGGCGACGGCAGCCCAAGCTGGCGGCTGAATTCCAGCACTTGGGGCGAAAGGGCAACCGTCATGGCTCGACTTCGGGTGAGGCCAGCCGGCGCACCTGCTCCGGACAGTAGTCGTCGGGCTTGCGTACCCGCTCCGGCTCGATGTCCGGCCGGGGCTGAACCACGGGCGGGGCCGCCGGCGCGGTCGTATCCGTCCTCGTCCGCATCTTGTACACCTCCTCCGCCCGGCCGGGTTACCGGCCGGGCCGATTTCACTTTGAGCTTAGGGGTTTTCGCGTCCAGCCGGGTTGAGGGGCTTTTCCCCGGAGTTTGTCCACGACCTGGAAGGGATCCGGTGGAAACCGGGGTTCGGCCGCTAACGATTCTCTAAGAATTTTTTTGGCCGCCGCAGACGAAACTCTTACCCAGTTTTTAACGGGCGGATGCTACGTCCTTAAGTGGAAACGGCGGTGCGGGCCGGTCAGGGCCCGCCGGTAGAGGTCGCTGCCGAAGGAGGTGAGAGGCATGCTGGAGCGCTATGACCCGTTCCGGGCCACTGTCCCACTTCGGCAGGCGATTGACCGGCTGTTTGAGGAGACCCTGGACCTGATGCGGCCCTTCAGCCTGCTGGCCCGGTTCGGCTTTGACGGCGGCTACTTCATGCCGGTGAACATCTATCACACCAGCGACGAGCTGGTTTGCCAGTTCATCATTCCGGGCGTCCGGCCCGAGGACATCCAGGTTGATATCACCGGCGATACCCTGACCGTCAAGGCCGAGATCAAGCCCTTTGACGGCCAGCAGGTCGAGTGGATCCGGTGCGAGTGGCAGCCCGGCGTCTACAGCCGGACGCTGACCCTGCCGCTGCCGGTCCAGGCTGACCGGGCCGAGGCCAGGTACGAGCACGGCGTGCTGACGGTGCGCCTGCCGAAGGCTGAGGAGGTGCGGCCCAAGCACATCCGGGTCCAGGCCGCCGCGGCCTGACCCCCTGACCTGAAATTGGACGCGGCCGGCGGGGAAGCTTCCCCGCCGGCCGCTTTTTCAGGCCCTCACCGGGGCCGGCCGGAGCCGGCGAACCTGCCCCCGGCTCCGGATATCCAGCCGTCTGAGGCCGAGCCGGTCCGCAATCTCCAGCGCCCGCTCAAACTCCTCCCGGTAAAGGTGGCGATTTATCTCGGGGTAGTGTTCTGGCACCCGCCCGGCCGGGTAGTACTGGGCCATGAGGTTAACGTAGGTGCTGGGGCCGAGCTCTTCGGCTACCCAGCGCAGGATCGCCTCGGTCTCTTCCAGCATACCGGGCATGACCAGGTGGCGGAGAATCAGGCCGCGGCGGGCCAGCCCAAATTCATCCAGGACCAGGTCGCCGACCTGCCGGTGCATCTCTTTGATGGTCCGGCGGGCGACCTCAGGGTAGTCCGGGGTCTTGCTGTACTTGCGGGCCCGCTCCGGGTTCCAGAACTTGAAGTCGGGCATGTAGATGTCAACGATGCCCTCCATCAGCCGCAGGCTGTCGAGGCTGTCGTAGGCGCTGGTGTTGTAGACGATGGGGAGCCGCAGGCCGCCCTCGATGGCCATGGGTAAAGCCTCAAGAATCTGGGGCACCACGTGCTCGGGCGTAACCCAGTTGATGTTGTGACAGCCCCAGGCCTGGAGCTCCAGCATCATCCGGGCGAGCCGCACGGGCGTGACCCGCTCGCCCTGCAACTGCCAGGAGATATCAAAGTTCTGACAAAATACGCAACGTAAATTGCAGCCGCTGAAGAATATCGTCCCGGAACCGTTCCAGCCCCGCAGGCAGTCCTCCTCCCCGAAGTGGGGAAAGTAGGACGCCACGTAGGCGTAGCGGCCGACCTTGCACAGCCCAAACTGGTCGGCGAGCCGGTCGACCGGGCATTCCCGCGGACAGACCCGGCAGGGCTTTGCCAGCAGGCTCCGGGCATACTCAACCCGCCCCTGAAGCTCGCCGCTCCGATAAACCGCCAGATAAGACGGCTCCCACTGCGGCATTCTCTCCCCCTCCTTCACCAGCTCAGTCCCGAACCAGCAGAAAGGTCTTCAGACCGAACGGCCCGACCGGCAGCCGGACGAAGCCCTCGTCGTCGGGCGAAAACTCGGGACCCTCGGGCCGGCCCAGGGCGTCGGCCCCCACCGCCCGGCGGCACCCGGTTGGAAGCCTTAACCGGGCCGCCTGCTCAGTCGGCTCGGGGTTATAGAACCGGACCAGCAACCCCCCGTCGGTTGAATAGAGGGCCGAAAGGACGAGCCCCCCGGCCTCGACGTCCAGGAGGGTGCCGGCCGGAGCCCGCCGACCCGGCCACCGCCCGGCCACAACACCCAGAAGGCCGGCGCGGAAAGCTTCGGCCTCCCCAAGCAGGGCCGCCGGTCCGGTCTCGGCCGGGTAAGTCAGCAGGCCAAGCCGGAACCGGTGCCGGCCGGGGCACTGGGCCTCCGCTGTCTTTACCGGCGGCCCGACCGTATCCCGGCGGGTGAGCAGGTCGGCCCGGGCCAGCCAGCCGGTGCTCCGGAGCAGGGTGACGGCCAGGGCCAGCCCGTCCGGGCCCGGAACCGCTTCGTACTCGGGCAGGCCCTCAGTCAGCACGCCCAGGCCGGCCCGGTCATCGACCACGGCAATGAGCCCCCGCTGGGGCGCAAGGCCCCCCGGCCGCTCAACCCAGCCGTCCTGGACCGGGGGTTCGGCCGGCCGGCTGACCAGGCCCAGCAGGTCCCGGACCAGCACCCGCCCGGTCCGAATGCCGGTCGGAAATAGCAGTCTGAGCCGGTGGTCCCGGGCGACATTTTCGGCCTCGATTTCGAGTTCGACCCGGCGCAGGCCGGCAATTAACGATATGCGCATGGCCAGGGGGAGTTCGATTTTAAGATAGCCGCGGCCCAGCCGGTGGTCGGCCATGGCCGCCGGCACCGGAAACCGCAGCCGCACCTCCAGGGTCGCCCGGACCGGCCCGGACTCCAGCAGGGCCGTCTCGGCGATGAGGTCGGCGCTGGTGTAGGTGCGGCTGTTGGGGGCCGGCGACCAGGTGTAGAGGTCGCCCGCGTCCTCGGTGTCCTCGAAGAGGCCGAGCCCGGCCCAGCTCCGGCCCAGGGTCTTATCCGTCAGGGTGAAGGTTCCGTTCCGGGCGACGTCAATCCGGTAGTAGCGGTTCTCAATGAAAGTTTTCGTCCCTTTCAGGTCGGTGGCTACCGGCCGGGGCTCCGGGACGAGGTCGACCCCGTAGGTCCGGTAGCCCGGGCCCGGCACGTCCTCGGCCTTGATGAGGAGCCGCACCCGCTGATGGGTCGTCGGTGACGGCACCCGCACCGGTTCGGGCGCTTCAACCCGCAACTCCTGCACGGGAACCTGCCGCCCCGCGTGGTCGTAGACCACCGGGAACGGCCGGTCCCGCAGAAGCTCAACCGGAAGCTCCACTTCGGCCGCAACCGTCCCCGACGCCGGCCCCGGCCGGGGATTCACGGCCACGACGGCGGCCGCCCCGGGCACGCTTTCGGTGTCCACCTCCCTTGCCAGCCGGGTCAGCACCCGGTCCAGAATCGCCCGGCCAACCTGCTCGGCGACGTCGAATCGGCCCAGCATCTCCCGGTACACCGGGTCGGCGACCGTCCCGCCGATGCTGTCGTGGGCCTGGTTGAGGAGGATGTGCCGCCAGCCGTACTCGACCAGCCGCCAGGCGCCGGGCAGTTCCGGCAGGCCGACGAGGGCAAGCAGTGGTTCCAGCTGGCGGGTATAGAGGGTCAGAAGCTCCCAGTTACGCTGTTTGAGGGGCATCCGGGCCGAAAGGGTTCCGGACTTGAGGGGTCTGAACCGGGCCGCCCGGAGCTCGCCCCGGTGGACGCTGAGGTTGTCGGCCCCGGAAACAGCCCGCACAAAGTCCGAAAGGCCGGCCAGTTCCGGTGCGGCGACTTCCCCAAGGACAACCTTAAGGTGTTCAACCACGCCGGGAAGGTCCGGGTGCGGGAAAAGGTGCTCGGCGCCGTGCGGTAACAGCAAATTGCCGGTCCGGGTGTATCTTCGGAGCAGTTCGATTCCGGCCCGGGCCTCCGCCTCCGCCTGGCCGCGGTCGGCCGGGCCTTCGGCCGACCTGAACGGTTCCCGGTCGAGGCCCAGGCCGACTCCCCGGTGACCGCCCATTACCCAGACAGCCAGGACCCTGGACCCGTCGGGCCCTTCCCACCAGAACTCCGAGCCGAGCTGTTCGGCCTCGTCACCCATCCCCCGCCCGAAAACAACCCCGCGCAGGCCGCAGGCGGCCAGGAGGGTCGGCAACTCGGCCGGAACGCCCGGGCTGTCCGCAAGGTAAGCAACATCCAGCGGCCGGCCGAAACCTTCGGCCTGGCCGATGCCGAGCCGGAGGTTCCGGATCAGCGCTTCAGCCTCGCTCAGGAACGGGTCCGGCTGGGTAAACCACGGGCCAACTTCCAGGCGGCCGGCGCCGGCCAGGGTCCGAATCCGGTCGGCGGCTTCGGGAACGATTTCGAGGAAGTCGGTGATGAGGGCAGTTTGCCCGTCAAGCAGAAAAGTTTTATAAGCCGGATTTTGCTCCAGGGTTTCAAAGAGGGCGTGCCAGAACTGCAGGAGGGCGACCCGGTACTCCTGAAAGGTTCCGAGCCATTCCCGGTCCCAGTGGGTATGGGGAACGATATACGCCCGCAACATACTGCCCATATTTTAATTTAAGTCGGGCCCCGCAGGTTTATCGTCTACCAGGGCCGCCGCCACCCTCAAGGCCGCAGTCCGACATCAGGATAAGCGGCCGCCGGGCCGGGAGTCGGGCAAAGCCGGGGCCGGATGGTATAATCCCGATCGGCAACCCTTAATTCGAAAGGAGGTGAGAGCTGGCCGATGGGTTCTGTCCTTAAGTGGCGGCGCCGGAAGATGAACCGCCACCAGTACAAGAAGCGCCTTCGGAAGAACCGCTACAAGAAGAAGAACAAGTAGCGGCCCCTTGTCCAGTCGAATCCCGGCAATACCCTGAACCGGACTGACGTCTTTGCGGCCGACCGATCCCGAGAACAGGTCACCGTTATAGGCCGCCCATGGGTCTTGTGTTCGCCCTGACAACGGCCGTACTCTGGGGCTCGGTCGCCGTCATCGCCGCCCGGGGCATGGACCGGGTAAGCCCCGGGGTGGCCAGCTTCGTCTCGAACCTGGCCGCCCTGGTTGTCTTTTTCCCGATTGTGGCCGCCGCCGGCGAACTCCACGCCCTCCTTTCCGACTGGCGGCCCTGGGTCTACTTCGGGGTCGCCGGAATTTTCAGCTACGTCCTGGGTCGCACCCTCTACTACGTGGCCATGGCCGAGGTCGGCCCGAGCCGGGCCACCGCCGTGAGCGCCATCTCAATCCTGGTCGCCCCGCTGCTGGCCGTGCTCTTTCTCGGGGAGCCCCTCCGCCCGGCAGTAGTCGTCGGGGTGGGGCTGGTGGCCGCCGGGGTATTCCTGGTCGGCAGGTCCCTGTGAAGGGACTCCTTATTGGCATCATCGGCGCCGTTATCTGGGGGTTTACGCCCACGGTGGTCAAGCTCGGCCTGGCCGCCGGGGTCCCGCCCCTGGCCGGGACGTTCATGTCGGTGGCCGTCGCCGTCCCGGCCCTGGGGTCGGTCCTCTTTGCCCTCGGCCGGCTCAAGGGCCTTGACCAGTTCGACCTGAAAACCCTGGCCCTTGTCTCTCTGGCCGGGATCGGGGCGATCCTCGGGGTCGTCTGTTACTACCAGGCCCTCAGCCTGGAGCCCGTCGCCCGGGTTGTGGCCCTGGCGAACACCTCCCCCTTCTTCACGATGCTTCTGGCCCGCTTCTTCGACCCGAAGGAGCGGGTTAACCGGGCGGCGGTCCTCGGAACGGTCCTCATCTTCTCAGGCGTTGTTCTGGCCGTCCTCGGCTGAAGGCCCCCGGGCCCGCCAGAGGAGCGCCTCGCCCTCGGGCGGCCGCTTTTCCAGCTCGAGAACCTTGAGCCGGAAGAGGGCCTCTTCCAGGAGCCGGCGGTTCGCCGCGATCAGGTCGGCGGCCAGCCCGACCAGCCCAACCTGGAAGGCGATAACAAGCAGAACCCCCGAAAGGACCAGCGACTGGATGTGGCCCCCGCCCTGGCCTACCGCAAAGAAATAGAGAAACCGGCCGATCCCAAGCAGGCCCGCCGCGGCCAGAAGGGCCGCGGCGGCCCCGAAGACTTTCAGAGGCTCGTGCATGGCGTAGACCCGGATGAGGGTCAGGCCCGACTGAACAAGATAGTCGGCCAGGCCCCGCATCAGCCGGGACGGGCGGGTCGGGGGGTTGGTGAAGATGGGTACCGACTCCACCGCCAGCCGGTGGTGACCGGCCTGGATCAGGGTCTCCAGGGTGTAGCTGTAGCGGGAGACAACCTGGAGGCGCAGGGCCGCCTCCCGGGAGTACGCCCGGAAGCCGCTCGGGGCGTCGTTCACCGGTAGCCGACTCAATGACTTTACGACCCGGCTGCCGAGCTGCTGGAGAACCCGGCGCAGGCCCCGGAAGTTCGGGTTGACCTTCACCTGACGGTCCCCGATGACGATGTCCGCCCGCCGCCGGAGGATCGGCTCAATCAGCCGGGGGATTTCGGCCTGGGGGTATTGATTATCGGCGTCGGTATTGACGATGATATCAGCCCCGAGCCGGAGGGCAAAGTCGACGCCGGTCTGAAAGGCGGCCGCCAGGCCCCGGTTCACCGGGTGGCGCAGAACGTAGTCGGCCCCGGCCTTCGCCGCCACCTCTGCCGTACCGTCGGTCGAGCCGTCGTCGACGACGACGACCAGCACCTCATCCACGCCCGGAATCCGGCGCGGGATGGTCCGGATGACTTCCGGTAGGGTCTTTGCCTCGTTGTAGGCGGGAACCTGAACCACAAGCCGCATGCAAGCCGCCCGCCTAATTTTACCGGTCCGGCCCCGGCCGGTGTATAATATCCGGGACAACCAAATAGCGGCAAGGTCCTGTCCGGCCCTGCCGGACCGGCCTTGCGGGCCCCAGCGGGAGCCCGGGGGAGCCGGGCTGAGAGGGCAACCTGGGCCGGTGTCAGTCCGACCCGGCCCGCCGTTGCCGACCGTCCGAACCTGATCTGGGTAATGCCAGCGGAGGGAGTGGGCCTCTTCTGGCTCACGCCTTTACCGCCACCTGGTCAGGTGGCGCTTTCTGTTTCTCCCCACCTCCCGCCTGCGGGCCCGCCAGCGAAACCCTGAAAGGAGGTCCACCGTCATGGCGGTTCTTGCCGAGCAGGCCCGAGAGTTCGGAATCCAGCCGATTCCGGAGCGGTTCCGGGTCCTGAAGTTCGTCGACAACTTCGTCCTCTGGTTCGACCTGGGCATCAGCTTCCTGGTGATGGTCGTCGGCATGTTTCTCGTGCCCGGCCTGAGCCTGCCCCAGGCCCTCCTGGCCATCCTGGTCGGCGCCCTCATCGGCAACTTTCTGCTCGGGGTAGCAGCCACCGTCGGGGCGGCCACCGGAATACCGACCATGGTCCTGATGCGGCCCCTGCTGGGCATTCGGGGTTCGTACCTGCCCACGGTGCTTAACGTCCTCCAGCTTATCGGCTGGGCGACCTTTGAGGTCATCGTCATGGCCCAGGCGGCAAACGCCCTGAGCGTCCGGCTCTTCGGGTTTGACAATTATCTTTTGTGGGTCGTCTTCTTCGCCGTCCTCACCACCCTTATGGCCGTCGGCGGCCCCATCGTGGTCGTCAAGCAGTACATGGAGAAATTCGCCTTCTGGGCCGTTCTCCTTACAACCGTCTGGCTTACGGCCGCCGTCCTGCTCAACTATGACATCCGGGAGTGGTGGAATCGGCCCGGAACCGGCGAAATGACCTTCTGGCTCGCCGTCGACCTGGTCATCGCGATGCCCATCTCGTGGTTCCCCCTCGTGGCCGACTACAGCCGGTTCGCCCGCAGCCGCGCCGAGGCGGGCTGGGGCACGGGCCTCGGGTATCTCATTCCCCACGCCTGGTTCTACGCCCTGGGCGCCCTGCTTACCCTGGCGGCCGGGGTCGTCGTTGACCCGAACGCCCCGGTGGCGCCCCTCATCTCGGCCATCGCCGGGCTGACCGCCGGCTGGGTCGCCCTGCTCGTCCTGCTGGTCGACGAGACCGACGAAGGCTTCGCCAACATCTATTCGACGGCAGTCTCCCTCCAGAACCTCTTCCCCCAGGTCGGCCAGCGCACCTTCGCCCTCGCCGTGGGCCTTGTCGTCCTGATTCTGGGGGCGACGGTTCCGCTGGTCCAGTACGAGAGCTTCCTGCTCCTCATCGGCTCGTTCTTCGTGCCGCTGCTGGGGGCCCTGCTGGCCGATTACTTCATCCTGCGCCGGGGCCGCTACGACGTCGATGAGGTCTACCGGGTCGGCGGCCGCTACTGGTACTGGGGCGGGTTCAACTGGGTGGCCGTGGCCGTCTGGGCCGTGGGGGTCGCCGTCTACCTGGCCATTTCCGGCCTGCCGGCCCTGAACCTGCCCGGCCTCGCCCCCTGGCTTGGGGCGACCCTGCCGAGCCTGGCCATCTCGTTTGTGCTCTACCTTATCCTGGGCCGGCTGGCGGCGAAAGGCTGACCAGCTCGGCCACAATCCGGTCGACGGGCGGATACGGGTAGGTGTAGCCGGAGACGACGTCGACAATCGTCGGGACCTCCCGGCTCGCCTTGAGGGCCCGGTCGATGACGGCCGGCAGGTCGGCCGGGTCCTCCACCCGGAATCCGGCGGCCCCGAAGGCCTCGGCGTAGCGGGCAAAGTTCGGGGTGTAAAGCTCCGAGGCATAGGCCCGCTCGAACCGGTCTACCTGCATTTTGTAAATCATCCCGTACTGGGAGTCGTTCATGATAAGCAGGAGGATGTTGGCCCGCTCCTGGACGGCGGTCGCAAAGTCGTTATCCGACATCAAAAAGCACCCGTCCCCCGTAACCCCGACCACCTGCCGGTTCGGGTAAACGAGCTTCGCCGCAATCGTCCCCGGCAGGGCAAAGCCCATCTCGGCCCAGCGGCCGACCACCTGCAGGCTGTCGGGCCGGCGGACCCGGGCAAGCTGGTTAGCCCAGACGTTGTGGACCCCAACGTCGGTGACGACTATGGCGTCCTCGTCGAGCCGGTCGAAAAGTTCCTTGACGGCCAGGCCGAAGTGGATGGGCCGGGCCTGCCGGTAGTTTTCCAGCTCGGCCGCAAGCCCGGTCCGCAGGGTTTGCCGGTAGCGCCGGATCAGCTCGACCAGGGCCGGGTCGGGGTCCCGCCGGAAGCCGGCCAGCTCCCGGAGCAGGGCCCGGAGAAATAGGCGGTTGTCGCAGACCTGGGCGGCCGCCGCCCGGGCGGGCAGGTTAGATTCCCGGTCAAAGCCGATAAAGACGTAGCCGTCGGGCGCAGCATCGGTAATCGCCTCCGCCTGCGGGGTTCCAGCCCGCAGGCCGACGGCCAGCACGGCGTCGGCCTTCCGGAAGATACTTGCCGGGAACGGGTCCCGGCCGAAGGCGCCCAGGGTAAGCACCCCCACATAGAGGGGATGGTCTTCGGTCAGGGCGCCGTAGCCGTCGCCGGTAATGACCACCGGCGCCCCGACCCGGGCGGCAAGCTCGCCCACCTCGGCCTGGGCCCGGCTGCGGACCACCCCCACCCCGCAACAGATAACCGGCCGGCGAGCCCGGCGCAGAATCTCGGCCGCAGTCCGCACCACCCCGGGGTCCGGGTGGCGACGGATTACCCGGGCCGGCCGGTACTCAGGAAATTCGGCCGGCTCAGCCTGGAGAATGTCCCAGGGGATTTCAACATGGGTCGGGCCCGTCCGGTCCGACCGGGCGATGGCGAAGGCCCGGCGCAGGGCATCGGGCAGCTCCTCCCGCCGTCTCACCCGGTAGGACCACTTGGTGATGGGCCGGAACATCCGGGCCGTAAAGTCCGGGTCATCCACCGCGTGAAGGCTCTCCCTGTAGTCGCTGGTGAGGGGTGAGCCGGTAATGCTCACCAGGGGCGTGGCCGTCGTGTAGGCCTGGGCCACCGCCGACATGGAGTTGATGGCCCCCGGGCCGGCCGTGGCCAGGTAAACCCCGGGCCGGCCGGTGAGCCGGCCGTACATCCCGGCCATCCAGGCGGCGTTATTTTCATGCCTGCAGGTAACATGGCGGACCTTATCCCGAACGTCGGCCAGCCCGTCGTAGATGTCGAGGATATGCGACCCCGGTATGCCGAAGACCAGGTCGACCCCCTCGGCCACCAGGGCCTCGGCGATGAGCTGTCCGGCCCGCCTCGGCCGGTAAGCCACGCCAGCGTGGACCCGAGCGTGAAGCCGTGCCATCCTGAGCGTCCTCCTTCCGAAATTACCACCGGATATTAGCCCATATCTGCCAGGCTGGTCAAAGAGTTGCATAGACTGAAAATACAATCCGGTGGAAAGGGCCCAGGCTGAAGGTCCATAATCTTGTGAACCCAACCTGCGGAGGCGTTTGATGAGCGAGCTCTGGTCGAAAGTATCGGCGTACATCGAGGCCAACGTTGAGCGGGCAATTGCCGAGCTTACCGAGCTTTGCCGTCAGCCCTCGGTGGCCGCCCAGGGCCTCGGCATGGCCGAATGCGCCGGCCTGGTCAAAGACCTTCTTGAGCGCCGGGGCATCAAGGCCGAGCTTATGCCCACCAGGGGCTACCCCGTTGTCTTCGGGTCCGCCCGGGGCCGGACCAACAAAACCCTCATCTTCTACAACCACTACGACGTCCAGCCCCCGGAGCCTTTAGAGCTCTGGGAAAGCCCGCCCTTTTCGCCCCAGGTCCGGGACGGCAAGTTCTTCGCCCGGGGCGCCGCCGACGACAAGGGCCACATCATCTGCCGGCTCTTCGCCCTCGATGCCGTCTTAGCCGCCTACGGTGAGCTCCCCTGCAACATCAAGTTCGTCATCGAGGGCGAAGAAGAAATCGGCTCGCCAAACCTCTCCGAGTTCATCCTGGCGAACCGGGAGCTTCTTAAGGGCGACGCCTGCATCTGGGAGTCGGGTCGGGTAAATTATGCCGGCCAGCCCACAATAACCCTCGGGATGCGCGGTATTTGCTACGTTGAGCTTAAGGTTCGGACGGCCCGGGTGGATGCCCACTCGGGCCTGGGCGGGTCGATTTTCCCCAATGCCGCCTGGCGGCTGGTCTGGGCCCTCTCAACCCTCAAGGACCCGGACGAGCGGATTAAAATCGCCGGCTTTTACGACGCCGCAAAGCCCCCAACCCAGCGGGACCTCGAGCTTTTAGCCAGGCTTCCGGACGAGTCCGAGCAGATCAAGCAGACTTACGGCCTAAAGGGCTTTGTCCGGGGCTTAAGCGGGGTTGAACTGCGGCGGGCGGCCGTCTTCGAGCCGACCTGCACAATTTGCGGTTTAAGCTCGGGCTATCAGGGCCCGGGAACCAAGACGGTCCTGCCGGCCGAGGCCATGGCCAAGGTCGACTTCAGGCTGGTGCCCGAGCAGGACCCGTTTGACATCTTCGAAAAGCTCAAGGCCCACCTTACGGCCCACGGCTTTGACGACGTCGAAGTTAGCCTGCTTTCGGCCGAGCACCCGGCCCGGGTCGACCCCGACGACCCCTTCGTCCAGCTCACCGTCGAGGCCGCCCGGGAGGTCTACGGCAAAGAGCCGGTGGTCGCGCCCATGACCGGCGGGTCGGGTCCGATCTACCCGTTTGTTAAATTCCTCGAGGTTCCGGTGAGCAACTCGGGGGTTGGGTATCCTGGCAGCCGGGCCCACGCCCCGAACGAGCACATCCGGCTCGAGGATTTTATCCTCGGCACAAAGCATACGGCCAGGGTGATTGAGAAATTTGCCGGTTTGGGTTAGCCTGTCCGGCCAGTTTGACGCGTCCGCCGGCCTGCCGAGGGCCGGGGGCCTCTTCCTGCTGGCGTATTTTGCCGGCTCCATTCCCACCGCTCAGCTGGTTGCCCGGACCTTTGGTCGGAAGGACCTGCGGTTTGTTGGGAGCCGAACCGTGAGCGCAACCGGGGTTTACTACCATGTAAGCCGGTGGCTCTTCTGGCCGGTTGCGGCGGTTGACATTCTTAAAGTTGCCCTTCCGACCTGGCTCGGTCTCGAGCTCGGGGTGGGGCGGGGGGCGGCCGCTCTGGCCGGCCTTATCGCTGTTAGCGGCCACTGCTGGCCGGTCTGGCTCGGCTTCCGGGGCGGCCGGGGGGTTACCGGGTTTCTGGGCCTGTGGCTTGTCCTCTTCCCGCCCGGGGCCTTCTGGCTCCTCGCCGGCCTGGTCCTCGGGCGGCTGGGGGTCCTGGTCCAGACCGCGGCCGGCACCCTGGCGGCTCTCGCAACCTGGCCCCTGGTTCTGAGCGCCCTGGGCCTGCCGGCCGACCTGATCCTTACGGCCTGGGCCTGTCTGGGCCTCACGGTTATCAAGCGGCTCGAGGCGAACCGCATCGGCCTGCCGGCAGACCCGGCCGCCCGCCGGCGGGTCTTGCTTAACCGGCTTCTGTGGGACCGGGATGTCGGACCCCGGGAGCCGTGGGTTGAACGTTGACGACGGTGATGGCAGATACCTGGCCGACCCGGTGACGGGAGGGGGGTGGGGGCTGTGACTCCGCTCGACCCGGTGCTGGTTGTTTTTGGCTACCTGCTCGGGGGTGTTCCAACCGGCCTTCTGCTGGTGCGGGCTGTTAAGGGGATTGATATCCGGCAGTACGGGAGCGGCAACATCGGCACGGCCAACGTCGTCCGGGTGGCCGGTCCCTGGGCCGGGGCCGCTGTGTTTATCGCCGACTTTCTCAAGGGCCTGCTCCCGGTGCTTCTCGCCCGGCAGCTTACCGGCCTGCCCCTGGCCGCGGCCCTGACCGGCCTTGCGGCCGTCTGCGGCCACTGCTGGCCGGTCTGGCTCGGCTTCCGGGGCGGCCGGGGGGTGGCCACCGGGGTTGGGGCCCTGGCGGCCGTCGCGCCGCTGTTTGCCCTCGCCGGCATTCTGACCTGGGTTCTGGTTGTCGCCGCAACCCGGTACGCGTCGGCCGGGTCCATGGCCGGCCTCCTGGTGGCCGTCGGCCTTTTTACCGGCAGTACCCTGGCCGGAAATTACCCGCCGCCCTACCTGCTCATGGTCCTGGGCGGGGCGGCCGTGGTCATCTGGCGCCACCGGGAGAATATCGGCCGGCTCCTCCGGGGCGAGGAGCGCCGCCTCGGCCCGCCGGGAACCGGCCCTTGAAAGGCCGAGACTCCGGGGCTTATCTTCTGAACTGATGTTTACGCCCGTCTACCAGCAGTACCGCCGCCTCAAGGAGCAGTACCCGGACTGCATCCTGTTCTTCCAGCTCGGCGACTTCTACGAGACCTTCGAAGAGGACGCCCGCATCGTCAGCCAGGTCTGCGACGTGGTGCTCACCTCCCGGGAGTTCGGCAAGGGCCACCGCCTGCCCCTGGCGGGGGTACCCGTCCGCTCGGCCGAGCCGTATATCAGCAAGCTCGTCGAGGCCGGCTATAAGGTTGCCATCTGCCAGCAGACGGCCCCGGCCGGCCGCTCCGGCCGCCAGCTTTTCGACCGGGAGGTCGTCCGGGTGGTCACCGCCGGCACCCTCCTGGAGGCCGGCCTGCTGGATGCCAAGGCCAATAACTACATCGCGGCCGTGGTGCCCGACCGGGACCAGGCCGGCCTCGCCTACGCCGACGTAAGCACCGGCGAGTTTGCCGCCACCCAGGACCGGCCGGAAACAATTGCCGCCGAGCTGGCCCGCCTCCAGCCGGCCGAAGTCCTGGTCGCCGAAGGGACCCACCTGCCCGACCTTGAAGGTTTCCGCCTGACCCGACTCGAAGGGTGGGCGTTCGGCCTGGATACGGCCGAGGAGACGCTGAAAACCTACTACGAGGTTGCGTCCCTGGCCGGGTTCGGGTTGGGCAGTGCGCCCCTGGCCGTCCGGGCCGCCGGGGGCCTGCTCAAATACCTCCAGGATACCCAGCGGGGCGCCCTGGGCCGACTGCGCCCCCTGAAAACCTACAGCCCCCACGACTACATGGTCCTGGACCCCCAGACCCGGCGCAACCTGGAGATCTTCCGGTCGAGCCGGTCGGGGTCAACCCGGGAGTCCCTCCTTTCGGTCCTCGACCTGACCCGCACGGCCATGGGCGGCCGGCTCCTGCGGGCCTGGCTAGGCCAGCCCCGGACCGACCTGCCCACCCTCCAGGCCCGGCTCGACGCCGTCGAGGCCCTCTACCGCCGCACCGGCCTCCGTCGGGAGCTTATCTCCCTGCTCGGGAAGGTCGGCGACCTGGAGCGGAGCGTCTACCGGGTCGGGGCCGGCCTGGCCGGACCCCGGGAGCTCGCCGGTCTGCGCTCAAGCCTGGAGGTTATCCCCCGGATCCGGTCGGCGCTCGGGGCCGCCGAGCCGGACCCGACCCTTGGGCGGCTCGCCGCCGGCCTGGACGAGGTTCCGGAGCTGGTGGACCTTCTGCGCCGGGCGCTGGTCGACGACCCGCCGGCCCAGGTCGCCGACGGCGGCTTCGTCCGGCCGGGTTTCTCGGCCGAGCTGGACGAGCTCCACCGGGCCAGCCGCCAGGGCCGGCAGTTTCTGGCCGGCCTGGAGCGCACCGAGCGGGAGCGGACGGGGATTAAGAGCCTGCGGGTCGGCTACAATAAAGTCTTCGGCTACTACCTGGAAGTTACCCACGCCGCCCTTAACCAGCCCTTCGGGCGGGGCGGGGATGGGCCGGCCGGCGCCCAGGCGACCCTCTTCGACGTCCTTGAGGCCGGGGGCTGCGGCTGCCGCACCGTTCGGGACCACCTGGAACGGTGTCTCGGCTACATCCGCAAGCAGACCCTGGTGAACGCCGAGCGGTACATCTCCCCGGAGCTTAAAGAATACGAGTCGCTGATTCTAAACGCCCAGGAGCGCAGCCTCGAAATTGAGCGGCAGGTCTTTAACGAGCTGTGCCGGGCGGTCAGGGAAGCCGCCCCCCGAATCCTGCAGGCGGCCCAGGCCCTCGCCGAACTCGACGTTTACACCGCCCTGGCCGAAGTTGCCGTCCGCCGCAACTACGTCCGGCCGGAGCTGGATGCCGGCGACCGGATCGAGGTCGTCGGCGGCCGGCACCCGGTTGTGGAGGCCCTCCTCCCCGACCGCCCCTTCGTCCCCAATGACACGTTTCTGGACAATAAAACCGACCAGGTTCTGCTCATTACCGGCCCGAATATGGCCGGCAAATCCACCTACCTGCGGCAGGTGGCCCTCATCGTCCTGATGGCCCAGGTCGGGAGCTTCGTGCCGGCCGAGCGGGCCCGCATCGGCCTGGTCGACCGGATCTTCAGCCGGATCGGGGCCCAGGACGAGATCGCCACCGGCCAGAGCACCTTCATGGTGGAGATGACCGAAACGGCCCTCATCCTGCGCCACGCCACCCCCCGCTCCCTGGTCATCCTGGACGAGATCGGCCGGGGAACGAGCACCTACGACGGCCTGGCCATCGCCCGGGCCGTGGTCGAAAAGCTCCACAACGACCCGGCCCTGGGCTGTAAGACCCTCTTCGCCACCCACTACCATGAGCTTACAGCCCTGGCCGACGAACTGCCCAGGGTCAAGAACTACCGGATGGAAGTGCTGGAGGAGGGCGACCGGGTCGTCTTTCTTTACCGGGTTGCGCCGGGCGGCGCCGATAAGAGCTACGGCCTGCACGTCGCCCGGCTCGCCGGCATCCCGCCGGAGGTGGTCGCCCGGGCCCGGACCCTTCTGCTCGAGCTTGAAGCCAGCGGCCGGGGCGCCATCGGGCCGCCGGCCGGGGCCGGACCTGAAGACCGGCCGGCCCTGGACCCGGAGCTGGCCGAGCTTTTGCGGGAGGTCTGCGGCCTCGACCTCATGACGATGACCCCCATCGAGGCCCTCAACCGGCTCTATGCCCTTCAGCAGCGCCTCCAGGTTCTTCTCGGCCGGCTGCAGCCCGGCGAAAGTCTGCCGAAACGTCCCGCAAGACCGTCGGCCTGATTATGACCTCTTCAACGGTGGCCCGGTCCGGCAGATTCAGGATGTCGACGACGACTTCGGCCACATCTTCGGGCTTGAGCATCGTCGCCCGGGCCTCCGGGGACGGCGGGAACGGCCTGGACTCCAGGATCGGTGTGTCGACCTCGCCCGGCGCCACCACGCACGCCCGGATGCCGTAGGGCCGCAGCTCCAGATTCAGGCTCCGGGTCAGGGCATTGAGGCCGGCCTTGGCCGCACTGTAAGCCGCCCCGGAAAGGATACTCGGGACAAATCCGGCCACCGACGAAATATTGACAATAAATCCCCGGCCCTGGGCACGCATTATCGGAATGACGGCCCGGGCAACGATAAAGGCCCCGATCAGGTTCACCTCAACAACCCGCCTGAAGTCATCCACCGAGATTTCGGTGAGCGCCCGTCCCGGAACGTTCAGGCCGGCGTTATTGACCAGGATATCAAGGCGCCCGAAGCTGGCGTGGACCCCGGCGATAAAATCCGCCACGGCCGCCTCGTCGGTGATATCCAGGGCCCGCCAGCGGGCTTCGGTTCCGGCGGCGCGGACCCGGCTGGCGACGGCCTCGAGGGCATCGGCCCGGCGGGCGCAGAGGCCGAGCCGGACGCCCCGGGCCGCCAGGGCCAGGGCGATCGCCTCCCCGATCCCTGAAGAGGCGCCGGTAACCACGGCAACCTGTCCGTTAAGGCGGTTTTCTGACAAGGCAATCCTCCTGACTCCTTCGGGTAGCTGCCGAAAAGGATATCATTAAGCGAGGACAGCCGCGAGGGAGGTTTGAAATGAACGAGGCGGGAACCACGGTTTATAAAAACATCCTGCTGGAGGTGGCGGCGCCCATCGCCTGCGTTACGATGAACCGGCCCGAGAAGCGCAACGCCCTCTCGGTGGAGCACATGCTTGAGCTTACGGATTGCTTCCGCCAGCTCGGACGCCGCCGGGATGTGGCCGTCGTTATCCTGCGGGGAAATGGGCCGGCCTTCTGCGCCGGCCACGACCTTAATGAGCTTATCGGCCGGACGGCGGACTTTTACCGCTACGTCTTCGACGTCTGCACCGAGCTTATGGACACCATCCAGAGCATCCCCCAGCCGGTTATCGCCCAGGTCCACGGGATTGCGACCGCGGCCGGGTGTCAGCTCGTGGCCAGCTGCGACCTGGCAGTGGCGGCCGAGAACGCCCGGTTTGCCACCCCCGGCGTCAAAATCGGCCTCTTCTGCTCCACGCCCATGGTGGCCGTAAGCCGCAACCTGCCCCGCAAGAAGGTCATGGAGATGCTCCTGACAGGCGAACCCATCTCCGCCCAGGAAGCCCTCCTCTACGGCCTGGTGAATCGGGTGGTCCCGGCCGAAGCCCTGGAGGCCGAAACCCGGGCGCTGGCCGAAAAGATTGCGGCCTCGAGCCCCTTTGTGGTCGGGCTCGGCAAGCAGGCCTTCTACCGCCAGCTCGATATGCCCCAGCCCCAGGCCTACGCCTACGCCCGGGAGGTTATGTCCTTAAATGCCCTGGCGGCCGATGCCCAGGAGGGGATGTGCGCCTTTCTCGAGAAGCGGCCGCCCCGCTGGCAGGGCGGGTAGCCGGGGGCGTCAGACGCCAAGGTAGGTGCGAACCTCGGGACTCTGCCGGAGCTCCTCGGCCGGAGCGGCGTAGCGGATCTGGCCCTTTTCAAGGACATAGCCGCGGTCGGCAAGTTTGAGGGCGAAGAGGGCGTTCTGCTCGGCCAGGAGCATGCTCAGCCCGGCGTCTTTGAGGAGTTTGAGCCACTGGCCGAGCTGGCCCACGACGGCCGGGGCCAGGCCTTCGGTAGGCTCGTCAAGAAGCAAGAGCTTCGGGTTCGCCAGCAGGGCCCGGCCGATCTTCAGCATCTGCTGTTCGCCGCCGCTCAGGGACCCTGCCCGCCGCCGGGCGAACTCCGCAAGCTTTGGAAAGACCTCATAGACCCGCTCGATGGTCCACCGGCCGCCGTCCCTGGGCGGCTGCTGCCAGAGCTGGAGGTTCTGAAGAACCGTGAGCTGGCCGAAGAGCCGCCGGCCGCTGGGCACGTAGCTTATCCCCAGCCGGGCGATGACGTGGGTCGGCTTGTGGGTGATATCCTGGCCGTCAAAGAGTATCCGGCCGGAGCGGGCCGGCGTAAGGCCCATAATTGCCCGGAGGGTGGTCGTCTTTCCGGCCCCGTTGCGCCCCAGCAGGGCCACCACCTCCCCGGTCCCGACGGTCAGGCTTATGCCGTGCAGGATGTGGCTCTGACCGTAGTAGGCGTGAACATCGTGAAGTTCAAGGGTCATGCCTGCTCACCCAGGTAGACCTGAATGACCGTTTCGTTCCGCCGGATCTGGTCGGGCAGCCCCTCGGCAATGACCCGGCCCTGGTGCATGACGGTTATCCAGTCGGAGATTTTAAAGACGACCTGCATGTCGTGCTCGCAGAGGATAACCGTCAATCCCCGCCGGCGGGCGACCTGGTAAATCAGGTCGACCGTCCGCTCGGTTTCCCAGGGCGACATTCCGGCCGTGGGCTCATCCAGGATGAGCAGTTTTGGCCCGGTGGCCAGGGCGAGGGCCACCTCCAGGGCCCGCTGGTCGCCGTGGGAAAGGGTTCGGGCCGGTTCATCGGCCAGCTCCAGGAGGCCGACATCTTCCAGGAGGGCAAGGGCCTCGGCCCGGAACGCCCGATCCGACCGGCTCAGCAGGTCCTTTTCCCGCCCCCCGGCGGCGGCCAGGGCGACCTGGACCGACTCCAGGACGGTGAGCCGGGGGAATATGTTCGTAATCTGGAAGGTTCGGGCCAGCCCGGCCCGGGCCACCCGGTGGGGCGGCCAGCCGGTGATGTCCTGACCCCGGAAGAGCACCCGGCCGGCCGTCGGCCGAAGATGGCCGGTTATCACGTTAAAAAGGGTGGTTTTTCCGGCCCCATTGGGGCCGATGACGGCGTGGATACGTCCCTGCTCGACCACCAGGTCGACCCCGTCCACCGCCCGCAGCCCCCCGAATGCCTTCACCAGGCCGCGGGTTTCAAGCAGGGCAGTCATCGGCCCAGCACCTTTCCAAGCCACCGGCCGGCCCGGTACACCAGGCCGGTCAGGCCGTCCGGCGCAAACAGCACTATAACCAGTAAAACAACGCCCAGCACAAGCTGCCAGCGGGTGGTAAAGCGGATGACCAGGTCGTGGCCGTACTGGAAAATAAACGCGCCCAGGGCCGGGCCGAGGAAGCTGTACATGCCCCCGATCACCGCCGAAAGCACCGGCTCCCCGGATTTTACCCAGCTCAGGAGCTGGGGATACGCGGCCTGGTCGTGGACGACGAAAAGGGTCCCGGCCACCGTGCCGAAGAACCCGGCAATGACGAAGGCGATGAGCTGATGTTGGTAGACGTCTATGCCCAGGGCCTCGGCCCGATTCGGGTTCTCCCGAATTGCCCGCAGGGCCAGCCCGAAAGGCGAGGCCGTTATCTTCCAGAGGATGAGCATCGAGAGGACTACAACCCCAAGGATGAAAAAGTAGCCGGCGGTCGGGTTGACCAGGGCGGGCGGCAGCATCGGGCCGAAGATGCCGTTGTCGCCCCCGGTGAAGTCGTACCACTTCTCGGCAATGGTAAAGAAGAGCTGGGAGAAGGCCAGGGTAAGCAGGGCAAAGTAGAGGCGGCGGGTGCGGAGGGCCACCGCACCGATGGCCAGGGCCAGCAGACCCCCTAAAACCGGGGCAACTCCCACGGCGGCCCAGAACGGCAGGTGGTAGTGCCGCCAGTTCAGGGCGACGACGTAGGCCCCAAGCCCGAAGAAGACCCCCTGGCCGAAGGAAACCAGCCCCCCGTAGCCGATGAGGAGGTTCGTGGCCACCGCAAAGAGGGCCAGCACCAGGACCTTCTGAAAAGTTATGAGCTCGGCGGGCGGAAGGAAAAACGGCAGGACGGCCAGAACAGCAAGCAGGACCGCCGGCACCAGCAACCTGCCGACCAGCCCAGAAGCGCCCGCCCCAGTCTTCAGAACCGCTGGAGGTCTTGAGTTAGTCCGGGAGGCCGGCTCAGCCACAGGCCCTTTTCACCGTTCAGGGATGCCGAGCAGGCCGGACGGCCGCACGATAAGTACCAGGATCATCGCCAGGTAGATGAATGCCGACGACCACTCGGCGGCGAGCAGGACGCCGACCGCCTGAAAGATGCCGATGATGAGGGCGCCCAGGGCGGCCCCGGTCACTGAACCCAGGCCGCCGATGACGGCAACGATAAAGGCATCCACCAGAATATCGGTGTCCATCCCGGGCGCAATGGTGATTCCGGGGGCCCGGGCCGCCCCGGCAATGGCCGCCAGCAGGGCCCCAACCATAAAGGCGACCGTCCCGACCCGGCGGACGTTCACCCCGGCGGCGGCCAGAAGCTCCGGGTCCTCCACCATGGCCCGCACCTGCCAGCCGAGGGTCGTCCGCTGGAGGAGAAGCCAGAGCCCGGCCCCGACCGCAATCCCCAGGCCGATGAGGAAGAAGTTGTAAACCGGGAAGGCCCGGCCGAAGACCTCCACCTGCCCGTCAAGGCCCGCCGGCACGGGCACCGACCGGTAGACGCCGCCCCAGAGCTGGAGGGCCAGGTCGGCGAAGATGTATACCAGCGCGAAGGTCGCCAGGAGCTGGGTGAGGTGCTCCTTGTCGTAGATCCGGCGCAGGATCCCCACCTCAACCAACCCCCCGAGCAGGGTCACCAGGACGACGGCCGCAACAAGCCCGACCCAGAACCGGTCGCCCCCGGCGGCCCCGCCGGCGACGGTCGCCAGGATGAAGGCCGCGTACATGTAGAAGCTGCCGTGGGCCATGTTTATCACTCGCATCGCCCCAAAGACCAGGGTGAGGCCCGAGGCAACAATGAACAGGATGCTGGCCGCCGTCAGGCCCGAAAGGAGCTGGATTACAGCGTCAGGCCAGGCAACCATCGGTCCCCGAGCTCACTTACCGCGGCTGAAGTTTCTGGGCTTCGTCACAGCTCAGCAGGATCCGCTCCGGATGGGCGACGAAGATCTTTTCGAGAATGGGAAAGCCGTACTCGGGGTGGGGCGAGGCGGCGATGGTCCCGATATACTCGGGAACCTCGGCCTGATGGTCGCACTTGCGGAGGGTTATGCTTCCCCGAATGGTGGGCACGGTGGCGCCGGCCAGGGCGTCGGCGACGGGGTCGCCGTCGAAACTTCCGGCCTTCTGCACCCCCCAGGCCCAGGTCTGGACGGCCGTATACCCGAGCAGGCTCCACTCTGTCGGCCACTCGTTGTACTTTGCCCGGTAGCGGCTGACAAAATCTTTCACTTCGGGGGTGTCGATGGCGAAGAATGGACCCCGGCTCCAGGAGACGTGCCCCGCCGGGGCCTCCGTTTTGAGGGCCGGCAGCAGGGTCAGGTCCCAGGGGCCGCCTGACTTCACCTGCTCGAAGAACCCGTAACCTTTAGCCTGCTTGGTGAAGGTGAGCAGGTCGCCCCCGTAGATGAACATGACGACGAAGTCCGGCTTGGCGGCCAGGGCCGCCGAGATGTAGGTGCTGAAGTCGGTCGTCCCGAGCTTCGGCCACTGCTGGCCCAGGACCTCAATATTCGCCCCGAAGTCCTTCATCGCGTTTAAAAAGACCTCGACGGAGTCCCGGCCGTAGTTGTAGTCCGGGGAGATGGTGTAGTACTTACGGTACGGCTGCTGGGAAAGATACTCCGCAATCGCCCGGGGCTCCATGTAAGTATTGGGGACGACCTGAAACGCATACTTGTGAAACTGCTTGGTGGTCAATACCAGGTCGTTGGAGGTGAAGAAGAAAATCGGTTTGCGGTACTGGGCGGCGATGCCGGTCTCGGCGGCGGCCACGGCGCTGCTTACCGGCCCAAAGACGGCCACGACCTGGTCGTTGAGGATCATGTTCCGGACGTTGGTTGCGCCCTGGTCCGGTTTGGCGGCGTCGTCGGCGTAGACCAGCTTGACCTCTTTTTTAAGCACCCCGCCTTTGGCGTTCAGGTCTGCAATGGCGAGCTGAACCCCCTGGAGCCCGGACTGGCCCAGACTCGCAATCGAACCCGAAAGGGTGGTGGAGATGCCGACGGTCACGCTCCCCTCAAAGCCGGGACCGCCCCCGCTGGTCGGGGCGGGCGCCCCTGGCGAAGGCTGGCACGCCGCCAGCCAGCCGCTGGCCCCTAAAAGGCCGGCCCCGGCAAGACCGAACCGCAGAACCTCCCGCCGGCTGTAAACCCGCCGCTCGCCGTTCATCAGGCTACGCCTCCTTCCCTGGAGTTTAAATAATTACCCTTTTGGCTTTGAGCTCATCAATCTGGTCCCAGTCGTAGCCGAGCTCGAGGAGGATGAGCTCGGTGTCCTGGCCCACTTCCGGGGCCGGGCCCCGGATCTGACCCGGCGTCCGCCCAAATCTTATCGGGGCCGCAACAACCTGAAACTCCTCCCCGCTGGAATGCCGCAGGGTGGCAAAATAGCCGTTGGCGTGGGCCTGGGGGTCGCTGATGACCTCGTCGAGGGTCTGGACCGGTGCCCAGATGCAGCCCTGGGCGTCCAGCAACCGGCCCCACTCGGCCCGGGGCTTCGTCGCAAACCGCTCCTCGAAGATTTTAATGAGCTCCCGGCAGTTCTCCATCCGCCGGGCGTGGGTGTTGAACCGGGGGTCGTCAATGAGCTCGGCTAGGCCCAGCGCCCGGCAAACCCCCGGCCAGTAGGGGTCGGAGACCGGCATTACCAGCTGAATCCACTTGCCGTCGCCGGTCAGGTAATAGTTAAAAAGCGGGTTGGTCACCTCCCGCCGGGATACCCGCTCGATATTGGCCCGCTCCCGGAGGGCCGCAACCACATCCATCGAAAGCACCCACAGGCCGGTGTGGAAGAGGGCGCACTCCACCTGCTGGCCCAGGCCCGACTTCTCCCGCTCGTAGAGGGCCGTTGTCACCGCCGCCACGATGGCCAGGGAGGTCGTGTGGTCGCCCATCCCCGGCCGCTGCTGGACCGGGGGCGCATCCGGCTCGCCCAGGATACCCATAATGCCCGACCGGGCCCAGAAGGCGGCGTAATCAAACCCGGCCCGGTCCCGGTCGGGTCCCTCGGGGCCGTAACCGGTGAGCACCACGTAGATGAGCCGGGGGTTCTCGGGGACAAGGTCCTCGTATCTCAGGCGGTACCGCTCCCGGCGCCGGGGAATCAGGTTGGTAACCAGGACGTCTGACTGGAGGGCGAGCCGGTGGACGACCTCCTGCCCCTCCGGGCGGGAAAGGTCGACGGCGATACTCCGTTTGCCCCGGTTGTCCTGCTCGATGATGGGGTTTACGCCGCCGGTATAGGGCACCAGGCCCCGCCGGGAAGTCGTGATGCCGCGCATGGCGTCCCCCGTACCCGGCGGCTCAACCTTGATGACGTCGGCGCCCAGCTCGGAAAGGATGGCGCAGGCCGAGGGCCCGGCGACCCAGTTGGCGATTTCTAAGACTTTAATGCCTTCCAGCGGTCCGGGCATTAGCCTATTCCGCTACTCTGTCAACTGGTAACCTTTAGTGCCTCACCCGGCTCGGCAGGAATAAATGTACAAACACAAATGGCCCAATGTCAAATCGGCCAGCTTCCGGACAGGACCTTTTGCAGTATTCGGGACTTCCCGTTCGTTCATGGCCCCTACCCCGGGAGGAGTCCGCCCCTAGCCCCCAACCCTCCAGACGTTATCCCCAGGGTACAGGCTATCCCGACTGACCGGTTCGTCCCGGCCGCGGCCTTCCCCGAGGGTGGCCCCCGGGCCCCTTGGACACCCCGGCGCCCCCGGTACCGGGTCCGACGACGGCTACGGACACGTGACCGCCCGGCTTACCAGCGGCATGAAGAGCCGGTTGGGCAGGGGCGGCAGGGTCGGCGTCGGGGCTGGGGCCGGAGCACTTCCCGAGTAGACGTGAAGGATGGGCGCCTGGGCGCCCGGGATCGGATTCGCCCCGCTTTCGGCCTCCCTGGAGAAGAAAATCTTCTGGACTCCGGGCACGAAGCTTGTGGCCTTTACCATCAGGCCGTAGTTCTGGTAGCCGCTGGCTCCGTTCGTGGCATCGTAGGCCCGCCAGGCCTGAACCAGGCCCGTGATGTCGAAGGCACAGCTCTGGGCATCCCCAACCGTAACCGTCGCGTAGCTTTCGGCAAATTTGTCAGCCATCTGGTTCCAGGTCGCCGTCTCGGTCCAGGGCTGGGTTACCCGGTGGATGCTGATGCTGACGGGACCCGGCGTGTAGCCGCTGGCCGTTTTATCCAGCGTAAGCCAGAGGAGCGCCTGCTGAATGGTGATGCTGATGGGCACGGTGGTGAATGAGAACTGGATCAGGGCCCGTTCTTCCCCAAAACCGCCCCCGTCCCCAACCCAGAGCCAGGAGGCATCCTTTCCGCCGCTGTTATCGTTCGGGGTTCCCGAAAAGATGCTGGTATCCTGGGTCGGCCGCAGGGTCGCCACCAGATCCTGGGTGCGCACGTCCGCCTGGCCGCGGCCGGTGAGCCCAACCATCAGGACCAGAACACCGACAGCGAGCCCGATAACCAGGGACCAGTTTTTGTTATTCATAGCGCAGTGCCTCGATGGGATTGAGTCTGGCGGCCCGGGCGGCCGGGTAGATGCCGAAGAAGAGGCCAATAACCGCCGAAACCCCCACGGCCAGCAGGATCGCGTCGGGGGCGACCACGGTGGGAATCTTCTGGCCGTTAATCTCGATGGTGCTGATCAGCCGGGAGAGGGCAAACCCGAGCAGGATGCCCAGGACGCCCCCGGCCACGCTGACCACCACCGCCTCGGTGAGAAATTGAAAGAGGACGTCCCGGCGTCGCGCCCCGACGGCCTTGCGGATCCCGATCTCCCGGGTACGCTCGGTTACCGAAACCAGCATGATGTTCATGATGCCGATGCCCCCGACCACCAGGGAGATGCCGGCGATGGAACCCAGGAGCAGGGTGAAGATCCCGGTTATCTGGTTGGCCAGGGCCAGCATATCCTCCTGACTGCGGATGATGAAGTCGTCCTGACTCACCCGGTGCCGCTGGCGGAGGATCGCGGCGATGGCGTCGATGGCGTCCTGCATCCGGTCCCGGTCGGCCACCTGGACGATGATCGTGTTGACGGTGGGCGACCCGCCCCTGGCAGCCACCTGCCGGGTAATGCTTCGGTAAAAGGTCGTAAGCGGGATGACGACAACGTCATCCTCGTTGCCCAGGGCCCCGGCCCCCTTCCGGGCAAAGACCCCGATGACCCGGAAGGTCGCCTGACCGATCCGGATGTTCTGGTCGATGGGGTCCGATTCAGGGAAGAGCTGGTCGGCCACATCCGCCCCCAGGACGGCGACAGCCGAGCCGGCGTCGTACTGCTGCTGGGTAAAGAAGTCCCCGGCGGCGAGCTGGTAGTTCCGGACCCACCAGTAGTCGGGGGTGGTGCCGATAATCCGGGTGTTCCAGTTGGTGCCGTTGCCGACCACCTGCCGGAACGTCTGGTTAAAGGGCACCGCCGTGGTGATCATGGAAAGGAGCTCGGGCTCGTTGTTCAGGGCCATGGCGTCGTCGTAAGTCAGCGTCTGGGCCGAGCCAAAGCCCAGGGCAAGGCCGCCTTGCTGAACCTGGCCCGGACCAATGAAGAGCAGGTTCGTGCCGATGTTCTGAATCCGGGCCGTGATCTGCTCGTTGGCGCCCCGGCCGACCGAAATCATCGCAATGACCGAGCCGACGCCGATGACAATTCCGAGCACGGTAAGAAACGTTCGGAGCCGGTTGACCGAGAGGGCCTGAAGGGCCGTAAGCGCAAGGTCAAAGTATTTCGTCATGCCGTCTTCCTCCCCAGGGCGGCTTCGGCATCCGTCGGGTTAAGGTTCGGCTCGTCCCGGACGATAAGCCCATCCCGCACCTGGATGATCCGCCGGGTGTGGTGGGCAACATCAGGTTCGTGGGTTACGATGACGACGGTCACCCCCCGCTCCCGGTTGAGCCGCTGAAGCACCGCCAGAATCTCGGCGCTGGAACGGGAGTCCAGGTTGCCCGTGGGCTCGTCGGCCAGGATGAGACTCGGGTCGTTGGCCAGGGCCCGGGCGATGGCAACCCGCTGCTGCTGGCCGCCGGAGAGCTGGGTCGGCCGGTGGTCGAGCCGGTCCCCCAACCCCACCAGCTCCAGGAGTTCAACCGCCCGCCGGCGGCGGGCGGCCCGGGGAACCCCGGCGTAGATCATCGGCAGTTCCACCTGTTCGATGGCCCGCAGGCGGGGAAGGAGGTTGAAACTTTGAAAGACAAACCCGATCCTGCGGTTGCGGATCACGGCCAGGTCGTCATCCGAAAGCCGACTGACGTCGGTGCCCTCCAGCAGGTACCGGCCCGAGGTCGGCTGGTCGAGACAGCCCAGGATGTTCATCAGGGTAGACTTGCCCGACCCCGACGGGCCCATGATCGCGACCAGCTCGCCCTGGTTGATCTCGAGGCTGACCCCGGCCAGGGCGGTCACTTCCACCTGCCCGAGGCTGTAAACCTTGGTTACGTTCTGGAGCAGGATAACGGCCGGCATCTTAAAGCCTCACCGTCCGCCCGGCGGGCCGCCCGGCGGGCCGCCGAAGCCGCCTCCGCCGAAGCCGCCGAAGCCGGTCGGAACCCGCGGCTGGGCGGTGGTGGTGCCGGGGATGACGACCCGCTCCCCTTCCTTCAGGCCCGAAACTATCTCGGTAAGCTGGTCGTTGCTCAGGCCGGTCTGGACGTCCCGCCGCTCGGTCCGGCCGCCGTCCACCAGCACCTCGACGTAGCGGGTCCGGCCCTGGGTGCGCACGGCCCGGTTCGGCACGGCCAGGACGTTCTGGCGCTGGTCGTAGATGATGCTCACCAGTACGGTCATTCCGGGCCGGAGGGGCAGGGGCTGGCCGGGCTGGGCCTGAATCTGAACCTGGACCTGGTAGTTTACGACGCCCTGCTGGATGGTCGCGGTCGGGGCGATGGCCGAGACCCGGCCCTGGAACTGCTGGCCGGGCAGGTTGTCGCTGGTGATGCGGACCGGCTGGCCGACCTTGACCTTGGCGATATCGGCCTCATCGATATTCACATCCACCCGCAGGGACGAAAGGTCGGTGAGCACCACAATGGGACCACCGGCTGTGGATGTCTGCTCGCCGGGGTTGACATTAACGGCCGCCACAACCCCGTCGAAGGGCGCCCGGAGCACGGCATTGTCCAGGTTGTTGCGGGACTGCTGGAGGCTGGCCTCGGCCTGCCGGACCTGCTCCTGGGCGACGGCCACGTCGTTGGGGTCCGGGCCCTGGAGAGCCTTATCCAGCTGGGCCTTCGCCTGGGCCACCGCGGCCTCGGCCGACTTCAGGTTCGCCTGCTCGTTCAGGGCCTGCTGCAGCTGGTCGAGCTGCTGCTTGGCCTGGATCATGGCGGCCTCGGCCGCCTTGATCTGGCTCTGGTCGTTCAGCTGGGCCTTCTTGGCCTCGAGGGCCTGGCGGGCCTGCTCGACCTGGGCCTGGGCGGCCTTGATCTGGTCATCCGTTGGGCCGGCCGTCTTGGCCTGGTAGGCGGCCAGGGCCGCCTGGTAGGCGGCCTGGGCCTGAGCGAGGGCCTTGGCTTCGGGCCGGTCGGCGGCGTCCCGGCGGTTGGCAACCCGGTTGTAGGCCGCCTGCGCCTGATCGAGCTGGGCCTTCGCCTGGTCCAGTTGGGCCTGGGCGGCGGCCACGTCGTTGGGGTTCGGACCGGCCAGAAGCTGGTTAAGCCGGGCGACGGCGGCATCGTACTGGGCCTGGAGGGCCGCCAGGTCCTGGCTGGCCGTCGGCGGGTTTATCAGGTTCTGGTACCTGGCAACGGCGGCGTCATAGTTGGCCTGGGCCGCCTTAAGCTGGTCTTCGGTGGGGAGGGCGGCCTTGGCCGCCTCGTACTTTGCCAGCGCCGAATCGTAGGCCGCCTGGAGAGACTGGATATCCTCCGGCTTGGGGGGCTGAAGGAGCTGCTGGAGTCTGGCCCGGGCGATGTTGACGTTGGCCTCGGCCTGGGTTACCTGGGCCTGAAGGTCGGTGGTGTCCAGGGCGGCGAGGGGGTCGCCCTGCTTGACCACATCGCCGACCTTGACGTAGACCTCCTTGACGATGCCGGAGGTTTTAAACGTAAGCCTTGCCTGGTTGGGGGCAGAAACCGTTCCCGAGGCGTTGACGGTTGCCAGGATATTTGTCCGCTGAACCGGGACGGTCTGAAGCTGAACGGTCTCGGCCGGCCGGCTGAGAACCCGGGTGTAGACCAGGTAGCCGGCGAGGGCCAGCAGGACCGCCGCGGCGGCCGCAAGGAGCAGGCGGTTTCCCCACAGCCGCTTCCAGAGGCCGTTTACCTTTCCGCCGATTGTTGATGGAACGTCGGCCATATTACGTTCTCCTCGCCAGCAGCTTCGGTTTGGCCCCCTCGGCCGGGGGCCGTTCGGGGGCCGGGTGCCAGATGGCGAATTCGGTGCCGCTTTCGGGGTCGCTGTCGACCTGAATTATACCGCCCTGGGCCTGAACGATCTCCCGGCTGATGGCAAGCCCGAGGCCCAGACCGTGGTGATTCCGGTGGTAGAAACGCTCGAAGATCTTCTCCCGGTCAGCCGGGGGGATAAACGAGCCGCTGTTGAAGACCCGCACCCAGACGCCGGCCCGATGCTGGTAGTCGCCGGCCGCAACCGTGACCCGGACGACCCCGCCCGCCGGGGTGTGCTGAACGGCATTTTTAAGCAGGTTCGTCAGGACCTGCTCGGTGCGGGTCGGGTCGACCAGGGCCTGGGCCGGCCCGTCGGCCGCAAATTCAAACCGGATGGTGCCGGCGGAGTCCCGCTCGAACCGGCGCAGGCACGTCCGGGCCAGCTCGGTCAGGTCCACCGGCTCGGGGTTAAAGGGGACCTGATTTGCCTCAAGCCGGGAGAGGAAGAGCAGGTCATTGACCAGCCGGTCCATCCGGTCGGCCTCATCGAGGATGATCCGGGCCGCCTCGGCCACTTCGGACGGCGAACTTACGGCCTGCTCGGTCAGGGCCTGGGCGAAACCCTTCACCGAGGTGAGGGGAGTTCGGAGCTCGTGGGAGACATCGGCCAGGAAGTTTTTAAGGGTCCGGTACGACCGGCTGACCTCCTGGCTCATCTGATTGAAGGCCTCGGCCAGCTGGATGGTCTCCCGGGTGCCCCGGACCGGGACGGTCTGCTCGAAGTCGCCGGCCGCCATCCGGGTGGCGGCCTGGGTGAGCTCGGCCAGGGGCTGGGCGATGGACCTGGCCAGAAGCCAGGAAATGCCGGCCGAGACGGCCAGGGCGCCCAGGCCGGCCAGGCTCAGGCTGGGCAGGAGGGTCAGCCAGCCCTGCCGGAGGCTCGAATTCGGGGTTCCCACCGCGACAATGCTGGTGATGCCCCGGAAAGGCCGCATCGAAACCGCCGGGACGACCGCAAAGGTGTGGCCCCAGGCCTCCACCCAGACCGCGCCGCCGGACCTGGTTGCCGAATTCAGGTCGAGCTGGCGGCCTTCAAACTCCCGGCCGGTGTCGGCCATCACCGTCCCGTTGGGGTCCAGGATGAGAACCCGCAGGCCGATCTCGGCTACATCCTCCCGGATGAGGTCCATGATGGCGGCCGGCGACTGGCCCTGGCGCTCCAGGGCGGCCACCTGAACGGCGACTGGCCGGCTCAGCTCGGCGATGCGGGCGACCCGGGCCTGAAGCTGGTAATGCTGAAGGACCCAGAGGAAGCCGGCGCCGGCCAGCAGGAGGCAGACGAAAATAACGAATGTAAACGAAAGAAAGAGTTTTGCCCGCAGCGTCATTCGCGTACTACAAGTTTATAGCCTGCCCCCCGAACGGTTTGAATTTCGACCCGGCTGCCGGCAAGCTTTTGCCGCAGCCAGGCGATGTGTACGTCTACCGTGCGGGTATCCCCGGCGAAATCGTAGCCCCAGACCTGATTGAGAAGCCGGTCCCGGTCGAGGACGATGCCGGCGTTGCGGGCCAGGGTTGCCAGCAGGTCGAATTCTTTGGCCCGCAATTGAATCGGCTGGTCGCCGATGAAGACCTCCCGCCGGTTGGTGTCGACCACCAGGTCGCCGACCCGGATCGGGCCGTCGGCCCGCATCCGCCCTTCGGCGCGGCGCAGGACGGCCCTCACCCGGGCGAGAACTTCCCTGGGGTTAAACGGCTTGGTGATATAATCGTCGGCCCCCATCTCCAGGCCGACAATCTTATCGATGTCCTCGTCCCGGGCGGTGAGCATGATGAGGGGAATATCGCTTTCTGCCCGGACCCGTCGGCAGACCTCCAGGCCGTCAATGTCCGGCAGTTTGAGGTCGAGGACGATCAGATCGGGCCGGAGGGAGCGGGTCTTGCGCAGGGCCTCCTCGCCGTTGGCCGCCGTCTCCACCTGGAAGCCGGACCGGCTCAGGTAGAGCTTTAAAAGCTGGGTAATATTCGGTTCGTCATCAACCACCAGAATTGTCGCCGGCATGGCCTAGCCCATCCCCAAAACCGTTCTCTACTTTTAGATTGTGCCCTCAGTCGTTTAAATTGAGATTAAACAGACGTAAAATGCGGCTTCAGCCGGTCCGGAGCCGGTAGCCGATGCCGGGTTCGGTGATGATAAACCGGGGATTCTGAGGGTCGGGCTCGAGCTTGCGGCGGAGCTGGGCCATGTAGACATGGAGGTAGTGGGATTCGTCGCCGTACTCGGGGCCCCAGACCTCCCGGAGAAGCATCCGGTGGGTCACCACCTTGCCGGCGTACCGGGCCAGAGTCTTGAGCAGGTTGAATTCCGTCGGCGTCAGCCGGACCTCCTGCCCATCCCGGGTGACCTGCCGGCGGGCCAGGTCGATGGTGAGCCCGTTAATCCGGACCACCGGCTCGTTCTGGGCCAGCGGCCCGGCGGCGTGGCGGAGGGCAACCCGGATTCGGGCTAAAAGTTCGCTTACGCTGAAGGGTTTGGTCAGGTAGTCGTCGGCCCCGGCCTCCAGGGCTTCGACCTTGTCCCGGTCGTCGCTGCGGACCGAAAGGATAATGATCGGGGTCGTCGACGCGCTCCGGACCTCCCGGATGATGTCCAGGCCGGGGATGTCGGGCAGGCCGAGGTCCAGGAGGATGACGTCGGGCCGGCGGCCGTAAAAAAGCGAGAGGGCTTCCCGGCCGGTCTCGGCGGTGACGACCTCGTAGCCGTGGCCGGTCAGGTAGGTCCTTAAGGCCCGCAGGATCTCCTTTTCGTCGTCGACGGCCAGAATTCGGGCGCCTGCCATGGTTTCACCTCGTTGCTGGGACGCTGGGTTCGGCAAGTCCGGCGGCCAGGGGCAGGGTAAAGCTTATGGTGGCCCCGCCGCCGGGGGTGGTCTCCGCCCAGATCTTACCGCCGTGGGCCTCCACCAGGCCCCGGGCCACGGCCAGGCCGAGGCCGATCCCCCGGGCGCCCCGGTAGAACCGGTCGAAGACCCGGTCCTGCTCCTCCGGGGGGATGCCCGGCCCGTGGTCGATAACGCTTACCCGGACGGTGCCGTTCGCCTGCCGGGCCACGACCCGCACCTCGGTGCCGGGCGGGGCGTATTTAAAGGCGTTCTCGAGCAGGTTTGAAAGCACCTGGTCGACCTGGACGTAATCGAGGGGCACCGGGGGCAGGTCGTCGGGAACGTCGACGACAACCCGGTGTTCGGGCGACAGGGAGCGCATCCGGGCGACCACGTCGTTCACCAGCTCGGCCAGGGGGTAAAGCTGCTTGTTCGGGCGCAGAACCCCGGCGTCAAGCCGGGACATATCCAGCAAGTTTTCGATGATCCGGTTGAGCCGGTCGGTCTCCCGGTCGATGGCCAGGGCCAGCTCGCGGCGGACGCCGGGGTCAGCCGCCACCTCTTCCTGGAGGAGGCTTCCGGCCGCGGCCTTGATGGCGGCCAGGGGCGTGCGCAGGTTGTGGGAAACCGAGTGCAGGAGGGTCGTTTTAAGCTCATCGGCCTGGCGGAGGACGTCGGCGGCGATAGCCTCCTCCCGCAGGCGGGCCCGCTCCACCGCCTGGGCAACCTGGTGGGCGACCCCGGCGATGGTCCGGTCCTCATCCCGGGTAAACGGTGGATGGCCGCCCGGTCGGGTCAAGCCGAGGACTCCGACGGTCCGGTCCCCGGCCCGGAGGGGAACCAGAAAGGTCCGACTGGAAAGGCCGCCTGGCCCGATTCGGGCCGACCCGACCAGCCGGATCCAGCGGCCGGGGCGGGTCGGGATGCCCAGGTAGGTGGCCGGCCGACCCTGGGCAATGACGGACGCCGCCGTCTCGGCTGCTCCTACCGGGAAGTCCCCCTCGATGGCACCAGGCCGGAGCCGCCCCTTGGCATCGGCCAGGAGAATTGCGCACCCGGTCAGGTTGGGTTCGGCCCGCAGACGCCCCACCACCGCCTTGAGGGCCTGTTCGGAGCTTTCGGGGCCGTTGAGCATCTCACTCACCTGGTAAAGCAGAACCGCGGCGCGCTCGCGCCGGCGGGCCTCCTCGGTCCGCTGGCGGAGCCGGCCGGCCAGCTGGCCGGCAACCAGGGCTGTCGCCAGAAATAGATAGAGGGCAACCCACTCGGCCGGGTCAGCGATGCCGGGGCCGATGGGCGGGATACAGCACCAGTCGTAGGTGACCACGGCCGCAAAGGAGGCCAGGACCGCCGGGCCGAGCCCGAAGGCGCTGGCGACCCCCAGCACCACCAGCAGGTAAAGCATCAAGCTGTTGGCCGTGGCCAGGTAGCCACTCAGGAAATCAATAACCGGCGTCGCGGCCAGAACCGCCAGAACCGCCGCCCCGTAGCCGAGAACGGCCCCTCGCTTCGCCCGGATGACCGCCGCCAACCGCTCTAATAAATTAAGTCCGTTTCCCATCCCCAAGTCTGATCATAACACCACGTCCCCGGTGGTTCTGGTTAACCCTTTAGGCCGCCCGGTCTGATTTTGAGCCGGTTTTAAGGGCCGCCGGGGTATAATGGTCGCTCGGACAGCTTGCATGTATCAGGATGAGGGCCGCGGTTACCGCAACGAACGGGTCGAGCCCGGCGACCGGAGAATAACTCCCGACCTGGAGACGACCGAGGTGGCCGCCGGCCGGCGGCCGGGCACCCGCTACGTTCGGATTGTGCGACCCTTTGCCCGCGAGTTCCGGCGGCGGGGCCGGGGTGAGCTTGTCGCCACCGAGCGGGTGCTCGCGCCCCGGACGCCCGGCCGCAAGGCCCTCGAAGCCTTGCGGCGGCTCCTCATCGGCCGGCGGATACCCACCGAGCGGGAGCTCCAGGAGCGGGTTGGGGTCCTGAAGGGGCTGGTTCTGCTCTCGCCGGATGCCATGTCGTCCGCGGCCTACGGCCCGGAAGAGGTGATGCGGGTCCTGGTTCTGGCCGGGGTTGCCGCCCTGAGCCTGACCTTTCCCATTACGGTGGCGGTGGTGGTTTTGCTGGCCATTGTGACCATCTCGTACCGGCAGACGGTTCAGGCCTATCCCAGCGGCGGCGGAAGCTATATCGTTGCCAGCGACAACCTCGGGCCCATTCCCGGGCTGGTGGCGGCCGCGGCCCTGCTCACCGACTACGTGCTGACGGTGGCCGTCTCGGTTACGGCCGGCATTGCCGCCGTGGTTTCGGCCTTCCCGGACCTTTTCCCCTACCGGGTGGGCCTGAGCGTTGGGGCCGTAACACTGCTGGCCCTGGCAAACCTGCGGGGCGTCCGGGAGGCCTCCACCATCTTTCTGGTTCCGGTTTATCTTTACATCCTGAGTCTACTCGGCCTGGTCGGCCTTGGTCTTTTTGAGGTCTTGACCGGCACCGTCGGGCCGTATGAGCCGCCGCCCGGAGTCCTTAAGGGAGCGGAATTCGGCGCCGAGGCCCTCTCCCTTTTCCTGATACTGCGGGCCTTTGCGTCGGGGGCGGTGGCCCTGACCGGGGTCGAAGCCATCGCCAACGGGGTGCCCATTTTCAAACCGCCCGAAAGCAAGCATGCCGCCACGGCCCTTACCCTCCTGGGCCTCATCTACGGGACAATCCTGCTGGGGATCGGATTCCTGGCCGCCCACCTTCAGGTTATGCCTGACCCGGAGGAGGTTGAGACCGTCCTGAGCCAGATTGCCCGGACGGTAGCCAATCACACCTGGTTTTATTACCTGGTTCAGTTTGCCACGACGGGTATCCTGCTCATCGCGGCCAATACGGCCTTCGCCGACTTTCCGCGCCTGGCCAGCATTCTGGCCAGGGACATGTATTTTCCTAGGTTCTTTGCCCGCCGGGGCGACCGGCTCGCCTTTGACAACGGCATCATCCTGCTGGCAACCCTGGCCGTCATCCTGATTGTGGCTTTTGGGGGGAGTGTCACCCAGCTCATCCCCCTTTACGCGGTTGGGGTCTTTGTGGCCTTCACCCTCTCCCAGGCGGGGATGGTGGTGCACTGGCGGCGAGAGCGGGGACCGGGCTGGAAGCTGCGGGCGGCGGTTAACGGCCTTGGGGCCGCGGTCACCGGGGTTGTGGCCGTGGTGGTTGGGGTGACGAAGTTCGCCCTGGGCGCCTGGGTGGTGGTCATCGTCATCCCGGTTCTGGTGGCCGTCATGCTGGGGATTTACCGCCACTACCGGTTTATCGAAGACCTGCTCACCCTGGACCGGCCCGAAGCGCCCATCCACCCCCTCCGGGCCGTGCGGGTGGTGGTGCCGGTTGCCTGGGCCGACCGGACCGCCCTGGCAGCCCTGGCCTTTGCCCGACAGATATCCACCGACGTGGTCGCCGTCCACGTGAGCATCGACCCGGCCGAGGGCCGGCAGCTCCGGCGTCGCTGGGAAGAACTTGGTTTTGACGTGCCCCTGGTCGTCATCGAGTCGCCGTATCGGGCGGTGGTCGGGCCGCTACTTGCCTACATCGATGCCCTCCGAAAGGAGGACCCGGAGACCCCGGTGGTGGTCGTCCTGTCGGAAATCGTCCCCCGCCACCCCTGGCAGTATCTGCTCCATAATCTGACGGCCCTCAGGCTCAAGCTGGCCCTTTTCTTCAGGCCGAACGTCATCGTCGCCGACGTCCCTTATCACCCGGAGATGGCCGGGCAGGCCTGAAATAGCCGCCGGCCGGTGTAAAATGAGGGCAGTCTATTGAACCGTGGTTGATGCTGGGATTCGTTACCCTCCGCGCATTCTGACGGACCCGCCTGTTAACCCTGCAGGACCAGGTTTCGTCCAGGGCACGTGCCCTGTTTCATCGCAAACAGCCCAATGGCTGTCTGCCCCCGGATGCTGCGGTTTCAGGCCGGCACCCTGATTTTCGTCGCTCCAGGTTGTGCTGGGCCCGCCTGCCGTGGCGCATTCCCCCGTTGACTGCGGCCAGCTCGACCCCTGTGATAAACTGGAGGGGGTACCCAGCTGGAGACGGCCTCTGTGGCGGCAATCTCGTAACCAGACCTGCGGACCCATCAGACCACCGGTTAATACACGTGGTGCTCGGCGGACCCAGGGGGCTGGGGGTGGGCTTGTAAGACACGATGTCTAAGTCCAGAACGGTTTTTATCTGCCAGAACTGCGGCGCGGAAAGCCCCAAGTGGCTCGGCCGGTGCCCGGACTGTGACCAGTGGAACACCTACGTCGAGACCATCGTCCAGGCGCCGTCACCGGGCAGGCGTGCGGCGGCGAAGGCGGCCGCCGTTGCTGTTTCCCACCTCGAAGCCCGGCCCCTACCCCGGATTTCCACCGGTATCTCCGAATTTGACCGGGTCCTCGGTGGGGGCCTGGTGCCGGGGGCCGCGGTCCTCCTCGGGGGCGACCCGGGCATCGGCAAATCCACCCTCCTTTTGCAGGCCGCGGACCTTCTGGCCGGTCAGGGCCGGCAGGTCTGGTACGTTTCGGGTGAGGAGTCGGTGGAGCAGATAAAGTTGCGGGCTGACCGGCTTGGGGTACGGTCGCCGAACCTTTACCTGCTGGCCGAGACCTCCCTGGAGGCCATCCTCGACCAGCTGGAGGGGGCCCGGCCGGACGTGGCCATTTTTGACTCGATTCAGACTCTGGCCAGCGAGCAGATTCCGGGCCTGCCGGGCGGTGTAAGCCAGGTTCGGGAGTGCGCCCAGGCGATAATCCGCTGGGCCAAGGCGACCCGAACGCCGGTCTTCATCGTGGGCCACGTGACCAAGGAAGGCACTATCGCCGGCCCCCGGATTATCGAGCACCTGGTCGACGTTGTCCTCTACCTTGAAGGGGACCGCTACCAGGCCTACCGGGTCCTGCGGGGCGTCAAGAACCGGTTCGGGTCGACCAATGAGATCGGGGTCTTCGAGATGGGCGAGCAGGGCCTGACGGAGGTTGCCAACCCGTCCCTCTTCTTCCTGGCCGAGCGCAACCCGGAGCTTCCCGGATGCGTCGTTACGGCCACCCTCGAGGGGACCCGCCCCCTGCTTGTCGAGGTCCAGGCCCTTACTGCCTACAGCACCGTCGGCATCCCCCGCCGGGTTGCCCACGGCATCGACCCGAACCGGCTGGTTCTGCTCGGGGCGGTGCTCACCCGCCGGGCCGGCCTGGCCCTGAGCAACCAGGACATTTACGTGAACGTTACGGGCGGCCTCCGGGTTGAGGAGCCGGCGGTCGACCTGGCCGTGGTCCTGGCCATCGCCTCCAGCTTTAAGGACCGGCCCCTCCGGCCTGACCTCGTGGTCTTCGGGGAGGTCGGGCTTGGGGGCGAGCTGCGGCGGGTGGCCCAGGTTGAGCGGCGGCTGACCGAGGCCCTCCGGCTCGGTTTCCGCGCCTGCCTGCTCCCGGCCGGCCCGGTGCCCCGGGTCCGGGGAATCGAACTGATACCGGCCCGCACCGTGCGGGAGGCCATCCGGCTGGCGCTGGAATAGGCCACGCCATGCGGTCAGAGCTGGTTGTTCGGCTCGTCGGGATGGTCGCCCTGGCCTACGCCGGCTTCCGGCTCGGGGTTTACCTGGCCCTGGAACCTGCCGACCCCGAAGCCCTCCGGGCCCTGATTGCCATTACCCTGGCCGGGGCGGGCATCGGCCTGCTCGTTACCCCGTATTTGACGACCCGACCCTTACGCCGGGTTCGGGACCAGCTGCGGACCGTCTCGGCCCAGGACCTGGTGGCCGGAACGGTCGGGCTGGTGGTGGGGCTGGTTATTGCCGCCCTCCTGGCCCTGCCGCTGTCGCTCCTGCCGGCGCCCTTCGGGCAGGTTCTGCCCTTCCTGGCCAGCCTGGTGCTGGGCTACTTCGGGGCCACCCTGATGGTCTGGCGCAAGCAGGAGCTGGTCCAGTTTCTCACCAACCCCTGGCGTCTGGCCAGCCAGCCGGCCTCCGCTTATGTCCTGGTCGATACCAGCGTGCTTATTGACGGCCGGGTCGAGGCGGTCTACCGGGCCGGTTTCATTCCGGGCGCCCTGCTGATTCCGAATTTCGTGCTGAACGAGCTCCAGCAGGTTGCGGACTCGCCGGACCCGCTCCGGCGCGGCCGGGGCCGGCGGGGCCTGAACGTGCTGAACCGGCTGCGGCGCGACCCGGCCATTCCCGTAGTCATCTCCGAACTCGACGTCCCGGAGGCGGTTGGGGTGGACGAAAAGCTGGTTGAGCTTGCCCGCACCCACCACTGGCCGCTCCTGACCTGCGACGCCAACCTCCAGCGGGTGGCCGAAATCCGGGGCGTAAGGGTCCTCAACCTGAACGAGCTTGCCAACGCCCTCCGGCCCATGGTGATGACCGGTGACGAGGTCACCCTGCGCATCGTCCAGGAGGGCAAGGAGGCGGGACAGGGGATCGGCTACCTGGACGACGGGACGATGGTTGTCGTCGAGGGCGGGCGCAAATTTATCGGCAGCGAGGTGGACGTCGTCATCACCCGGGTTCTGCAGACCCAGACCGGCCGGATGGTCTTCGCCCAGCCGAAGGAGGGGGTGCCGGCCCGTGGGCCGGCGTAGTCCCCGCCTGTCGGCGGTCCTGGTCGGGGCCGGCCGGGGCGAGCGGCTCGGCCGGGAAAAGCTCTTTGTGAGCCTGGCGGGCCGGCCGGTGATAGCCCTTACGGTCGGGGCCTTTGAGGCGGCCGACTTTGTGGACGAGATCGTCCTGGTTGTCCGGTCCGAGCACTTGGCCCAGGTGCGGGCCATGGTCGACGAAAACGGCTGGGGGAAGGTCAGGGCGGTGGTTCCCGGCGGCCCCCGCCGGCAGGACTCGGTCCTGGCCGGCCTGGCGGCGGCCGGCGCGGCGGAGTTCGTCGCCATTCACGACCTGGCCCGACCGCTGGTTACGCCGGAGCTTATCGGCCGGGTCTTTGCCGCCGCCCGGGAGTCCGGGGCGGCGGTGCCGGGCCTGCCGGTTCGGGACACCCTCAAGCTGGTCGAGGACGGGGTGGCGGTCCGAACCGTGCCCCGGGCGGGGCTCTGGGCGACCCAGACGCCCCAGATCTTCCGGACCGACCTGCTCAGGGCGGCCGTCGACCCGGAGCTGGAGGTTACGGACGACGCCGCCTGGCTTGAGGCCCGGGGGATTCCGGTGCGGGTTGTGCCGGGCGACCCGGCCAATATCAAGCTGACCTACCCGGAAGACCTCGAAATTGCCGAGGCCCTTGTAAAATATCGCCTTGAGGTTGGGCAGTGTTCAGGGTCGGGTTAGGCTACGATGTCCACCGGCTGGTGCCGGGCCGCCGGCTGGTCCTGGGCGGGGTTGAGATTCCCTTCGGCCTCGGCCTTGAGGGCCACAGCGACGGCGACGCCCTCCTCCACGCCATTATGGACGCCTGCCTCGGGGCGGCAGGCCTCGGCGATATTGGCGTATACTTTCCATCAGAAGACGAGACTCTGCGGGGCATAAGCAGTCTCGAACTGCTGGGCCGGGTGCGGGACCTGGTCAGGTCGGCCGGGTTCCGGCCGGCCAGCATCGACGCGGTGGTCATCGCCGAAGCCCCGAAGCTTGCCCCGTATTTCGGCGAGATGAAGGCCAAGGTGGCCCGCACCCTGGGAATCGACACCGGCATCGTCGGCCTGAGGGCCACGACGAACGAGGGGCTCGGCTTTCTCGGCCGGGGCGAAGGTATTGCCGCCCTGGCAGTAGTTCTGCTGGAGAGCATGGGGTGAGGCTGGCTCGGAGACGCCTGCTCGGTTCCCGCTTCGTTTTCGGCCCCGCAACCGCCCTCACCTGCGTCTGTCCCTAGGGGTGTCGCCCCACCAATGGGGCGGCACCCCGCACCCGCCAGCTGCCCGCTCACGCCGCACGGAAGGGGGACGGACGGTATGTTTGGTCTTATCAAGAGCATCCAGCGAGATATTCAGGCGGCCCTGGAGCGAGACCCGGCCGCCCGGAACGTCTGGGAAGTAATCCTGGCCTACCCCGGCTTTCACGCCCGTCAGCTCCACCGGCTCGCCCACTTTCTCTGGAACCTGGGCATTCCGGTTCTGCCCCGGGTTATCTCCCACATTAACCGGTTTCTGACGGGGATCGAGATTCACCCGGGCGCCAGGATCGGGGAGGGCCTCTTCATCGACCACGGCATGGGCGTTGTCATCGGGGAGACGGCCGAAATCGGGGATAACTGCACCCTCTACCAGGGGGTGACCCTGGGCGGGGTGAGCCGGGAGCGGGTCAAGCGCCACCCGACCCTGGGCAACAACGTCGTGGTCGGGGCCGGGGCGGTCCTCCTCGGTCCCATCACCGTCGGCGACAATGCCCGGATCGGGGCCGGGGCCGTGGTCGTCCAGTCGGTGCCCCCGAACGCCACCGTCATCGGGGTGCCGGGCCGGGTGGTTGCCATCCACGACCCCGAAACCGGCGAAGTTTACCGGCCGCCCGACCCCCTCGCCGATACGGTCCGGGAGCTTCAGGCCCGGGTTGCCGAGCTTGAGCGGCGGCTGGCCGAGCTTGAAGCCAGGTACCAGGAGGCCCGGATATGCGACTGACGAATACCCTCAGCGGCCGGAAGGAAGAGTTTATTCCCGGCGGAAGCCCGGTCAAAATGTATGTTTGCGGGCCGACCCCTTACGATTCAGCCCACATCGGCCACGCCATGAGCTATGTCATCTTCGACGTCCTCCGCCGCTATCTTGAATACCGGGGCTACGCCGTCAAGCACGTCCAGAACTTTACGGATATCGACGACAAGATTATCGCCCGGGCCCGGGAAGCCGGGGTAAGCCCCTCTGACCTGGCCGAAAAGTACATCGCCGAGTTTTTCCGGGACATGGACGACCTCAACGTTGCCCGGGCCCACGTCTACCCCCGGGTAACCCGGGAGATCCCGGATATTATCGCCGCCATTAAGAGCCTGGTTGAGAAGGGTTTTGCCTACGTCACGCCGGCCGGCAACGTCTACTTCAGCGTCCGGAAATACCCCCGCTACGGCGAGCTCAGCCACCGCCGGCCGGACGAGATGCTGGCCGGGGCCCGGGTCGAGGCCGGGGAAGACAAGGCTGACCCCCTGGACTTTGCCCTCTGGAAGGCGGCCCGGCCCGGCGAGCCGGCCTGGGAGAGCCCCTGGGGTCCGGGGCGGCCGGGCTGGCACATCGAGTGCTCGGTCATGAGCCGGAAATACCTGGGTGACCAGCTGGATATTCACGGGGGCGGACAGGACCTGATCTTCCCCCACCACGAGAATGAGCGGGCCCAGAGCGAGGCCCTCACCGGCCGGGTGCCCTTCGTCCGCTACTGGGTCCACAACGGCCTGCTTCAGCTCGGCGGCGAAAAGATGAGCAAGTCTTTGGGCAACCTGATCACGGTCCGGGAGGCCCTGGAAAGATACTCGGCCGACGGCCTGCGGGTCTTCATCCTGAGCAGTCACTACCGGCGGCCACTGCTCTTCACCGAGGAGGCGGTCCAGGCGGCCGCCAGGGGTGCCGAGCGGCTGCGGTTCGCCGCCCGGCAGCCGGCCCGGGGGGATGCCCCCCTCGACTTCGACCCGGACGGGTTCCGGGCCCGCTTTATCGAGGCGATGGATGACGACCTTAACACCCCCGAGGCCCTGGCCGCCCTCTTCGACCTGGCCCGGGAGGTAAACCGGGCCCGGGAAGCCGGCCAGGATATCCGCCCGGCCCAGGAGGTCCTGCTGGAGCTTGCCGGGGTGCTCGGCCTGCGGCTCGAAACCCCCGCCGCCGAGCTTGCGGCCCGGCCCTTCATCGACCTGCTGGTGGAGGTTCGGTCGGAGCTTCGGAGCCGCCGGCTTTTTGACCTGTCCGACCGGATCCGGGACCGGCTTCGGGAGCTGGGAATTATCCTCGAAGATACCCCGCAGGGGACCGTCTGGCGGGTGGGCCGTGGCGGTTGAGCGCATCTGGGGTCGAAATCCCGTCCTGGAGGCCCTGCGGGCCGGGACGCGGGTTCGGCGGGTCCTCCTGGCCCGGGGGATTTCGCCATCCCGGCCCATCCAGGAGATCCTGGAGCTGGCCGCCGCCCGGGGCGTCCCCATCGAGTACGTCGAGCGGGACGAGCTTGACCGGTTCACCCGCCACCACCAGGGGGTTGTGGCCGAGGTCCGGGAGTTTAAATACGCCGAACTTCCCGACCTGCTGGAGGCCGCGGCCCGCAAGGGCGAGCCGCCCCTGCTGCTGGCCCTCCATTCGGTTCAGGACCCGCAGAACCTGGGGTCTTTGATCCGGACGGCGGATGCGGTCGGCTGCCACGGGGTCATCATCCCCCGGCACCGGGCCGCCCGGGTCACCGCCGCGGTCGAAAAGGCCTCGGCCGGGGCCGTCGAGTACGTGCCGGTGGCCCGGGTTACCAACCTGAGCCGGGCGCTGGAGTGGCTCAAGCACCGGGGAGTTTGGGTTATTGGGCTTGAGGCGGATGGCCCCGAACCCTTTTACGCCGTCGATTACGGCCTGCCGACGGTTATCGTCCTGGGCGGGGAGGGGACCGGGCTGGGGCAGGTCGTCCGGGCCCACTGCGACCGGGTTGTCCGCATCCCGATGGGAGGCCACGTCAACTCTTTAAACGTCGGAGTGGCCGGGGCGGTCGTCCTCTACCACGCCTACCTGGTCCGGACCGGGGTGCTGCCCCGGCCCAGGGTCCCGAGCCGGGGCTAGGCCCCGGCGGCAACCTCGGCCCGAAGCCGCTTGAGCCGCTCCACGTTCTCCCGGTCAGGGCCCTTGTTGTCCAGGCCCGGAACCTCCAGGATAAAGGGCAGGTCCCGCAGTCTCGGTTCGGCCAGGATGGTTTTAAAGCCCTTGAGGCCGATGTGGCCGTCGCCGATATTCTCGTGGCGGTCCACCCCCGAATTGAAGGGTACTTTTGAATCGTTGGCGTGGATGACCACCAGCCGGTCGAGGCCGATGAGCCGGTCGAATTCGTCGAGGGTCTGGCGCAGGCCGTCGGGGTCGGCCACCGGGTAGCCGGCGGCGAAGAGGTGGGCGGTATCCAGGCAGATTTTCACCCGGTCCGGGCCGTCGGCGGCGGCGATGATGTCGGCCAGGTCCTCGAACCGGTGGCCGACCGACTCGCCCATTCCGGCGCTCTGTTCGAGGACGAGGGCCGGCCCAACGGGGGCTTCCCGGAGAACCTGGCGGATTGCGGCCGCAACCTGGGCCTTGGCCTCGGCCAGGGGCCGGCCCCGGGCGCTGCCCAGGTGGACGATGACGCCTTCGGCCCCAATGCGGGCGCCGACCTGCAGGTACTGGACCAGCGATTCGATGGAGCGGGCCAGGATGGTCTGATCCGGGCCGGCCAGGTTTATCAAATAGATGGCGTGCAGGTAGACGGGCCCGAGGCCGGCTTCAGCCCGCCGCTTGACAAAGGCGGCGCAGTCCTCAGGTTTTGGCGGATTAAACCGCCAGGTCTGAGGCGGACTCAAGAAAAACTGGATGGTCTCGGCCCCCAGCTCAAGGGCCCGGTCGATGCCCTTCGGCAGGCCGCCGGCCACCGAGACGTGGGCGCCGACCGGCGGTCGAAGGTTGTGCGCTGTCATGGTTGTTCGCCTCCGGAAGACTTTATCAGGTTCCGGGTGGTGTCTGCTATCCTAACCGGCAGGGGAGGTTGCCGATGAGCCCGGATGTGGCCCTGGTTTACACCGTCCACGACCCCGAGTTTCGCATCGGTCGGGTCCTGAAGGGCCTGCTTTCGGGGCTCGATTTGCCCTACCGGGCCGTCTGCGGGACGGCCAGCCCGGAGACGGCCGATGAGACCGTGCGCCTGCTCGAGGGGCTCGGTCCGGTCCGCCGGGATACGGCGAACCGGGCCATTGGGGCGGCCCGGCGCCAGGCGCTGAAGCTCGGGCTGGAGGGTTCGGCCGGCTTTTTCCACTACTGCGACCTGGACCGGTTCCTCCACTGGGTTCGGACCTACCCGGCGGAGCTCCGGGCGACGGTCGGGCGGATTCCGGGCTGCGACTACCTGGTAATTGGCCGGACTGCCCGGGCCTTTGCGACCCACCCGGAATGCCAGCGGCTGACCGAGGCGATAACGAACCGGGTTGGGACGCTGGTTATCCGGCGGTTCCGGCCGGATGCCCGCGAGTGGGATTTTGCGGCCGGGTCGGCGGCCCTGAGCCGGGCGGCGGCAGCCCATATTCTGGCCTGTTCCCGGGCCGAATCCAATGCGACCGACCTGGAGTGGCCGGTGCTGGCGGCGGCCGCCGGCTTCCGGGTGGACTTTCTGGCGGTGGAGGGCCTTGAATTTGAGACGGCCGACTATTATCCGGAGGAGGTGGCCGCTTCCGGGTCGGTTGAGGCGTGGGTTGAGGGCCGCAACAGCCTGGACGAGTGGGTTGCCCGGGCCCGCCTCAGCTACGAAAGCCTCCTCGCCGCCCGGGACGCCCTGCACCGCGACCTTTCTAGATGACGTTGTCGGTCAGGTTCTTAACCTGGCCGAGAACCTGCTTTTCGACCCAGCGCCGGTCCGGCAGGACGTAGAAATAGACCGAGTCGGCGGCCGGGTCAATGATGCGGCCCAGGCCGGCCTTCACCCTGGCCAGCCGGCTCTCGGAGAGCTCCCCTTCGAAGGCGCTGTTCTGAACCCAGTGCAGGTGGCGGCGCAGGTAGTTGCAGACCCGGCTTACCCGCTTCTGTTCGACGTCATAGACCACAATAACGTACACGCTGGCTGCCTTTCATCTACCACCAGGCCCGGAGGGCCCGGTACGGTTCCATGCCCAGCAGGTGCTTGACGAGCTTGTAGCACTCGATGCGGATCAGGCCGCGGTAGCTGACATTGCGACCGAGCCGCCGGTGTCGGACGGTTGTGCGCAGGCGCTCTTCGAACTCCCTGACGACCAGTTTGCGCCCGGTCTCGTCCAGGTAGGCGTAGTTAACCCGGGCAAAAAGGTGCTTTTCGGAAATCATGCCGGTGTTTATCAGCCGGAAAACAAGTTTATCCACGATGAGGGGCTTAAAGATTTCGGAGATATCCAGGGCCAGCGAGAACCGGCGCGAACCGGGTGCGTGGAGGAAGCTGACCGTTGGGTTGAGGGGCGTCCAGTAGATCTGGCTCAGCACGGCCGCGTAAAGCAGGCTGTTGCCGAAGCTCAGCAGGGCGTTAACCAGGTTATCGGGCGGCCGTTTAACCCGGCCCGCGAAGGGTGTTTCCAGCCGGAGGATCTCGTTGAAGGCCTGGTAGTAGCTGTTGCGGATGCGGCCCTCGATCCCCATCAGGGCCCCGATATCCGGGGCCCGCTCGATGCCGGCGGCCTCGGCCTCCATGGCCGCGATGGCGTCCTCAACCGGTCTGCCCCGATTGCGGTAATAGGCGAGGTTCCGGTGCAGATTCTGATAGGCGCCCTGAACAAGCTCCCGGGCGATAGCGAGCCGGCGGGCCGGGTCGGTGCTGTGCTGAACCTGCCGGATGAGGACCTCGCCCGAGACGTTGCCCTCCCGGGGGTAGAATGAGCCGGTGTAAAAGCCGTGGTAGTTAAACACGTGGACCGGGATCTGCAAGCGTCCCAGGAAATTGAGCAGTTTCGTGTTGAGGGAAACTTCGCCGAAGAGATAAAGCTCGGAGACGTCCTCGACCGGGATGATTTTGCGGCCAGCCCCGTCGGGATTTGGCTGGTCGGCTTCATCCGGGGCCGGCCCGGCCTCACCCTCGGGGTCGTCTTCCGGGTCCGGGGGTTCCTGCGGGTCGGGTGGCTCCAGGTAGAGGGTATTTTGTCTTCGGCGCAGGCGGCCGCTCCGGAAGATGTAGTAAGCCTGGGCCACGGCCGGCTACCCCCAGCACAGTTCGGCGTAGGCGCAGACCCGGCAGATCGGCATAAAGTCGACCTGGGGCGGGTCGGGCATGGCCTCCACCCGGGCGACGCCCCTGAGGGCCTCGGCGACCCGGGCTTCCAGGTCCGGGGTAAGCTTGAGCTCCTCCCGGCGGCGCTCCCGTGGGAACCTGAGCTCTCCGGTCAAATCGCCGGCTCCCAGGCGGCGCAGGTAGATGAGGTAGTAGGCGAGCTGGAGTCTGGCGGCGTCGACAAGCTTTCGGGAGTATTTAACCTCGAGAACTTTGTTTTCGGCCTCAAGCAGGTCGATCTTGATGAGGTTATCGATGAGGAGCTCCCGGCGGCGGGATTCCGGGTAGGCCTGCTGGTGGAAGAGGCGGCCGAGGGCAACCCGGTCGGAGAGGGGCTCGAGCCGAACACCCCTGGCAAAAAGCCACAGCTTGCGCGGACACACCGCCCAGTAATTTACTTTCGTCCCATTCGTCCGCAACTCTTCAAATTCTTCATCCGTAATTGCATCAGATAATATTGACATCCAGGTCGACCTCCCGGGGCAGCAGGCCCAGCTCATCGTCGTACGCAACATCGGCCAGCAGGACACGACCGGCTATCTGCCGAATCCGGCCTTGCTGATTGAGCATCTGGAAGGTGCCCAGCGGAACCGGGACAAGGAGCTCGGATGCGAGGAGATACTGTTTCTGCTCCTGGTGGCCGATAAACTCGTCGTAAAAGCGGCGGGGCAGGATTTCAACACTCTGGAACAAACCATAAAATTCTTCCTTAGCCTCAGGAAGGCGCTGGAGCGGGCGCAGGACCTCCAGAACCCCCCTGAAGGCGGCCCGGGCCGCTTCAAACCGCCGGCGTTCCGGGTCTGTCCAGCCGTCGCGGTAGACGTCCTGCACCCAGCGGGTCCCCACTTCGGCGCTGATCAGCGTCCCATCAGCCGGGGCCGTCTCCAGTGTGCGGCGCAACCATTCGGGCCGATACACCCACTTAACACGGTCGACATCGTAGACCCGGGCGACGTGCACTTCGACCCCACCCGGATGCTCAGCGTAGCGGTTGACCCGGCCGAACCGCTGGAGCAGGTCATCAACGGGGGCAACTTCGGTAAAAATCAGGTCGAAGCTTATATCCAGCGAGACCTCGATAACCTGGGTTGCAACGAGCACCCGGATCCGGTCCCCAACCTTGCCCTTAATTGCGCCGATTACTCGCTGCTCGCGGGCAACCCGGTCGCGCCGGGTAAGCCGGCTGTGCAGGAGATGAACACCATCAATTTCCCGGCTGAGCGACCTGAACAGCTCCTGGGCCTGGGCAACCCGGTTCGCAACGACCAGCACCCGCTGTCCTTCTTTGGCCGCCCGGATAATCTCAGGGTAGAGCTGTTCAAGTGTCGTATCCCGCCATCGGAGCCGGTGCCGGGCCAGCGATAAAAACTGGCGCGCCCACTCGTCTAAGCCCGATTCGGCCAGGGCAAAGTCTGCTGGCTCCCCACCAAGCGCCTCTTGAAGGAGAAGCTTGAGGAATTCGGGGAACGTGGCGCTCATGAACAGGCAGCGGCCGCCGAGGGCCTTTATCACCCGGACCATCTCCACAATAAGGGCCACAACGTGTGCATCATAAGCGTGGATCTCGTCGAAAACGAAAAGTCCGCCCACCATTTCGCTGACCCCGATTTCGAACCGGGGCACCCCAAACAGCCACTTAAGCAGCTGAAACGGAGTCGCAACCTTAACCGGCTTGTGAACCAGCCGGTTAAGTTCGGCTTCGGACCGGGCCGCGACGTAAGCTGTGTCGTACTCGCCAGACTTCTCAAAGTACTCACGAAACAGGTAATCCAGCGCTCGGGCGTGCAGAATACCGACATTTTCTCGCCCGAAATATCCTTCCAGGGTGTCGGCCATCGCTTCGATACTGGCCTGATAGGGGAGCAGGTAAAAAACCCGCTCGCCCCCACGCCGATTCCGAAGCACCCAGCGAAGGGCCGCAACCGTCTTTCCGGAGCCGGTAGGTGCCTCGAGGAAAGCGTCGCCCTCATGTTCGCCCAAAAGGTCCTGGAAGCGACGAGGGGCCGGGAATGCGGGCTGGGGTAATTCGGCCTTAAAGTCAAGGACCCCGGCACTGGCGGCGTGGTCCGCGGCCATGAGCCAGCCCCTGGTTAGAAGCAGTGCCAGGCCAGCAGGATTGTCCGGGACCTTGAGGCCATCCAACTGGCGCTGAAGCTCTTTCAGGAAAGCCGCGGGCGGCTGGAGGGCCCTGGCTGCGTCCGGGAAAGGTAACTCCCTCAGGTCAGGATGCGCCTGCCAGAAATCCCGGAGCCAGTCCCAATAGGGCTCAAGCTCAAGAGCCTTGGCCCGAAACTTCTTAACGGCCTCGGCGACCACCTCCGGGTCCGGAAGGGGAACCCAGCCCGAATTGTTGCGAAGCTCCTGGTCGTCCACCTCCCGGTGATGGGTCAAAACCGCAGCAACAGCCAGAGCCAGCCACTGGTCCCGGGCCAAAGTCCCAGAAAGTAGCAGGGCTGCCGAAAGCGCCTCGTGCCGAAATTCCCAACGGTATCCGGGGTCACAGAGGGTTCGTTGAAATCCCTTCGTGGCCTTGCCGAGGTCGTGGGTGATGGCCGCAAGCACCAGCGCCCGCCCAACAGCCGCCGCGAGGGATTCACCCAGCAGAAGAGCCCAGTGTCCGCGGTACGCTTCGGCAGCGGCCCGGGCATAGGCAGCAACCTGCTCCAGGTGGGCATCCAGATAGGCGGGCGGCTGGCCGGACTTGGCCAGGGGAGCTCCGCCTATTTCCCCGTAACCCTGGCCTGACCCCGGCACATCACTCGACCCCACTTCCAGTACGCTCCTTTATCCATTCCCGCTTCCAAACGGGCACGACGACGCCTGTCTCGGCGTCCCGGACGAGCCACCCATTAGCCTGGACCCGGACCGGCCGGCCGCGGCTGTCTACCACCCCGAAGATATGACTTCCCAGGCGACGGCGGTAGGGTTCGGCGGAGAGGGCAACCGGCAGGTTGTGCAGCCAGACAGTACCGTACCCGCCCACGGTGTCCACAAGCTCCACGGGCAACAGAACCCCGGCGACCAGGCCCTCACCGACGGCTTCGAGACGCGCCGGGGTTAGAGACTCGACGGCGGCGACATCCTGGGTCCGGCCGAGAAGGAGGTGAAAGCGGGGCCGCCGGAACGGCTCAGCCCACTCGGCGGGCAGGTAAAGGGTCAGACGGGGCCACACGAGGAACTCGCGGCTCAACACGTTCCGGTCCGAAAACTGAGGGGTCTCTTCGGGCTTTTTGCGCTCCACCTGCACGATGGCCTCCAGGTCGAAGGCCCGGCCTTCGTACTCCAGCCGGTAGGCGAACCAGGCTACATCGTCCGGAGACACCCACTCGCCCCTGGCCGCGGCCAGGAGGCCGTAAACTGTCGAGAGCGGCGGCACGGGCAGGGTAAGCTGGTGCCCGACGAAAGGTGGCACCCGGAACGACGCGGTGTAGGCCGTCAAAACGACCCGAATTCCGTCCAGCATACCTGAACCTTCCCCATCAGGGGACATGACGCTCGAACACCGCCGGAACTACTCCAGCGGCCTTCTTCAGGGCTTCCTGCGGGGTCCCGGCAACATCTATGTACGTGTTGAACAGCTCATCGGAGCGAAAGGCATCCAAAACCTCGTCCTCATTGGCCAGCACCGTGGGCCGGTAGCCGAAGAATATCCCCTTACCACCCTCGACCAGCAACCGGTCCCGATAGTCCTCCAGGACCGACCGCAGGCGGGTCAGGTTGAGGTTAACCCGCTCGTAGTTCTCGTCGGGCTCAAAGACCCGCTGGAACGGGGCATTGCCCCCATCGAGGAATGCAACCAGAACAACAACCGGGGTCACATCCGAAAGGTTGCGGGCCAGGTGGGCTCCGCCGCGGAGCTGTTTGAGGGCCTCCAGAACATGCTGCACTCTGGTGACCCGTACATCTTTCGGAAGCCGGTAAACTGTCCGGCCGTTTACAGTATCCCGAGTAAGCTGGGAGGCGTTAGACGATGCCAGGTCCTCCGAAAGGTCCGACATTTCTCCGGCTTCAAACCGGCCGACGTCACCGAGGGAGATGGTAAACACGCCTTGAAGGTACGTTGTATAATGTTCAGCTTCAAAGGGAATGATGTCCTTCCCCGGCGGCAGGTTTCGGGAGAAGTGACCGAAATCGCTCGTAATGACGTTGGGCAGGACCGAAATCAAAAGGCTGTTTTTCAGCGGCGAGATCCGCCGGTAAGTGCCACCGGCTGAAGTTTCCTGGGATTCCTCGGCCGCTGCTCGGCGCCCCCCGGCCCGCTTTCGGGCCGCCATGTAGCCAAAAAGGTCGTCCTCTTCGTAGGTGATGGGGTCGCCCTTGGTATAGGCGCTCTTGGCCTCCCGGGTAACCTCGCTCGGCTTCCACCCAAAGTCCTGGTAGAGCACCTCCCGCCACCAGCGCCGCCAGGCCTGTCCGGAGACGTATGGGTACCTCAACCTGCCTATACGGATTTGCTTGACCACGACCGCATTGTCTGTTCTGGTCCCCTCGTCGAGCCCCGCATTGTTTAACGCCGCGCCGCTCGCTTCGATTAAAACCGCTCCAGTCAACACCGGATACGCCATTACGCAACACCTCCTGAGTAGGTTTCGTCAAGTTCGCCCCGCGCGGCCTCCTGGCCGACGGTTATTTCCTCTTCAATCACTTCTACCGGGAGCTCTTCCCGGGCCTTATCGAACAGAAAAGCCAGAAGGTAATCCCGAAGAAGCCATACCCGCTGGCGTTGACCCAAGGGCGCAAGGAAAACGAAGTCCTCGAACCGGAGGGCTCCCCGCTGGACAGCGGTCAAATAGGTCGCCCGGATGCGGTCGGTACTCCGGGCGGTCTGAAGCTGACCGACCCAGCGGCCCCGATTTGGAAGCCCGTCAAGCAGTCTCTGACCGACCTGCTGAATACGCGCCAGCGTTTCATCGGCGGTCAACTCCGGGTACTCGGCGAGCGTGGGGAACTCCTCACCCTCCTGCTGACACCGCTGCCACTCGTAGATGACCGCAAGCAGAATGTCGCGGACCTCGCTGGCGCTTGTATCCTCGCCAGGAGGCAGGAGGGTATAGAATTCCTGGTGGTTAAGCCGCCCGGCCCGCACCAAACGCAGCAGGGTGGCATAGACCTCATTTCCTGCCCGGGCGCCTTGAAGCTCATTGATTATTTTCCTGGCTTCGTCCGACCTGGCAATCTCAACGCCCAGTCTTTCAAGAATCGCCAGCCGTGAAACAGGCATACTCTGCACCTCCATAAGGTAGCGGCGGTGGCCGACCCAGCCGCCCCGCAGCCCGACCCCACCGGGGTCCAAACACTGACCGATAATGCTCTGACTGGCCAGCAGGCGGTCTGCAACGTTGCTGACAAATTTCACAGGTTGCCGGCGCTGGCCATCACCATCGGCAGACCGGTCCCAGATCACCAGCAGCTCATTCCAGAAGCGCTTAAAGGCCCTTTCAGACTCCAGCCTGAGCTTTACCAGAAACCTGAGCAGTTCGTTGGGGACCGGCAGGGGATTAACAAAAGAACTGCGATTGTCATTTGAAAATATGTAGGCTACCGTTGGTAGAGGGTCCGCATAGGCGGCCTCAAGTTCGGTTCCAAATCGCTCGAGAAGTTCGCAAAGCAGGTAGATCACCGTTCCGGCGTCACCGGCGGTCCGCCACTGGCCGAAGAAGTCCAGCGGTTCGTTGCGGGCGATCGCCTGGTTGAAATGTTGCCAGCCGTAGGTCCGGGAAATGGTGAACGCCACCGCCGGGGACTGAGAATGCAGAAACCAGAGGCGGCTGGTCACCCCGGTCCGCATTACAGACATAGGGAGGAACCGCACTGCCAGAGCGCAGAGGCCGCACACCTCCGCCCCATAAGCAAGGCCCGGGTAGAAATTCACACCGCCAACCAACAGCGGCATCTTATCTTTGCGGAGGACAACTGTGAGGTCCGCCGGATATCGTCCCCCGCAAGCGGTACATGATACTTCTCCGCCCGACGACCTCAAACAGGCCTTGGCCCGCGCCAGGTCTTCCCCAAGGGCCGATATAAACTTCGACTTCGCCCTGGTTGCCTCGCCGCCTTTCCAGTGCGACGGGTTAACCAGCTCGCTATTAGGGAAAATCTGGCGGAGGGCGTTTTTGACAAAGGCTTTGCCAGCAATACCCAGTCCCAGTGCCTGGTCGCTGAGGACGATTCGGGAGAGCTCTTTACAAGCCTGGTCCAGGTGATGCTCCCCGAGTCTATCGAGGCTCGACACCTCCGCGGCCGCTGCAAGTGCCGCAAGCCCGGCATCAACAAACGGGTTCCCTGTCCACTGTATCCGTCTCACAGTTGATCACCCCGTCTCGATATCCCAGGTGGGAAGGGACCACGGTTCGACAGTCCCGGCCGCCGTATCGGGTTCAGGCTCCTCTACGGCTGGGCCCCGAACCGGTCCGACGTGGCGGAGCATGCCGAAGCCCTGGGCAGTGCGCTCGCCGAGGCCGGCCTCGTAGGCCAGCCGCAGAAGCGGTCCCGGACCCCGCATCCGCACCGTCAGCTGCCAGCCCCGCACCTTCACCCCGTGACTCGTAAAAAGCCTCGACTTGTACCGGCCCACCGCCTCGAACTCCACCGGAATATCCCCGGCCGCAAGCTCACAGGCCTCGGCCTTGCGCCGCAGGTTCTGCGCAAGCACCCGGAAAAACTCCGGGTCCTCAGGCCCCAGAAACCGGCGCCGGAACCGCCCATCCTCATCCGGACCCTCCCCCGTCGAAACCACCACCGGCGACAGGGTCGTGAAAACCGCCTCGGTCCCAAACTCCGGCAGCGGCTCCACCCCGACCCGGATAAGCGAGGCCCGCAACGGCCCCACCCGCACCTCGCCCAGGCCGAGCAGGCCCCCGGCCAGCGCCTCCACCACCCCGATAACCGGCGACGAAAACCACCACCGCACCTCGCCCCCAACCTCAAGCCCGGCCCGACACGCCCGGGGCCGCTCACGGGGATAGAGGAGGGAGAAAGTAAAAAGCCGGAAGCGCTTCCCACCCCCGGCGAACCCCTCATCGTGGAGCTTTCGGGCCAACTGCGGGTTGTACTCCCCCAGGGCCAGGTAAACGAGCCCCTGCAGAAAGTTAAGGTAATCCCACTTGAGCAGCCCCCGCTCGAACCAGAAATCAACTACCAGCCTCACACCAGACCGTCTGCTCCCTTCATCGCCTCTTTTTTAGCACATAAGTTCTGAGGTTGTCAAGGTCCAGGCCGGCGGGCGACACCCCAATCGGGTTAGCTGCTAAAAATTCCCGGAACCAGAAGGCCATGCCGCCGCCTGACGGAGCCATCGTTTTGTTGGTTGATTATACACCGGACCCTGACTTTGTGCAAACAGACTTTTGTCCACTTGTCCGGCATCATCCTCCGCCCGGCCAGATGCTCCGGCCGTCGGTCCAGAAGGTCAGCCGGCCCCCCACCGGCAGGTTCGGTCCGGCGCCACCCGCATCGTCCCCGCCCCCAATCACGTAGCCCCCGGTCAGCAGGCCCTCCGGGGCCGGTCCGGCCAGAACCAGCACGTCCGCCCCCAGAACCTCCCCCGGCGGCTCGTCGGCCGAACCCGCCAGGGCGACGGCCAGCTCGACCTGCCCGAGCGTGACCGCCGCCCAGCCCCCCGCCCCGCCCGAACCCGGATAGACCCGGATTTCCAGGACGTCTCCCACCCCGAATTCCGGCTCGCGGACCAGCTCATCGGCCGTGATAAACCGGCCGACCCTGAATTCCCGGCCCAGGGCCGAGAGGGCCTCGGTCTCCTGCCGGCCGGAGTCGGTCCAGACTACCAGGTCCAGGTTCCGGTCCCAGGCCGGGAGCCGCCCCGAAAGGGTCCGGACGAGGCTTGCGGCCGCCCCGGTCGACCCGACCAGGACCCGCAGGCCGTCGGCCTCGGCCAGGACAAGCCGCCGGCCGCCCAGGTCGTAAAGGTCGAGCCGGGCGGGGTGGGGCAGGAGGGCGGCGGCCAGCAGGGCCCCGCCCAGCAGGCACCCCGGCGCCAGGGGCCAGGTGCGGACGATGAGGGCGCGGGTGGGGCCAAGGGCGAGGGCCCCGACGGCGCCCAGCCAGACGGCCGTCTCCGTCCCGCCCCACGGCCCCACCGCAAAGGCCGCCCCGGGCACCCCCGAAAGGGTCCGAACCGTCCCGAGAATGAAAGCAAGCGGGGGCCTGGCCCCAACGCTCAGAAAGTCCCCAACCGGCCCCAGCGGCCCGGCCACGGCGATGACGGCCGACCCCAGAAGGGCGGCCGGCACCGCCGGCGCAATAAGCACGTTGGCCGGGATCGCCACCGTCGAGAGCATCCGGAAACTGCCCAGCATCAGCGGGGCAGTTGTCGCCCAGGCGGCCGCCGTCACCGCCGCCGCGTCCGCCGCCCCCAGCACAGCCCGCCGGACGAGTCCCGGCCGCCCCCGGCCCCCAAGCCGCGGCAGGTACCAGCCCTGCATGGCCGGCACCAGGAAAATGATGCCCGCGGTTGCAAGCACGCTCAACTGAAAGCTCAGGTCGGAGAGCAGGCCGGGATCTGCCAGAAGCATGGCGACAACGGCCAGGCCGAGGCCGTTTGCCGGCCAGCCGGGCCGGCCCAGGGCAACGGCTAGCAGGGCCAGCGCCCCCATAATCCCGGCCCGAACGGTCGGCGGGCTCGGCCCGACGAGGCCGATGTAAAGGCCGATCCCCGTCAGACCCAGGACCCAGCCCCACCTTCCGCCGAAAATCAGCCGGCCCGCCCACAGGCAGACCGTCCCGACGAGCCCGACGTTGTAGCCCGATACGACCAGGATGTGGGTTGTGCCCGTCCGGTTGAAGGCCTCCCGGGCGTCGGCCGAAAGGCCGGACCGCCCGCCCAGAAGCAAGCCTTCAGCCAGGGCCGCCTCGTCGGCCGGCAGGTGGTCCTTTAAGCTGGCCCCCAGCCAGCGGCGCGCCCGCCCCGCCAGGGCCGTCAGCGAATCCCCGGGTTCGACGGCCAGAACCGTCCCGTCGTAGACGATTCGGCTTACGCCCCGGGCCGCAAGCCAGGCCCGGTAATCGAAATCCGGGCTCCGGCCCGGAATCCGGAGGGTGCCGCTGATGACGACCCGGTCGCCCGGCACAACCGGACCGGCGTAGGCCGTCCGAACTACAATTCGGCCGGCAACCGGCTCCCGGCCGAGCTCCGACCGGCGGGCCTCCAGGTCAACCCAGAGCTCCTGGCCCGAACCGCGGGCTGCCGGCTCCTCGCCGACAGTGCCTTCAAGGACGGCCCGGGTCCGGTCGGGGACGGTGGCCGGCCAGCCGGGGTCAGGGGACGGCCCCAGGGCAACCCGGACCCAGGTGAGGCCGAGGGCCGCCAGGCCAAGGCCGGCCTGCCGGACCCAGAAGGTCCGGCTGACCAGGATGATTCCCAGGCCGGCCAGGATGATGACGAAGGCGGCGGCCGGCTCGGCCCGGTCGGCGGTCCAGGCGCCCAGGACTGCCCCCAGCCCGGCCCCCACCGGCCCTATAATTCTCCCGGGAGAATGGGGTGTCTAAGCGCCTGGTCGGGCCTGGGGTTCGGCGTCGGTCTATTCCTGGCGGCGGCCCCAGGGCGGCCCTGGTGGCAGCGGCTGGTTGGGCTTGGCCTCGTCTGGGCCTTCTTTTTCTTCATCGGCTACTTCTGGGTTGTGGGGGCGGTCGCTCAGTCGGTCCAGTATTCGTCGGACCCCGGCGCAACCCAGCAAATTGACGAAATCTCCGCGGCCGCCATCCGCTTCTTCAGTCAGGTCGCCCTCTGGGCCGAGGGGCTGGCCGCCCTGGCCGCGGTCGGCCTCGCCCTTTTCTTCCGCCCCAGGGGTGCTATCCGGCCGGCCCTGCCCGGCCTGGCCCTGCTCTTCGCCCTGCCGGCCGGCTTCCCCCTGATGACGGCCCTGGCCGGCATTCTGACCTACAGCCAGTACCTGGCCGGCAGTCCGGCCTTCGCCGGGGTCGTCCCCGAGCTCCTGGCCTGGCTGGGGGTCGCCGCCCTGGGCCTCGCCGCCGGCTTCAGCCTTTCGCTCCTTGCCCGGCCTAAGGCTCGATAAGCTCCTTTATCCGCTCGAAGGTTGCGGCCGACACCAGCCGCAGGTCCCGGAGCTGTTCGATGCTCGTAAAGGGGCCGTTTTTCGTCCGGTAATCCACGATCCGGGCGGCCGTCACCGGTCCGATGCCGGGCAATGCCTCCAGCTCGGCGGCCGTCGCCCGGTTGATGCTCAGCCGGGTCTGCCCGGCCGGAAGCCGCCGGGGAACGTGGACCTGCATCTCATCCCGGAGCCGGACGGCCAGGTTTATGCGCTCCAGGTCGGCATCGGCCGTCGGCCCGCCGGCCGCCCGAACGGCATCCTCAACCCGGTCGGCGCTGGAAAGCTCGTAAACCCCGGGCCGGACCACGGCGCCCGAAACATAGACCTTCAGCGGCCGGCTTACCGGGCTGGCAAGCCCGGGGGTCGACCCGCCCAGCCGGGTAACCATTGGCCGGGCCACGGCGAAGGCCCCGGCCGAGGCCGCAATCAGAGCTAACAAAATTGTCAGCGTAAGCCGCCAGTGCCGCCTGATGAAACCGACCACGCCGGAGGCGCGCTTCGAAAAGTCTTTGAGGGCAGAATACCGTCCGGTCGGCCGTTTGTCAAGGGCCGGCGGCCCTCAGCGGCGGGCGGGGCGGGGCTGGGGGGCCGACGAGACGGCCCGGCCCGACCCCAGGTCTTCAAGGGGGAACAGGGTCGGCTGACTCTGGCGGAGGCGGCGGCGCTGGCGGGCCTGCTCCAGCTCCTCCAGTTCGGCTTTCAGGCTTTCGAGGTCCTTGAACTGCCGGTACACGCTGGCAAACCGGATGTAGGCGATCTCGTCGAGCTCTTTGAGCCGCTCCATGACCAGCTCGCCGATGGTCTGGCTGGACACCTCCGGCCCGAGCTGCTGGACCTTCGCCTCGACCTCGTCGGCCAGGGCCTCGAGGGTCTCGGTGGCCAGCGGCCGCTTCTCGCAGGCCCGCTGGATCCCCCGGAGAAGCTTCTCCCGGCTGAAGGGCTCCCGCCGGCCGTCCCGCTTGACAACGTAGACTACGGCCGGCTCGATCCGCTCGTAAGTGGTGAACCGGGCCCCGCAGTTAAGACACTCTCGCCGGCGGCGGATGGCATTGTCGACATCCCGGGAATCGACAACCCGGGACTCCGGGTGCTGGCACCGGGGGCAACGCATCAGCGGGCCACCTCCTGCAATCTACCCAGAGGCTAACATAACGAAAGGCTGGTGTCAACGGCCGCAAGCAGTCCCCCGCCGGCCGGGGGCTGAGAGCTTATCAGCCCTGCTCCAGGCGAGGAAGCCGGAGGGGAAAGGTCCGCCCGTTTACGGGCCAACCCGCTCGGCCCGGACCACCAGCCGGTGGCTGTAGTCCGAAATCAGGGGAAGCCAGGTGCCGGTGCAGGTAATCAGCGTCACGGTCGGCCTCTCCGTCGGGCCGACCACCGATACGTCAGTCCGGGGCACGGCCTTCACCTCGACGACCCGGTAGTCGAACTGCCGGTCGCCGCTGAAGACGGCCAGCATATCCCCCACCTGAACCTTGTCCAGGTTGATAAACACATTGCCCAGGTTCCGGCTGGTAATGTGGCCCATCAGCACGGCGTTGCCGGGGGCACCGGCGCCGGCCGTCCCTTCGGCGTGGCCGACGACAAAGGGCGGCACCTCCCAGGTTGTCTGACCGCCCCGGTTTATCAGCGGAGCCGGAACAACCTTACTCACGAGGCCGATGGAGGGTATGGAGAGCTCGGTTATCGGCAGGTTCTGGGGCACCGGGGTCGCGGGAGCCGACGTCCGGGCCTTTGAATCAGCCGCGCCGGGGCGGGGCAGGGCGAGGGCCGGGTCCAGGAAATCATAGGCCGGCGGCCGGGCGGCGTCGACCTGGCCCGGCCCTGAAGCCGGCCGGGGAGCGGGCGGGGCGAGCAGACCGACGGCCGTCTGGTAAACCGGTCCGGCGGCCAGCAGGGCCAGCCCCAGACCTCCCAGCACAATCAGGATTGTCCCGGCCAGACTGCAGGCGGCCCGGAGGCGGTTCTGCCGCCGGACGCGCTCGGCGTAGGCCCGCCGGATGGGCCCGATTTCGGCGGGCCAGGCGGACGCGGCCGCCGGCCGGCAGGCCTCGTGGCGGCCCCCCGGCCGGGCCCCGGTCCGGTTCACCGGAACCCTCAGCCGCAGGTCCGGATAGGACCCGAGCATAGGGGCGGCTCCTTTAACGTCGGCCGAGTCTTCGCAGGCCGATCCCCGCCCCGACCATCGCCAGCAGGCTGGTAATCACCGGCAACAGGTCGGGCTCGCCCGTGGGCGGCAGGACCGTCGGGCCGGCGGGCGGCGCGGCCGGCGGTGCCGGGGGCGCCGGCGGGGGCGGCGGTGCGGGCGGCAGGACCACCGCCGGCTGTTCGGTCGGCGTGGGCATCGGCGGAGGCGGTGGCGGCGGCAGGACCACCTGCGGCACCGGGGTCGGGGTTGCGGTCGGGGCCGGGGGCACCGTCACCGCGGTGGGGGTCGCTGTCGGCGGCACCGGAGTAGGCGTGGCCGTGGGCGGCGCTGGTGTATTAGTCGGCGCCGGCGGCACCGGGGTGTTGGTAGGCGTGGGTGTAGGCGTGTTCGTCGGAACAGGCGGCACCGACGTGCTGGTCGGCGTCGGCGGCGCTGGTGTATTGGTGGGCGTCGGCGGCGCTGGTGTATTGGTGGGCGTCGCCGTCGGCGTATTCGTGGCCGTCGGGGTCGGCGTACTGGTCGGGGTCGGCGTAAAGGTCGGCGTCGGCGGACCGGGGGTTGAGGTCGGAGTCTGAGTCGGCGTAGCCGTGGGCGTATTGGTCGGCGTTGCTGTCGGCGTATTCGTGGGCGTAGCCGTCGGGGTTGCGGTGGGCGTATTGGTCGGCGTCTGCGTGGGCGTGCTCGTCGGCGTGTTCGTCGGGGTTGGGGTCGGCGTTTCGGTCGGGGTGGCTGTCGGCGTGTTCGTCGGGGTTGGGGTCGGCGTTTCGGTCGGGGTGGCTGTCGGCGTGTTCGTCGGGGTTGGGGTCGGCGTTTCGGTCGGGGTGGCTGTCGGCGTGTTCGTCGGGGTTGGGGTCGGAGTATTTGTCGGCGTGGCCGTCGAAGTAGTGGTCAGAGTCGGCGTTACTGTCGGTCGAAAGCTATCCCCGCACGCATGCTTCGTGCCCCGGTCAGTCTGTATCTCGATGTAGTTCTTTGCATGGTCTGTAGAAGGCATGACCGACGCCGTCCAGGGAAACTCGTGCGTCCCCGGGCCAAGTGTACTCCCCGCACTCAGCGAGTGATTGTGCGAGTCTAGCTGGAAAGTAACCTGCGCGTCGAAATCAGCGTTCTCCTTTTTACATGACGAGCCTGTATTGTTATCGTTAGTATTCCAGGTTATAAACTTATCAAACACGCTCTGTATAGTTATAGTGACTCCACTGTCCACGGTAATTTTTACTGTACCTGAGGTTGTCCCCGTCTTTTGTAGAGACCAGCCGTCCCCTGCGAGGGAAAGGTTGGCCTCCACCTGGGGCGCCGGTCCGCTAAGGCCGTAAGCGGCTACGGCTGTTAGTGCGGCCAGCACCACGAGGGTTAGAAGCCAGCGTCCGGCCTGGCGGCCGGCCGCGCCGTTGCGGTCTCTGCGGTCCATCTTATTCGGCCCTTCAAAGGTTTTTGAGAGCTTGCCCTTTGCCTCCGGCCGGGCGCCGGCGGACTCTTTTGCCGCGACCCATCGGGTCCGGCTCAGAACCGCCGGTTCCGGGCGCTTAACCCTGCCGCTCGCTGACCGCTGGGGAAACCGCTTCGGGGCCCAGGCCCCACCCTACAGCCGCCGGGTATCGGCGGCCAACCAGAATATTTTCTCCCCGCCCGGTTGCGGAAAGGTTGAGAAAGGGTTACAGACCAGTTAAGAAATTTGACAACCTTTCCGGAAACCGCTGTGAGGCACCGCTAAGGGGTCCGCTTGGGGATCCGCTGAGGCCGCTTCGCTGGAATAGAGCCGTCCGGCAGTCCACCGGCCGCTCAACGATATCATACTGACAAGAAGGCCGGCCGTCAACGGCCCGGCCGGTACTTTCGTACCGGTCCGCGGCCCCAACTACCTGGCCGTCCGCCGCAACGTGAGGCGTTCAAGGGCCTCCCGGTGTGCCCCGTCAGTAGCTGGCCAGCGGGGAGCTGCGGCCGCCAGGGCCTGCCCCGCCTCTTCGGGGGAGAGTATGTCTTCTCAGACGGCCCGCCGCAGACCGGAGGTTACTTCAGCCACCCACAGGCAGGGAGCCAGCAAAGGACGGGGCGAGGCAAGCCACGGCCGCCAGAAACGCCGCCCGTGCTCACGATAAGGGTGAGGCAACACCACCGCCAGGACCAGCCCGGCGTCAACGACCAGGGATGAGGTCGCCGAAGCGGGCATCGTCATGCTCTTCCCGGTCGCGCCGAAGCCAATCCTCCGGGAGAAGCTCGGGATGACGGGCTTGTGTTGCAGGGTCCGCCGGTGAGCAAGCCGGCACAGTTGCCGATACTGCTCCGGGTCCAGGAGCACCTGGGCCCGATGGAAGCTCCCCGTCCCTGCCTCCTTGTTTGCTAACTACACAATATTTTACGCAGTGCGAGTGGAAAGCCGCTGAAGAGCCCGGGAGCGGTACCGAAGTACGGGCGCCATCGCCCGGTGTCAGGGTAAACTCTCCTGTGAGAGTCTGACGGCCGTGACCGGGACCGCTCCGGCAGTTCGGCACGGCCGCAGAATGAGCGGAACTTGAGCGGTGTTAAGAGCTTTCCGGGTCCTGCCTATCGTCGTGTGGTTCTTAATAGCCGGCATCCTGCCGGGTCCGGCCTCAACCTCGGCCCGTCAGGCCAGCCCTGACCCGGAGCAGGTCTCCCCCCGGCCGGAGGCCGCTTTAAGCCTGCCCAGCCGGGTGTTTGTGCCGGTGGTCAATAAGGCTGTTTTCTCCGCCAACCCCGGCACCGGTTCCGGGACCGGCAATTCAGCCGTCCAGGCCGTGGCTTTAGGGGCGTATGTCCACAACTTCCCCTACTACGGGGACGTCCCGGCCTTTTTTAACCTCATCGGCCGCAACCTGGCGGTCCTCATGTGGTACCGGCCCTGGGGACCCGCCCAGTTCAGCGGCTTTCACCCGGAAGACCTCGAGTACGCCTATTCCCTCGGCGCTGTCCCCATGGTCACCTGGGAGCCCTGGAACTGGGACGACCCCCGCGGCCCGAACCAGCCGGAATACGCCCTGCGCAACATCGTTGCCGGAAACTTCGACGACTACATCCGGAGCTGGGCCCGGGGGGCAAAGGCCTTCGGCCGCCCCTTTTACCTGCGGTTTGCCCACGAGATGAACGGCTACTGGTACCCGTGGGGCGCCGGCGTCAACGGCAACCGGCCTGAGGAATACGTTGCCGCCTGGCGCCGCATCCACGCCATCTTCGCGGCCGAGGGCGCAGCCAACGTCCGCTGGGTCTGGACACCCAACATCGACGACCAGGCAGTCCCTATCGAGGCCTTCTATCCCGGCGACGCCTACGTCGACGTTGTCGGCATGGACGGCTACAACGGCGGCACCGCCCTGCCCGACTGGGGCGGCTGGCGGTCGGCGGCCGAGATCTTTGGGCGCACCTATACCAGGCTTGCGGCCCTGACCGATAAGCCCATCATTATCGCCGAGACCGCCTCGGCCGAGGCGGGCGGGGACAAGGCGGCCTGGATTCGGGAGACGTTCGCGGCCATCCCGGAGCTTTTCCCGCGAGTCCGGGCCGTCATCTGGTTCAACGCCAATAAAGAGACCGACTGGCGGGTCAACTCGTCCCCGACGTCCCTGGCGGCCTTCCGGGAAGCCGCGGCCTCGCCCGTTTACCAGGGCCGGCTCCCATAGGCCGGCGATCCCCGCAGGCCCGGAACGCCCAGCAGAGCTTTCCGCAAAAGCTCGGGGCTTACTCGCCAGTCCGGCGTCTTGAAGAGGCCGGCGCTGTTCGGCGGGTTGACGTCATTAAAATAAACCAGGGCCCGGAGCTCAGGGATCCCCTGGGCCGTCCGGAATGCGGCCTTAAGCCACTCGACCCGGTATTTATCTTCTCCGGCAACCCCCAGCTCGGCGACAATCACCGGCTTGCCAAACCCTTTAACCAGCCCGAACTTCGGCCCGAAGATCTCCGTAAAAGCGAGGGCATCCGGCGCCCCCCAGAAGACGTCCCACTCCCGGAAGCCAAGCACTGTGAGGCCCACGTAGTCCACGTAAGTCTGGCCCGGCCAGTAGTCCCGGGCCGAGGGAGTGCCGGCGGGCGACCAGACGAACTCCACGTTCGAGGCCCCGGCTGCCCGGCAGACATCCACCACCCGCCGGTAGGCGGCGATGTAGTCCGCCGGCGACCCCGCAGACCAGGGGTAGAGGCCTTTCAGGTCCATTTCGTGGCCCCACCTCAGGAGGATTTCCTGGGGGATCTCGGCGGCCAGCACGGAGCACATCCGCCGGGCCTCGCCGTCATATTTTCCGGCGGCAACGTCCGGAATCAAGGTTCCCCCGGCGTCCCGCGGCCAGGGTTCGGCCGAAACCATCGGCACATGCCCCCGGGACCGGATCTCCTTGACCTGGGCGGCAAGACCGCTGGGGTCCAGGGTCCAGTTCCAGAAGATGTGCTCGATGCTCACCTGCGGCAGGCTCTGCAGGGAGCCGGACGGGTCATAGACCCCGAGGGCGACCCGGTCCTGGGGCAGGCCCCGAACCGGCAGGCTCACGGCCGAAGATGTCGGCTTCGGCCGGATATCGTCAGTCGGGAAGAGCGCCCGGGCGACAAAGGGTCCGGCGAGCACAGTCGATGCCCCGACTGCGACCCAGAGGGCCGCGAGCCGGAGGAAGCTATAACCGCGGCCGGCGCGGGCAAGGCCCCCGACCACGTCGATGGAGAGGACCAGCCCGACCATGACGGTTGTCTCGACCGCAAACAGCAGATACCCCTGAACGTCGGGCGGGCCCTGCCGGACCAGAAAAACTGCCATGGCCAGCAACTGGGTTGCGAGTAGGGCCAGGTAAATCTGGCGGGTGCCGGGGTTTCCGGCGGCCCTGGGGCGGTGGGCGGCGGTGCCTTTCGGAGTAATCATGTACGGGTGGCGGATGCCGGCGAGGGCATTAATCACGGCCCAGAGGGTGACAGGCCAGCGGGCAATCTGGAGGACAATACCCCGCCAGCTGAGCAAAAGGCCCTGAGGCAGGAACCAGCGCCGGGTCCAGAACCAGAAGGCCAGGGTCGCCCCCTGGACCGGGGCACTCCTTAACAGAAACTCCCAGAGGGGGACATGGGCAATGGGCAGGCCACTCACCAGCGCAAAGGCCGGGGCCAGGGCCAGAACAGCCATGCTTGCGGACCAGAGGGGATAAAAGGTCTGGGCAAAGAGAAACTGGACGGCCCGGGGGAGGGTCCAGTGTCTGATAAGTCTGGGCGTCCAGCTGAAGAGCACCTGCGCAATGGAGTAGGCCCAGGCGAACTGCTGGCCCAGGTAAACTTCGAGGGTCTCGGGGCCGTCGCCGACGGCCAGGGCCTCGGGTACGAAGACCCCCTTCCAGCCCTTAGCAGCCATCGCCACAGTGACCAGGTGGTCCTCGGCCCGGGTCGGGGGCAGGAGGCCGACTGACACGAGGGCTTCCCGGCGGACTGCGTAGTGGGACCCGATTATAAAGGGGGCGCCGGACCAGCCGTAAAAGCCGGCCTGCATCGGAACCTGGAACGGTAGCTCCTGCTCCATGGCCCCGCGGGCCGTCCACCGACCGAGGTTGCCGTAAAGGCTCGGGGCCGCAACCCACCCTATTTCGGGGTCCCGGAAGTAGCCGAGCACCCGGTCAAGGTAGAAAGGCCGGGGGTTGTGGTCAATATCCAGCAGAACGTAGACATCGTAGTCCCGGCCGGCCAGATCGAACCAGGAGTTGAAATTGCCGGCCTTGGTCTTCGCCTGGAAGGGCGGCCCCGGCTGGTTGTATTTTGCAATCCCCCGCCGGGAGAAGTGGCGGATCCCGTACTCGGCGGCCCGGCGCCGCACAAAGGGGTCGTTCTCCTCATCGAGCACCCAGCGGTCGACGGCGCAGCCGGCAGGCACGGCCAGTCCGGCCATCGCCCTGAGCTGCCTTTCGATAACCTCAGGGGATTCTTTCGACGGCACACACAGGGTTACAACCGCAACCCTGAGTCCCGGCGGGGGCGAAACCGAAACCGGCCGGCGCATCCGGCCGGCAAAGAACATGTATAGACCGGGCAGGAAGGTAAAGTCGTAAAAGATGGCGGCGCTCACCAGCCCAAAGAGCACCGGTGCGCCCATGTGGGCCGGCCGAAACCACCAGGACCACAGCAGGAGGTTGGCAACAAGCCAGAGGCCGACCAGGAGCAGGTACTCGCCCCTGAGGCGGCCCTGGATGAAGTTTTGGGACCCTTCTTTGATATCTGACCCGGCGCCGGGTTTGGATACCGTGCCGGAGCGTCCCCGGGTTATGAGCAGTAAAACGGGCCTGAAAAACGTCCCCAGTATGATGGCCACGATCCCTTTCCGGCCTGGCCGACAGCTGTTGCGTCGCGTCTGGCCGATGCTGTGCTTCGTTCTGTCCGCTCAGGAATCGGGCCGCTGAGGACAGGGTCGAGGGTGCTGGCAGTCCTACCAGGTCTGACGGACCGCAGGCCGACCGCTGTGCCCGGGCTGCTGGCCAGACTCCCGGCCGCGTCCAGATTCGCGGCCGACAGTCGCTCAGCTGGGGCGCGTCAGCGCCACCGCCGGGTCCGCTAAAGGTGTCCGCTAAGGGGTGCCGCTGGAGAATCCGCTCGGTGAGGGGGGTGACCGGCCGACTACCGGCCGGTCACTCTAAGCGTAACACCCGGGGTGCGTCCTGTCAACGGGTTACCCGGGTACTTTCGTACCAGCTGATTTCAGACCCGGTCGGCGGTGACCACCAGGCGGTGGCTGTAGACTTTGTCCGGGACGCAGGTGATGAGCACCAGCTGTTCCCGGCCGGTCGGTTCCAGCACCCGGACCTCCGTGGGCAGGACCACCTCGCGGTTTACAACCCGGTAAAGATAGGCCGTCTCGACGGTGTATAAGATGACGGCGGCCCCGACCTGGAGCTCCGGGAGCCGGTGGAAGACGTTCCCCTCCCGGGGGCTGGAGATGTGCCCCGAAAGGACGATCTTTCCCGGCTCGCCGGGGTTGGCCGTCCCCCGGTGGTGGCCCACCGCAAAGGCCGCCGTTTCCCAGATGAGATTCCCGGCCGCATCCGTCCGGGTGCCGACCGGCACGACCTTGCTGTCCAGCTCGATGCTCGGGATGACGATGCGCACCGGCGGCGGCTTGCGTGGGCCGGCACCCGGCGCCACTGCCGTCACGGGTATGACCCTGGCCATGGCCTCCTCGGCCGAGGTGGCCGGCCCCACCGGCGCCGGCGCAGCCGGCTGCGGCGTCGCCGGGGCCGCCGTCGGTGTGGGTGTCAGCAGCTGTACCCGCCGGGCGCCCGCACAGCCGGCTGCCGCGGCGGCTGACACCGCCAGGGCTGCGCCCAGGAAATCCCGCCGGGTAATCCGCTCAGGCCTGGCGTTCGAACCCGCCCCCATGGTCGAGGCCCTCCCACTTCCGGCGCCTTACATCGGCCCGGGCCTGCCTCACCCGCTTGAGTTCCTCCCTGACCCGGACCATCTCGGCCTGGACCTGCGCAAGCGCCGCCCGGTCGGCCTCAATCACCTGCCGGATCAGCCGGACCGCCTCCGGCGAGAGGACCGACCGGCCGCCCAGGGCGGCCAGGGCGTCGATTATCCGGCCCCGCTCGGCCCCAACGGCCGCCGCGGCCTCGTAGTCGCCGGCTTCCAGGGCCCGGCTCCGGCGGTCGGTAAGTTCCACAAGCCTGCGGACGAGGGCCTCGGCGTCAAACACCGCGGGTTGCCCCCACCGCTTCTTCCCAGGCCTTAAGCAGATTCTCAACCTGCCTGGCAAGTTCCGGAAGCCGGGACCCGTCCCGGCGGACGTAGGCCTCCGCCAGGGCGCGGTAGATAAAATCATAGACGCTGAAAAGACTCCGGGCGACCGGCGCGGCCTCAAGGTCAAGGGCGGACCACAGTTCGGCCACCACCTCCTGGGCCCTGACGATGGCGGCCCGGGCCTGGTCCCAATCGCCCCGGTCTGCGGCGCCGGCGGCGGCCTCAAGGAGCGCGGCCAGCCGCCGGTAAAGCAGCACGACAAGCCCGGCCGGGCCGGTTGTGGCGACCGCCGTCTGCCGGTAGGCATTCAAGCCGTCCACATGCTGTTAACCTCCGGTTGTTTGCGTCGTTTGCTGACCGGCACTTTGCAGGATCTGGGCCCCGAGCTGACCGCTCTGAACCTGGAGCTGGGCGAGCAGGGTCTCCATCGCGACGAACTGCCGGCGCAGGTACTCCTCGCGCCGGGAAAGGCTGTCTTCGAGGGCAGAAATGTAGTCGTTCAGGCTCTTTATCCGGTCGTCAAAGGCGTTTTGGTGGATACTCAAAAGCCCCCCGAAGCCCAGAACCGAATCCAGGTAGCCCCCAACCTGGTCGGCCGCGGCCTTGAGCACCGCATAAACCGCATCGGGGTTGTTCTGGAGGGCCTGCGTAAATTTTGCTTCGTCAACCCGGTAGTCGACGGCCGTTCCGGGGGCGCTTCCCACCGGCCCGGTGTCAATCCCGATGTCGGCCAGGGTCCGGTACGGCCCGGCCGGAACCAGCACACCCGAAAGGGCCGTCCGGAGCCGGGCCGCAACCAGCGTCACCGTGGAGTCGCCCAGAAGCGGCCCGGCTGTCTTCGTGTTCGGGTCGTAGTTCGTCTGCTGGGCAACGAAGTCTAAGACGGCGTTAAGTTTGGAAACGAAGTCCTTTGCGGCGTTAAGACCGGGTCCGGCGTCCTGGGCGACGGTGACGGTCACCGGCGAGGCCGTCACGCCCTTAAGCTCCAGAGTAATTCCCGGCAGAAGCCCTGAAACCGTATTCGTCGGGCTCGAAAGGGGCTGGCCGTTATTCACCGTACTGATAGAATAGACGGCGTTCTGGCCGAGGGCCTGCGTCGCAGACAGGAGCCCGGCTGCCTGGAGAAAATTGCCGGAGACGTCCTGCAGGCTTATCCGGGTATTCCCGGTCGCTCTGGCGGTAAGAACCAGCCGGTCCTGCAGGGGGTCGTAGCTTGCGGTCACCCCGGCCGCCGACGAGTTTATCCGGGCGATGATGGCGCTTAAGCTGTCATTTAAGGTGTAGGTTATCGTCACCCCGTTTATGCTGAAGCTCCCGTCGGAAGTTATCGGGGCTGCCAGCCGGGCCGCCGATGAGCCGACCGGTGCCGAAAGGTTTACAACCCCGAGGTTGCCGGCGCTGTCAATCCGGTAGGTCCCGCCCACATTCTGCTGGACCCCGTTTGTGAGGCGCGCTGCCGAAAGAAAATTGCTGGTGTCGGCCCCGCTCCCGAGCTGGATCGGATTTGCCGACTCGAGCCTTAAGATGTTGGGCCTGCCGTAGGCGTCGTTTACCAGCGAGGCGGTCACCCCGGCCCCGCTGGCGTTTATCCGGTTTATCACGTCGTTAAGCGTATCTACCGCCGGGTCCACGCTTACGGCCACCCCATTTATCGAAAACGTCCCGGCCGTCACGGCCGTCCCCAACCCGGCCTGACTTAACGGAACGGACGGGTTCACCGGCTGGCCCAGGGCCTGGGCGGAGCCCACCACCGTCGGGGTAGCCAGCTGCTGGACCGTGACCTGAAAGCTTCCCGGGACGGCGTCGGGGCCGGCCGTGACCGCAACGCCGCCGCCGGCGGCCGCCGTCCGGGCCAGGACCACGCTCCGGAGGGCGAGGTTCGAAAGGGCAAGCTTAAGGTCCGAAAGCTTTGCCCGGAAGTCGCCGATAAGTTTCTTCTGGTTTTCTAAGGCGCTTTTCCGGTTCTGGAGCTGGGTAATGGGCTGACGTTCGAGGTCGATGAGCTTCTGGACAAACTGGTCCCAGTGGATCCCCGAGATTACGCCGGTTACGCTGGCGGTTCCGAATGCACCGAACATCCGGAGGGTCCTCCCCCGCTACTTTAAGAAGTCCAGCAGGCTGGGCTGGATGACCCGGGCCGCCCCCATGAGGGCCGCCCGGTAGGCGGTCTCGCCCACGGCAAGCTGGGTCGTCGCCTCGGCAAAGTCGACGTCTTCAACGTTCGATTTGAGCCCCGTAACCGAAAGCTTGAGGTCCTGAAGGCGGCTTGCCGCCGCTTCCAGCCGGTTGAGCCTGGCCCCGACAACGACCCGGTTGTCGACGGCCGCGTTTATCGCCTGGTCCAGGGCCGGGAGCGCCGCCTCCACGGCCGCCGAGCTTCCGGAGTTTAAGGCGTCCCGGAGCTGAATAAGGGCGGCGATGGCCGGGCCGAAAACCACGTCGGCCGTAAGGTTTACCGTGATGGTTGTCCCGGCCTCGATTTCGGCCGGCATCTGGCCCCCATCCCCCTGGTAGGGCGGCGGGGCGGGGACGTCATATTCGTTGGGAAGCGGGTTGTACGGCGGCGTCGTCACCTTGAACCCCGAGAAGATATACCGGTCCCCCAGCATCGTTTTGCTCAAGCTGAAGGTGTGCCCCAGAAGCTGACGGACTTCCAGGGCGATGCGCTGCCGGTCGTCGGCCGAGAGGGTGTCGCTGGCCCCCTGGACGGCCAGCTCCCGGGCCCGCTGGAGGGTCTGGGTAAGGTCATTCAAGGCCGCATCCGCGGCCGAAAGCCACCCCTGAGCCCGGTCGATGCTGGCAAGGTGCTGGTCAATCCGCAAAAGAACCGCCCGGTAGCCCAGGGCCGAGGCGGTACCCGCCGGGTCGTCTGCCGGCCGGGTGATCCTCCGGCCCGAGGCAACCTGCCGCTGATAGCGGTTAAGCCGCCCGAAGGCCGCCGCAATATCCGCCAGGATCTGCTCGCCGATCTGCCGCTGGGTAATCCGCACTGCCAGCCTCCCTTTACCGGCCGACCACTCCGGTCCGGTTTATGAGCTGGTCTAAAATCTCGTCAAGGACCGAAAGGCTCCGGGCCGCCGCTTCGAAGGCCCGCTGGTAGAGGACAAGCCTGGCGGCCTCCTCATCCAGGGACACCCCGGAAAACCCGTCCCGACGGGCCTCAAGGTACTGCTGAACCACCTCCTGGTTCGCCTTCTGGTCATCGGCCTGCCTGGCCTCCAGCCCCAGCCGGCCCACGACCTGCTGATAGTACTCGCCTAAGGTCGCGGCGCCGCCGGCCATAAGCTTCTGGTACTGGACCTGGGCGACGGCCAGGGCGCCCCTGCCGTCGCCGGGAGAATCCGGGCCCTGGGCCGCGGCCACCTTATTCGGGTCGGCAGCCACCGCGGGGTTCACCGCCAGGGTTGCGGCCTCATCCCCGGCCGTAAAGACGAAAAAGTCAAGGCCGGTGGAGTTGTCCAGACCGTAGCCGGCCCGGTGGACGGCATTCACCGCGCCGGCCAGCGCCTGGGCCAGGCTGTTAAGTTCCCCGATCTTCCCGGGAATCACCCCATCCCGCAGGTCGATTAAAGCCTTAAGCTCCCCGGAGCCGTCGCCGAAGGCGACCGGCGAGCCGTCTGACCAGACCGGCACGGCAAAGCCCCCGGGTCCCGGCGCCGTCGAAAGGCTGAACGTCTGCTCGTTGTGGACGAGCATCCGGCCGCCGATATAGACGGTTAGCTGGCCGTTCGAGTTCTCAACATAGGCGACCCGAACAATGTGGGAAAGCTCATCGATGAGCCGGTCGCGGGTATCAAGCAGGTCATTCGGGTTCTGGCCCGCCGCCCGAACCTGGCCGATCTGGACGTTGAGACGGGCGATGCGTTCGGCCAGGTCGTTAATTTCGGCGACTTTGCCTGCGACCCGGAAGTCCAGGTCCTGCTGGAGCTGCCGGAGCCGGCCGACCATCCCGTTAAAGAGGCCGGCCAGGTTCTGGGCGGACTGGATGACGCTTGCCCTGATGGCCGTATCCTGGGGGTTAAGGGCCAGCTCCTGCCAGGCGCCCCAGAACCGTCCGAGCTGCTCGTTTAAGCCCGAATCCGACGGCTCGTTAAAAACCGCCTCGACCTGGGCGTATCCGTCGGCGAGCGCCGTATAGTAGCCCGAAAGGGTGTACTGCTGACGAAGCTGGAGGTCGGTAAAGGCGTCCCGAAGCCGGTCGACGGCGCCGACCTCTACGCCCGTGCCGAGCTGGCCGGCGCCGGCGGAAGCGGTCAGCCCCGGCCAGGGGTAGGGGGGCGCAGTCTCCAGCCGGGCGGTCTGACGGGAATACCCCGGAGTACTGGCATTGGCGATGTTGTGGGCGATCACGTCGAGGGCGAGCCGCTGGGCCTGGAGGGCCCGGAGGGCAATCTCAAGGCTGCCGAAGGTCCCCCACATCAGGCCCCGCCTCCGGGCGGCGGGCCGTACGGCGCCCCCCCGGTGCGCCGGCCCTCAAGCCAGCGGCTGTAAGCGGCCGTCACCCGGATAAGCTCCCCGTAAAGGCCCAGGTTCCGGCTCACCGCGGCCCTGAGGCGCCGGAGAAGCGGAATAAGCTCCGGGGAAATGTCCGTCTGGCGGCCCAGCCGCCGTGAAAGCTCCGTCCGGGCGAGGGCGGCGGTCCCAAGGGCCCCGATATCCCCGGCCGCCACCGCCGCCCGCTCCCGTTCGCAAAGCTCAAGCAGGGCCTCAACGGTCAGCGCCGGCTCGTTCAAGGCTCGTTCCCCTTTACAAGAAGCCTTGCCAGCTCAAATTCGTCGACGGTGTACTGCCCGGCGGCAATCCGGGCCTTAAGGTCGGCCACAACCTCGGGCCGGATTTCCTGGGCATTCCGAACGGCCTGATGAAGGGCCAGGATGAGCCGCACCTCGGGAGATACGGAGACGCCGCCGGCCTCTGTGAAGTCTTCCCACCCGGGTGCGCGGCCGCCCTGCCCGGGCCGCGATACCGGGCCGCTTCCGGCGGCCGGCCGGCCCGGCCCCACCGGCCGCGGCGGCTGGTGGCCGCCAGGACCGATCCTTGATACGTCCATGGCTTTCTCTTCGACCTCCGTTCTGATCTATCGGCAGGCCAGCTTATTTCATCAGCCCCTGGCCAGTTCGATGGCCTGGCTGAGGAGCTGATCCTGGTCCCGGATCACGTTAAGGTTGAGGGTATAGGCCCGCTGGGCGGCGATAAGCCTGGTGAATTCCCCGACCAGCTCCACCCCCGACATCTCCAGGTAGCCGGGAAGAATCGCCGCCGGGCCGAACCGGTCCGGCCCGGCGGGTCGGGCCGGTCCGCTTGAGGCCGACTCCCGGAAAAGACCCCCGCCCAGGGGCTCGAGGTTTTCAGGCCGGTCAAAGGTGAAGAGCTCAAGCCGGCCGACGACGGTTTCGGTTCCGTCATCGGCCGCCGCCACCGTACCGTCAGGCCGAACCTCGACCCGGCTGTCGGCCGGCACCCGGATTTCCGGGTCAAGGGGGAGTCCGCCGAAGGTCACGAGCCGCCCCGTCCCGTCGAAGCGCAGGTCCCCCCGGCGGGTGTAGGCGAAGCTGCCGTCCGGGAGCCGCACCCGCAGGAAGGCGCGGTCATTAGCCAGGGCCACATCCAGCGGCATCCCGGTCCCGGCAAGAGGCCCCGGGCGGGTAAGCAGTCGGCGGACGGCGGCGGTTGCGCCGCCCGCCGGCGAAGCCTCCACCTGAGTCAGGCGGGTCGGCCGGAACGCCGGCGTCGAGAGATTCGCCAGGTTGTGGGCAATTTCATCCACCGCCGCCTGGTAGGCCAGCGCCCCGGATACTGCCGCGGTCATTATCGGAAGCATCTTTCACCCCTCCTAATCCCAGCGGCCGAGCTGCTGGAGCGCCCGGTCCAGGGTCGAATCCGCCTCAAGAAGCATCCGCTGGGCCGATTGATACGCCCGCATGGCCGCCAGCAGTTGTGCAACCGTCTCGGTGACGTTAACGTTCGACTGCTCAATGGCCCCCTGCAGGACGGCCGTCCCGGGCGGGGCGGGTGGGGGCTGGAAATTCGGGTCCGCAGGACGCAGGAGGTTGTCCCCCACCCGGACAATTCCCGGCGCCTCAGAAAGGTCGGCAATCCTGAGCCGGTCAACCGCCTGGCCCTCCACGGTTACCGTCCCATCCGGGTCCACCCTGAAATCCGACGTCCCCACTTGAATTGGGCCGTTTAAGCCCAGGACCCGGTCACCCGCCGCCGTGGTAAGGAACCCTTCGGCGTCGACGAAGAAGGTGCCGTCCCGGGTGTAGGCCGGGCCATCCGGACGCTCGACGACGAAAAACCCGACCCCGTCAATAGCCAGGTCAAGGGGCTCACCCGTATCGGTTATCGGCCCGGGGCTTAAGTCGATGGCCGCGGGCTCCAGCTCAGTTCCGGTCCCGAGGGGACCGACGGGCGCCGTCAGAGCGGCCCCCCCCAATCGCCAGAGCCCGAGGGCCGTTCGCCCGGCCTGGGCAAGGAGCGTCTGCTTGAAACCCGGCGTGCCGAGATTCGCCAGGTTGTGCGCCAGCAGTTCCTGACGCCGAAGCTGAACGTCAAGCTGTGAGACCGCGGTGTAAAGGCCCCGGATCATCGACTGCGCCTCCGTATTTTTGTGAAGACGATGCCGGCGGCCGCGGCGACTGTTGCCCCGGCGCCGAAACCGCCGGCAACCAGCAGTATCGGACTGGTTCCAGCCTGCGGCGCCCCTGCCGCAGCCAGGCGAGCCGGCTCATCTCCGCCGGTTCGGGGAAGTTCTGACGGCAGCGCCCCCCGGGCCGCAGCGCCTTCCGGCGGCTCAATGCGGCCGGCGATGGACCGGCGCGGCCCGGGCGCCGGAGGCGGCCCACCGTCCTCAACGCTGATGAGCATAAGGTCCCAGTTTTCCTCGGGGATCGCCTCGGGCAGAACGTAATCGAGGTGCGCCGTGCCGTCCGGGCCGACGTTAAACCGACCCAGGTTGTAGGCGGCGCCGCTTGCGGCCTTGAGGAGCCAGATGTTGTACGTTTCCGTTCCGAGCCGGGGCAGTCCCACCACACTCAGCCGGACCTCGCCCTCTTTGAAGACCAGTTCGGCTACCCCGGCGGCGTCCCGCGGCCCCCAGTTTGAGATGCCCGGCATGTAACCGAGCACCACCCGAACCGGCGTGCCGTTGGCCAGGGCGTCTGGCGGCGGGTACGCCGCGGCGGCATACAGGGTCAGGCTGATGGCTGCTAAAACCAGCCGAACTGACGGCCTCATTTTAAGAGCCTCCTACCGGGGTGGTAAATCCGGCGCCGGCGGCCGCCCGGAGCCGCATGATTGCCCGGGTGTAGAGCTGAATCGCCCGGGTTGGGGATATGCCCAGCACCGCCCCGATCTCCGCAAAGGTTAGCTCTTCTTTAAAATACAGAGCCAGGACGAGGCGGTCCCGCTCGGGCAGGGTTCTTATCGCCTCGGCCACAACCCGGACCGCTTCCTGCTCCTCCACGTATTCGGCCGGGTCAGTCCCCGCCGCGGCGCCGGCGAGTCGGTCGGCAACAGTAAGTGAATCGTCGGGCGCCCCTGCGGCGGCGCGCCGCCGCAGGGGCGTTTCGAGGGAAAGAACCTGGGCCGAATCGTGAAGGAGGGCCTCCCGGTAGGCCTCAACCGAAAGACCCAGGGCTCCGGCGACCTCAGCATCCGTCGGGTGGCGGCCGAGCCGCTGGTAGAGGGTCTCGTGGACCTCCTCCAGTTCCCTCAGGCGCCGGGCGGCTCCCCGGGGGTGGATGTCCAGCTGGCGCAGGGCATCCACAATGGCACCCCTGATCCGCTGGCGGGCAAAGGTTTCGAATTTGACCCGGCGGGTCGGGTCGTAGCGGTCCACGGCCTGGATGAGGCCGACCATCCCGTACCCGACCAGGTCCTCCCGGTCGACGACGCCCGGGATGCCGATGCCGAGGCGGGCCGCCACCTGCCGGACCAGGGGAGCATAGTGCAGGATGAGCTTCTCCCGGAGGGCCGGGTCGCGGGTTCTGAAGAACTGCTCCCAGACGTCCTCGATTCTCACCGGTCGGCCCTCCGCTGGTCCGGCCGCAGGAGCCACAGGACCATCAAGCCGATGGCACCGACCCCGGCCGCCCCAACAATACCCCTCACCCAGGCCGTCTCGATGGACGCCCCCGCAAGCACCCCACCCCAGGCGACGGCAATGAATACGGCCGCCGGCGCAAGGAGCACAAGTTCAACCCACCGCATCACTCATTCCTCCGGTGACCTGCGCTGTTTGAGCTGTTTCCGAAGGCAGAACCTGATAATTGCTTCCCGCCTGCCCGGCTCGATATCGACAAATTTGGCCCCGGCCTCGAACGGAAATTGACTGCGCCCAGCTCCCCGCTCGGCCGGCCGACGCCGCACCCAGACGACCTCAACCCGGACCGAAAAAACTCCGGTCCCATTCAGCCCAAGCTCGAGCTCGAGCTGGTCCCCGACCTTAAGGGGGCGGTCGGCAACCAGCCCCAGGCCGCCCCCACTGATGTCCCGCAAAAGAAGGTTGACTGCCACCTGCGGCGGCTCCTGGGCGCCGGAAGCTCCCGGCCGCACCAGCACGGCCTGGGCCGGCATCATGCCCAGGGGAACCCGGAAGAATTCCCGCCGCTGATGCCGGACCCACTCGCCCGCGGCCTCCACCACCAGCACCGGCACCTGGCCCAGGTTCCGTCCCAGAACCACCGCTTCCAGCCGGTAGATCCCCCGCTCGCCGACGATCTCCACTACTACCCGGTTGCCGGCAGCAAGCCGGACCGGCACAAGGTTCCGCATGGGGTAGGCCAGAACCAGCCGGTTGCCGTCCCCCAGAACGTCCTCGACCCTGGACGGGTAACTCTCCGTGCCGCTTTCCCCGGCGATAACGATGTTCACCGGTCGGCCGACCTTGAGATAGCCTTCGGGAAGCGTCATGAGCCGTCCAGCTCCACGGTGGTGCGAATCTCAAGCTGATAGCCGGGAGCCACTTCCGCATACGAAAGGATAACCAGCCCCGGCAGCGACCGTTCGGTAAGCCGCCGGAGGGGAAGCCTCAGCTTCGGCGGGCAGAACAGCACCGCCCGATGGCCCTCCGCCGCCAGACTCTCCATTGCGGCGGCCAGGCGCGACAGCAGCTGCCTGGCAGTGTCGGGCGGGAGGGCCAGAATGGTCGAGCCGCCTTCGGCGGTTGTCAGGCTGTTTAAGAGCAGTTCCTGAAGGCCCGGCCCCAGGGCGAAGCCGATGATCCGGCTGCCCTCAGCCAGCTGCTGACTGATGAGGCGGCAGAGCCCCTGGCGGGCCGCCTCGGAAAGCTGGTCCGGGTCGCGGGTGGCTTTAAGCAGGGGCGAGATGGCCTCCAGAATCGTCACCAGGTCGCGAATCGGGACCCGCTCCCGCAGCAGGTTCTGGAGCACCCGCTGGAGCTCGCCCAGGGAAAGCTGGTCGGGAATGAGCTCCTCGACCAGCGCCGGATACCGGCTCTTGAGCTGGTCCACGAGCTGGCGGACGTCCTGGCGGGTCAGCAGTTCGGCCGCCAGGGACTTGACCGTTTCCGACAGGTGGGTAATGATAACCCCGGCCGGGTCGACGACGGTGTGCCCCGAGAGTTCGGCCTGGTCCCGGAAGCCCGCCTCAATCCACCTGGCCGGCAGGCCAAAGACCGGCTCCTTTGTGTCTTCGCCGGGGATCTCGGGCGCCCCGGCGCGGCCGCCGGCCCCGTGGAGGACAAGATACATGTTTGGCCGGACCTCGCCCGAGGCCACCGGCACGCCCCGCAGCTTTATCCGGTACTGGTAGCCCCCGAGCTCAAGGTTGTCCCTGACCCGGACGGTCGGAATGACAAACCCGAGCTCCTGGGCAATCTGCCGGCGCAGGAGGGTTATCCGCGCAAGAAGCGGGCCTCCGGGGGAGGCCCCGCCCTCGACCAGGGGAATGAGGCCGTAGCCGACCTCCAGCTCAAGGGGGTCGGGCTGAAGGGTCTTCAAGACGGCCGCAACCTCGTCGGCCGGCTCGGGCGCCGCTGAAGGCGGCTGGGCTGCCCCGGGACCGGACGGGCCCAGCGCGGACCGCCGCAGGGCGTAAGCCAGGCCTCCCAGGCCCGCCCCAACGGCCATGAACGGCAGGGTCGGCATGCCCGGAATGAGGGCAAGGCCCCCCAGCAGGCCGGCGGCCACGGCGAGGGGTTTCGGGCCGTAGAGAATCTGCCGGGCCATCTCCTGGCCGAGGCTGCCGCCTTCGGCGGCGCCGGCCCGGGTTACGATAATCCCGGTGGCCGTCGAGATGAGCAGGGCCGGAATCTGTGAAACCAGGCCGTCGCCCACGGTCAGCACCGTGTAGGTCTGGAGGGCCCGGTCGATGGGGAGGCCCCGCTGCAGAACCCCGATAACGATGCCGCCGACGATGTTGATCAGGATGATAACCACCCCGGCGACGGCATCCCCCTTGACGAACTTGCTCGCCCCGTCCATCGCACCGTAGAAGTCCGCCTCGAGCTCGATGAGCCGGCGCCGGCGCCGGGCCTCGGCCTCATCGATGATCCCCGCATTAAGGTCGGCGTCAATGGCCATCTGCTTTCCGGGCATCGCATCCAGGGTGAACCTGGCGGCAACCTCGGCCACCCGGCCGGCCCCGTTGGTTATGACTACGAACTGGATGACGATGAGAATCAGAAAGATGACCACCCCGATAACGTAGTTGCCCCCGATAACGAAGTGGCCGAAGGCATCGATTACCCGGCCGGCGTAGCCGTGAAGGAGGATCTGGCGGGTCGCCGAGACGTTGAGCCCGAGCCTGAAGAGGGTCGCCACCAGGAGCAGGGACGGGAAGACCGAAAACTCCAGCGGCTCCCGGATGTACATGGAGACCAGCAGCACCGTAAGCGCCAGGCCGATGTTGATGGTGATCAGCGCATCGAGCAGGGCCGGGGGCAGGGGCAGGATCATCATCCCGACCACGACCACCACCGCAACCGCCAGGTAAATGTCGGAAAGACCCCGGCGCTGGGCCGGACGGGCACTAACCGCCATGACTCACCCCCGTGTGCCGGAGCCGGTAGATGTACGCCAGCAGTTCGGCAACAGCCTCATAGAGGGCCGGCGGAATCTCCATGCCGACCTCGACGGCGCGGTAGAGGGCCTGGGCCAGGGGCGGATTCGAAACCACGGGCACCCCGGCCTGCCGGGCCAGCGTCCGGATCCGCTCGGCCACAAGCCCCCGGCCCTTGGCGATAACCCGGGGCGCCCCGTCACCCCGACGGGGGTCGTAGCGGAGCGCCACGGCCAGGTGCGTCGGGTTGGTAACGACGACATCGGCCTTCGGCACCGCAGCCATCATGTTTCTGAAAGCCAGCTGCCGGTGCCGGCGGCGCAGCTGAAGCCGGATGGTCGGGTCGCCCTCGGCCTGGCGCATCTCTTCCTTAAGCTCGGTCCGGGTCATCTTAAGCTCCCGCTCGTGGCGCCACAGGCGGTAGCCGTAATCGGCGGCGGCCAGCACCCCGAAGGCGATGACCCCCCGGAAAAAGAGGTCGGTTACGAGCGCAAACAGTTCGCCGAGGCCGCCCATAAGGTCACCGGCCGACCAGAAGGCCAGCCGGTGAAGCCAGGGAACCAGGGTGAAGTAGACGACCAGGCTCAGGACGGCCGCCTTAAGCAAAGACCGGAAAAGCTCGATGAGCCCGCCGAAAGAGATGAGTCGGCGCAGACCGGTCAGGGGATTCAGCCGGTCAAGGTCAGGCTTTAAGGGGTGAAGGCTCAGGGCGCCGCCGGTCTGCAGCAGGCCAATGCCGATGCCAGCACCCCCGGCGGCCAGCACTACCGGCGCTGCCAGCACGAGCCCACCCACAACCTCCCCGCCCAGCAGACCCCAGAGGGCATCCGGGGAACCCCCGGCCGCCGGCCGGGAGAGGTTCACCGTAAGCAGCTGCTTGAGGCCGCGAAGGATGCCGGACCCGCCCCAGTAGAGGGCAAGGCCTCCCGCCGCGAGCCCCGCGACGGCCGTAAGTTCGGTGCTTACGGCCACCATGCCCCGTCTTCTGTACTCCTGCCGGCGGCGGGGAGTCGGCGGGGCAACCTTCTCCTCGCCCATCAGGACGCCCCCCGGGAGCCGCCAAAAACGGCTCCTGCGGCTTGAATGATCCCGTTAATGACTGCCGGTGCCTGCCCGAAGACCAGCGGCGCGCTGAGGGCGATCAGGACAAGCCCGAGGCCGAGCTTAACGGGCAGGCCGACCCCGAAGAGGTTGAGCTGTGGGGCGGTCCGGACCAGAATCGCCAGTGCCAGGTCCACCACCAGCAGCCCCCCGACCACGGGCAGTCCCAGGCGCAGGGCGAGCCCCAGAACCCCACCCAGCACCTGGGCCAGCCGTGCCGGCGCCGCCACCGGATCCGTTCCCGGCGGTACCAGCCGCAGCCATTCGACCAGGGCAATAATCGCCTGGTGATGCGCATTGGATGCCAGGATAACCGCCCCGGCCGCCAGCTGATAGAGCCGGTCGAGGGGGTTGACCGCCTCGCCCGAGCCGGCTTCGCCGGCCCCATCCCCGGCGACCGCCTGGGCCAGGGTAAAGCCAGTCTGGAGGCCGATAAGGGCCGCCGTCTGCCGGTAAACGCTCAGGCCGAGCCCCAAAAGCCAGCCCATCATCAGCCCCAGGACCACCTCCCGGATAAGGGCGATGACGAAGTCTGGGGTATTTCCCGGGACCGGCGGCGCGGCCGCGCCGCCCGGCACCAGCGGCAGGACCGCATAGGCCCAGGTAAGACCAAACCAGATCCGGGCCGGGGCCCCCAGCCAGCCGAACCCCGGAACCGGCATAACCGCAAGCAGGGCGGAGAGCCGGGCACCGGCGAGGAGCCACCGGGTCATGGTTTCGGGGTCCGCCGGCACGGTTACGGTCCTCCCCGCCCGATCTGGGGCAAAAGCCCGTAAAGGTTGACGGTGAAAGCCGCAAGACTTCCCAGAAGCCACGGTCCCAGAACGGCCAGGGCCGCAAACACCGCCAGAAGCTTCGGCACAAAGGCCAGGGTAAATTCGTTTATCTGGGTTGCGGCCTGAAGGATTCCGATTACCAGACCGGCCGCAAGGGCCACGGCCAGCACCGGTCCCGCCGTGTACAGGACCTGGCCGAGCATCCGGGCAGCAACCTCGACTGCCAGCTGTTCGCTCATTGCCGCTCCTCAGTTAAAACTGGCCACCACGGACCGGACGACTAAAGTCCAGCCGTCGACCAGCACAAAGAGCAGGATCTTAAAGGGCAGTGAGACGACGACGGGCGGCATCATCATCATGCCCATGGCCATGAGCACGCTGGAAACCACCAGGTCGATGACCAGGAAGGGCACCAGGATGACAAAGCCCATCTGAAAGGCCGTTCTGAGCTCGCTCAGGATGAAGGCCGGAATCACCACGTGCAGGGGCAGCTGCATCGGGTCGGATGGGGCGGCGATTTTCGCCAGTTCGACGAAGAGGCCCAGGTCCTTTTCGTTCGTCTGCCGGAGCATGAAGGTTTTTACCGGGCCCTCGGCCCGGGCCCAGGCGTCTTCGGCGCTGAGTTCCCCCCGCAGGTAGGGTCCGAGGGCATCCCTATTCACCCGGTCCCAGGTGGGGGCCATGGTAAAAACCGTTAAAAATAGGGCGAGGCCGATGAGCACCTGGTTGGGCGGCAGTTGCGGCAGGCCCAGGCCGCTCCGCAAAAAGCCCAGGACGATAACGATGCGGGTAAAGGAAGTGGTCGTCATGAGAATTGCCGGCAAAAACGAGAGGAGGGTCAAAAGCCCCAGGACCTCGAGGCTTGCCGAGGCGGTACCTGCCGCCCCCGCCGCACCCTGCGGGCCTGCCACCTCCACCCGAACCGCACCGGCTGGGGCGCACCCGCCCAGCCCGAGACCAAGGACTGTGATGCTGAGGAGAACCGCTCGACTTCTCACTTCCCGGGCAGATGCTACCGCCCGGGCAACCCAGCCAAGTAGGGACTACAGGCCAGCCCCTTAAGGCCACAAGTCCTGGCCAGCTGGCTATGACCGGTGCTGGGTGCGGCCCAGGGGCAGCGCCACCAGCAGGCGGGTGCCGGCCCCAGGCCGGGAACTTACCCGCAGCCGACCGCCCCGGGCCCGAACCGCCTGCCGCAGAAGGGCCAGCCCCAGGTGGCCCCGGCGGCCGAGTTCGGCCAGCTTTGAACGGTCAAATCCGGTCCCGTCGTCGGCCACCTCCAGCCGAATCCGCCCCGGCTCCCGCCGGAGCTCGACCCGGATCTGCCGGGCCCGGCCGTGACGGACGGCGTTGGCCACGCCCTCCCGGACGACCTGGCAGATGACCTCGGTAATATCCGGGGGCAGCGCCGCGGCCTGGCCCAGCTCGAAGCTTATCTGCGGCGCCGCGCCGTCGGCCTCCCCGCCGGGCCGGCCGCGGCGCGCGGCCAGCCCGGCCGCCGCGCTGGCTTCCAGGGCCGCCCGCAGCTGGGCGGCCCGCTGTACCCGCTTAAGCGACGCCGCCAGGTGCCGGAGCCGCTCCAGGCTCTCAGCAAGCTCGGTCCGCAAGGCTTCAAGCTCGGCAATCATCGCCCCATCTCCCGTCTGACCGGCAGCCCAGCGGGCCGCGACCCGGTCGGCCCGGAAAAGGCTTATGGCCAGCCAGGGCATCACCTGGTCGTGGAGATGGCTGGCCAGCCGGTTGGCAACCAGCTCAACTTCCGTCATGCCCGGTAGCCTCCGTTCCTGACGAGACCGCTGTTGTGGGCGACCAGGGCGGCGGCCACCCGGTCCGTGACGTTAAGCTTCTGAAAGATGACCGAAAGGCGGTTCTTAACCGTGGAGGCCGAAACGCCGAGCTTGCGAGCAATTTCTTTGTTAGAATATCCGGCGGCCAGAAGCTTTAAGACCTCGACCTCCCGGGAAGTCAGGGCATTCGGGCCTGAGAGGAGTGGATTGCAGCGCTCCCGGTAGCGGCGCAGAAAACCGGTCATGAGCTTCGGGTCGATGGCCGAACCCCCTTCGGCCACGGCCCGGATCGCCCCAACCAGCTCCGGCAGGCCGCCGCTTTTCAAGACATAGCCCCGGACACCGGCGGCCACCGCCCGGTCCAGGTGCTCCTGGTCGGCATGCATGGTGAGGATGATAACCGCTGTCTCCGGGGACTCGGCGGCAATGGCCTCGGCGGCCGACAGGCCATCGGCCCCATCGCCGGGCATCTCAATATCCAGGACGACAACGTCGGGCTTGAGCTTTGCTGCAAGATGCCTGGCCGTCCGGCCGTCGGGGGCTTCACCAACAACCTGAATATCGGGGATGTCGCTGAGGAGTTCTTTAAGACCCTGTCTGAAAATCGTATGGTCATCCGCGATAAGGACCCGGATCAATCAGCTCGCCTCCGCAACAGGCTTTTCTCCGCTCGGGAGAACTTCACCAGGCTTATAACATACCGGACACCAAGTGTCAAGGGCCAGGGCGCCTGCTTAATCGCGAAGCCAGCCCGTTGAGAAACCGGCAGGCATCGGCAACCGACCCCAGCACTTCATCAGCGGCGGCAGTAACTTCCGGCGGAGTCTCGGGTCCGGCAACTGCGACAGAAAGCCCGGCCCCACCCTGAACTCGCCACTCCATCACCGCCCGGAAGGCGTCGACGTCGGTCAGGTCGTCGCCCAGGTAAACGACGCCCCGCAAACCAAAACCGGTTATAAGCCGGCGCACCGCCTCACCTTTGTTTGCGCCCGCGGGCCGGACCTCCACCACCTGCTTGCCCTCGGTCAGCACGTAGCCGGGCGGAACCCGGTCCGACAGCAAACCCAGGATGCGTCGGCGGGCTTCGACCGGGTCGGCACTTCCCCGGTAGTGGACTGCCAGGCCCGGACCTTTAATCTCAAGCCGGCCGGCTGAGCCAAGCTGATCCTTCAGCCACTGGGCAAGCCGGGTGATGACCGGGTCGTCCGAGCGTTCCCCGTTCCAATCGGCCCCGTGGAGGCCGACGTAGAGGATCCCGGGCAGGCCCACCTTCGCCTTAAGGTCGGCCGCCGACCGGCCGGAGACCAGGGCCACCAGCTCGAGGGCCGCGGTGAGGGCCCGCAGGACCGGGCGGCAGCCGGGGTGAAGGCGGGCCGCCTCCGGCGTCGGCGCAATCTCGCTTAAAGTGCCGTCGAAATCCGAGATGAGACCCGCCGGCCGGTTGCGGAGGACGGCCACGGCCCGGGCAATCAGGTCATTCACGGCCGGTAGATCTGCCGGTAGGCGCCGTAAAAACCGTAGACGAGGCGCACGTAGGCCTGGGTTTCCCGCAGGGGTATCAGCTCGACGAAGAGGTCCGGGTCGTCGACCCCGAACTGGTCCCGCCAGCGCTGGGCGTTGCCGGGTCCGCCGTTGTAGGCCGCCAGGGCAAGCCAGAGGTTGTTAAACCGCCCGAGCTGAGCCGAAAGGTAGTAGGCCCCGAACTCGATGCTGACGGCAGGCTGAAAAAGGCGGTCAGGGTCGAAGTCGCTGTAACCGAGCCGGGCGGCGATGTCCCGGGCCGTGGACGGGATCACCTGCGTAAGGCCCCGGGCCTGGGCTGAAGAAACCGCCCGGGGATCGTAGCGACTCTCCTGACGGATGAGGGCGTAGAGCAGAAGGGGGTCGATATCGAACCGCCGGGCTGAGGCATCGACCAGGTCGGCAAAGGGCAGGGGATAAAAGGCCCGCTCAAGGCTGGCCGGCAACTGCCCGGACCTGCCGGCCGCCGCAAGGAGCATCGAAACCCCGTCGCTGTAGAGGCCGGCATTGACCAGCAACGGCCCGAGCCGGACGCCCAGCGTGGGGTCAACCGACCAGACCAGACTGCGGACAATCTGCCGGGCGTCGTCCACAAAGCCGGCCTTCCAGAGGGCCAGGCCCACCCGAAAGTCGGCCGGGGGCAGAAATGGTTCGCCACCCGTAGAAAGGGTCCGGTCAGCCGGAGGCAGGGGCTGATAGGGGCGCCCGGCCGGCCCCGAAGCCAGCCCGGCCAGGACCTCCCGGGCCCGAACCTGGTAGTAGACCGCCTCGCCCGAAAGGCCGGGCAGGCCGTCAACCAGGGGCTGCCAGATGCGGGCCGCTTCGTCGGGCCGCCCCTGACCCAGGGCAAGCTTGCCCAGCCAGAACCGGGCCCGGGCTCCGCCCAGATCGGGCCGGTCGGCCAGGAGCCCCCAGTGGGCGAGGGCCTGGTCCGCCTGACCCTGCCGGTAGGCCACGAGGCCCAGGTAAAACCGGGCGTCCTGGCCCCGGGCGGTATCGGGCAGGCTTTCGGCTAACCGGCGGTAATAGACCAGGGCCCGGTTCGGGTCGCCGTAGCGCTCCTCGGTCCGGGCCAGGTCCCAGAGGGCGGCCTCGGCCCAGGGGCCAGTCGGGTCGGCTTCGTAACTTTTGAGATAAAACGCCCGGGCTTCCGCCGTCCGGCCAGAATAAAGATAGGCGTCGGCCAGGTAGTAAGCGGCCTCGGCCAGACGGGTCCCGCTAAGGCCCTGAACCGCCGGCCCCAGGAACCGGATAACGTCGGCCCACCGCCGCTGGTAGTACGCCACAAAGCCCCGCTGGTAAGCCGGAACGTCAACACCCAGGCGACCGAGCTGAGCCAGGGCTTCGGCGGCCGGACCAAGGTCGTAGCCTGCGGCGACCAGCCCCAGAAGCCGGCGGACGGCGGCCCCGGTCCGGCCCAGGTCAGCCTCAAGTCTGGCCTGCTCCAGTTCGGCCCGGGCCCGCTCGGCCCGGCCGGTTGCATGCTGGCCGAACTCCTGCCAGGCGGCAAGGGCGGCTTCGGCCCGGCCGGCGGCCGCCAGAACTTCGGCCAGCCGGGCCCGGGCGGGCTGGCGGAGGGCCGCCGGCAGGCCGGGAATCGCCGCCGCCAGGAGGGCCACCCCCTCGTCGACCCGGCCCTGGGCCAGCCGAAGTTCGGCCCGCTCCCGGCCGGCAATTCCGGCCAGCTCCGGGGCAACTTCCCCGGTCCGGACCCAGGCGGCGTCGGCCCCGGGCCCATCCCCGGCCTGCTGACGGACCCGCCCAAGCAGAAGCCAGGCCGGGCCGATGCCGGCATCCTCAGGGTAGCCTGAAATCAGGGTCTCGAGCCGGCGGGCGGCCGTCCCGAAATCGCCCAGCGCGAAGAGGACCCGGCCGTGCAGGAGCAGGGCTTCGGGCCGCTCGGGGGCATCCGGGAAGGTTGTCAGAAGCAGGCCGAGAGTCTGGTCGGCCCCGCTGAAATCCAGGTTCTCAACCTGAGTTCGGGCCCGCTCGAGCAGGACGCTGGGCGGGGGCAGCCGGTTCTCGACAGGCTCGATCGCCCGGGCCGGAACCACCGGCCCGGCCGCCAGGGCCAGCATGAGGATAAACAACCCCCGGGCTGTGGAGTTGAGGGCAGGCAGATAACGGCGGAACCGCGAGGTCAGCCTTCCCAGCACCCCCAACCGCCAGGCCGCGACTCCGTTCTGGGCCGGGAACGGTCAACCATCCCGGCACGATTGTAAGCTCCCGGGCCCGACCGGGTCAATAAAAAAGCCGGTCGGGACGGCGTTTAAGAGCCGTCCCGACCGGTTACTCAGCACCCTGCTATTACGCCGTGCGGCGGGTAGCCGCCGGCGCAAAGAGGGCGCCGGAGACCGCGGCCACAATCACGCCCAGAAGCACCACGACCAGGCCGACCCAGAACGTCTCGGGCATCGGCAGGCTGACGCCCAGGTAGGCATCCAGGGAGTAGGCGCCCGGACCGAGCAGGCCGAGGACGAAGGCGACGGTGCCGTTCACCAGCGGATACTCAAGGCCGCCCTCGGTCACCCAGACCTTCGGCCAGTGGACCTTGACAATAGCGGTCAGCATCGAAGCCAGGATAGCCAGTGAACCGATGGGGGCCAGAAGGCCAAGGGCGAAGAGCAGGCCGCCGAAGAACTCAGCCAGGCCGGCGACCGTCGCCCAGAAAGTGCCCGGCCGGATGCCGATGGACTCAAACCAGGCGCCGGTCCCCTTGATGCCGTGGCCGCCGAACCAGCCGAAGAGCTTCTGGGCGCCGTGGCCGATGAAGAGCAGCCCGACAACAACCCGCAGAATCAGAAGGCCAAGGTCCAGAGTCATCACCCCTCACCTCCTTCGCCGAGTGTTGCGGTTCTGCTCTGGAAGTCTCTATTATATTAATAGCAAGGTCGGTCGAAAGTTGTCAAGAGTTCAACCCGGCGGACCGCTGAAAACCAAGGAGGTGATTACCCGATGGCCCAGAATGCGCTCACCATCTGCCCGGCCTGTCGGCTCACCCACCGGGGCCGGCGGGGCCGGGAGTCGGGCTGTCCGGTGGCCCGGGCAGCGGCCCTCCTCGGGGACACGTGGACCCTCCTGCTGGTTCACCTGCTCCAGGCCGGACCGCGCCGGTTCGGGGAACTGCAGTCGGTCATTAAGATCAGCCCCCGGGTCCTTTCCGAGCGGCTCCGCAAGCTCCAGGAGGCCGGGCTGGTTACCCGCCGGCTCTACCCGGAGATTCCTCCCAGGGTCGAGTACGCCCTGACCCCTATGGGAACCGCCGCCCTCAAGGTAGTCGAGGCCCTGGCCGAATTCGGCGAAAGGTGGCTCCCCCGGCCGAATACTGAGGCCCTCAACCCAACTTAAGGGCAGTCGAATAGACCTCGAGGGTCTGGGCCGCCGTCCGCTCCCAGGTAAATTCGGCCGCCCGGGCCAGGGCCCGCCGCCCGACCTCACGGGCCAGCTCCGGGTCAGCCAGCAACCGGTCGATGGACCCGGCAATCGCCGCCGGGTCCCGGGCATCCACCAGGAGCGCCGCATCCGCCGCCACCTCCGCCGTCGCCGTCCCGGCCGAAGTAACCGCCGGCCGGCCGCAGGCCATCGCCTCCAGCACCGGCAGGCCGAACCCCTCGGCCAGGGTCGGGTAGACAAAAACCCGGGCCGCATTTAAAAGGCCCACCAGCTCAGCCTCTGGAACCGGGCCCAGGTACCGCACCCGACCGGCCAGGGGATGAGCGGCCGGAAGCCGCGTCGGGTCCCCGAGCCGGGGGTCAAAATATCCGCTCAGAACCAGAACTGCCGACCGGTCTTCCACCCGGGCAAAGGCCGCCAGCAGGCCGGCCAGGTTCTTGTGGGGTTTATTGCTCCCATGGTAATGGCAAAAGACAACCGGAAGGGCCTTTGACTGGCGAAACCCTTCGACGGCCCCGGCCGGCAGGGGCCGGAACCGGGGACTGACCCCCTCGGGGATTACCCGGGGCTCAACCCCCCGGAACCGGCGTTTCAAGGCCGTCGCGGTCGCGGCCGACGGCACGACGACCACGTCCGAAAGCCGGACGGCCAGCCAGTTGAGGACCAGGTAGACCAGGCGGGCGGTTCGGGAGGGCATGCTTCCGGGAAAGTCGAGGGGAATGAGGTCGTGGACGGTCAGAACCGACGGGGCGCCCCGGACCCAGGGCCGGAAGTAGTGGGTGTAGTGGACCACATCGGGCCGGAGCCGGCGCTCAAGGCGGGCCAGGACGGCCGGGGCCGCCGGGTGGAAAACCGGCGGCCCCGGGACAGTTTTTACCCGGTCAGCAAGCTCGCCAAGGTCAAAGCGGGTGTTCCGGGCCGCCGGGTCAATTACCAGCCGGATTTCCAGGTCCGACCCGGCCAGGCCGGCCAGGGTCCGTACCAGCTCGTAAACGTACCGGCCGATGCCGGGAAAGTGGTCCTGAATGTAGCGGCCGTCGATGAGCAGACGCACCGGCCGGGCGCCGTCAGCGCAGGGGCCAGACGCAGGGCTCCCAGAAGGACCGGTTCGCCGCCTGAAGGTCCGGACAGCTCGGCAGCACCAGGCCCAGCAGGGCGTAGACGATGAGATAGACCAGGGCCGCGGCGACCAGACCGAGGACGGCCAGCCCCAGCAGGCCGCCGCCCGTGAGGTACGGGTGGTTGTAGAGCCGGTCGTCCACCTGATTCGGCACGTCCGGGAAATAAACGGGCCGGCTGCCCGTGGAATAGCCGACCGGCGGCATAATCGGCCCATAGGGGTCCTTTGCGGTGGACCGCGACCGGAGCTGGCCAGTTCGGGTGCGTTCCAGGGTCATTTCGGTCGTTCCGGTTGTGAAGTTTCGTTAAATGATACCACGGCCGGAAAAGGCCGGCCCCAGGGTATAAGCCCTGGGGCCGGCCGGTAACGCCGCGTTCGGGTTAACGGGCCGAGAGCTGTCCCCGGACCGCCCCATCCGGGTAGGGCCGGGTGTGGACGTTTACGTAGTAGTTGCCGGGATTGGTTGCGATGTCGGCAAGCAGTTCGGTACTGATCCCGTCCACACACCCGACGGACCTGCCCGTCGTCGGGGCCGGCAGGGGCACCACAACCGGCCCGGCCACATCCGGACCGCCGCGGTGGATGTGGCTGGCGATGGGCGGGTCAATGCCCTGGACCGTCAGGTCGAAGCAGACCCGGCCCTGGTCCGGGTTGATGCTCAGGACCGCCGAACCCGAACCCCGCGGGTCGCCCGGACCCGGCCGCTCGGCGGCGCCCGTCAGCGTGGCCGTAAGGGTCACGCCGCCGGCCCAGACGACCGGTCCGGTCCAGGAACCCGCCGGCGAGTTGTTGAAGAAGTTTATCCAGGCGTAGCTGGTCACCGGACCGTCGCCCGCGACCCGGACGGTGAACGTATACGGCCCGACGATCCGCCCGCCGGCTATCCCGGTCCGGTTGTTCCAGCCGATATTGCCCTGGCCGTCCAGGCCGCACTGGCGCCAGTCGGTCCGGTGGGTCCCGTACTGACAGAAGACCAGGGTCGAATTTTCGGGCAGTCGCGCCTTGACCTCGTAGCTGTAGGTGCGGGGGCTGCGGTTGATGACCAGCATGACAAACGTGGCCAGGTCGCCCGAACGGGCACCCCGCATCTGAACATAGACCGGCGGCCAGGGCTCGGGCTGGTTACTGACAGCAGTTGATACCGGGCTGCCGGGCTCCCGCTGGGCGGCCTGGACAGCCCCGGCCTGGGAAAGGAGCCCCAGAATGAGGATAATGACGCCAGTTGCCGGAAGGATCTTTGGACCTTTCACATTGCACCCCCTTAGCCCAAATTTCTCTGCGCACGAGCGGAACCAACGGATAAACCCGGAGCTGTTTGCCGGCCTACCACCCCCTTTCCGTGCCTGGTAAGATGCTTACCGCCAGAACGCCCGCTTTATTATACTTGGCCATTCCCGGTTGTCAAACTGCCCGGGGCTTGTCTTACAAAATCAGATTAGAGGGGCCAGGTTCGGCTCGAATCGGTCGGGCAGGCAGCAGGGCAAATAAAATCAGGGTCAGCAGGATGCGCAA